>Ga0164241_10003379_pt1 | contig 16169 bp, 19 predicted proteins | sample OricomyardsoilBY_FD_108780 | JGI IMG/M metagenome (GOLD analysis project Ga0164241, IMG submission 108780) | Backyard soil microbial communities from Emeryville, California, USA - Original compost - Back yard soil (BY) | ecosystem: Environmental > Terrestrial > Soil > Unclassified | place: USA... | reverse complement strand
ATTGCTGATTATCGCGGAAGCAAGAAATCCTTTATGCAGTTTTTTACATGGATGGGCGCTATAGCCTGCTGCTGCCTTTACTTTTTTAAATTAGATAATTTAGAATTTGGCATTATTTGCTTTGCATTGGCTGCGATAGGTTATAGCGGTGGCTTTGTGTTTTACAACTCTTATTTACCCGAGATCGCTACTGTTGACAAGCAGGATGCCGTTAGTGCCAAAGGGTTTAGCTACGGATACATAGGCAGCATGATCATCCAGGTGGTTTGTTTCGTATTTGTATTGGCTCCGGAGACGTTTGGGATAACTGATAAGAGCTTTCCGGCCCGGCTATCCTTCCTGTTGGTAGGGTTGTGGTGGATAGGTTTTGCGCAAATTCCGTTTAGCGTATTACCCGGTGGCACCGCAAAAGTAATTAACAAGCAGGTTAGCGTTTTACGTGGCGGCTTTATCGAGTTGGGAAAAGTTTGGAAGCAGGTAAAACAAATGCCTTTACTTAAGCGCTATTTGCCGGCGTTCTTTTTTTATAGCATGGGTGTGCAAACCATTATGCTGGCAGCAGCCGGCTTTGGAGCCAAGGTACTACACCTGCCTACTACCAGTTTGATCACCATAATACTTATTATCCAATTAGTGGCTATCCTGGGGGCCAATTTAATGTCTAAACTGTCTGCAAAATATGGTAATGTGCCGGTGCTTACTGGCGTTGTAATGATCTGGATCCTGATCTGTGTTTTAGCGTACTTTATAACAACCGCCACGCAGTTTTACCTGTTGGCGGCTGTTGTTGGTTTGGTAATGGGAGGCATACAGTCGCTATCGCGGTCTACCTATTCAAAGTATCTGCCGCAGGACGCTACCGATACAGCTTCGTTCTTCAGTTTTTACGACGTTACGGAGAAACTGGCTATTGTTGGTGGTATGTTCAGTTTTGCGTTGATAGAAGATATCACAGGCAGTATGCGTAACTCTATCCTGGCGTTAGGCTTTTTCTTTGTTATAGGGTTAGCGTGGCTGCTGGCTCTTGGCCGGTTGAAAAATCAAGACTAAGGGTGTTGCAGAAAAATATACAACACTTTGCAACACTTGCAACGGTATTTTTTGTATCTATCTTATAGTCAGTTTTTTATAAGATTTTGATGTTTGAACATGCAACACTTTGCAACACCAAAATCTTCACATTTTATAATACTATCTTCATATTTTTGTTTATAATCTTCTATAAATGAGTAGATTATATAAATTTCCGGCTGTTTAATTTTATTACACCGTTGCAACATTATTTTATTGGGCAATGGGTGATGGGTTGATCAATTCGTACCTCGGAAGACGTGGGATATGGGTGGCATATTAAACCCTAAACAACCATTCACTACTCACCACTCACCAACTAACTAATTCCCCCCATAATCAGTCGTCTTATCCCTCCAAACAGAGTGAGGGTGGATGCCTGCGTAAACAACACCATTCTGACTTACATATTCTAACCATAAAGAAGGCCCGTCCAAGCGCATATAATCATTGCGGGTAACAAAATCGGTAGTGCCGGTAAACGACAGGTAGGTATTATCCAGTTCTTTGGTGTATTTTTTCAGGTAAACCGCCGCATCTTTTTCAACAATATCATCGGTGTAGGTATTAATGGCTGCTATAACCAGCTTTTTTTGTGCTGCTGACAAGGTGCCGCATTTTATACCCAATGGTGTAGCAGGAAACTGGCCGTCTTTATTCGGACCGAGAACCACATCCCTAAAGGTGTTGGTTAACCGGGCAGCTTGCTGCTGCTCTGGTGTAAGCGAAGCCAGTATAGCTGCAAAGGCAGCGTGCTCCTGCACCATAGGCTCGTTGCTGCGACCATTTTGTTCAAACTTACCAAACGGTTCGGCCCCGCGGAAAGATGGCGTTGCGCCTATTAAAAGACCGTCTTTATAAGTATTGGCAAAAGCCGTGTGGTGGCCCCCGTACTGAATTTCAAATGTACCGCTTGCCGATGGTGTACCTAAAAGCGCCATGTAAAAATGGCCCGAGCCGTAATCGCTCGACTTTTTAATAGCCAGGTAATCATCGGCATTTCGTAATTGCTGCATTTCATCGTAGCCCTCGTTAGCGGCTGTGCCCGATACTTCTTTTAGCAGCGCCATGGCAGCCTGCAATTGCTCGGGCGTTAAATCGCCAAACTTAATACCAATGCGCTTAGCAGTAGGAAATGTAGCCGGCAGGTTGCTCCATTTCTGCGCATCGGCTTTTGAGTAGGGTAGTTGCAACTTAGCCAGCTGCTCAGCGTTAAGCATCGCTTTAAAGTTATCGGAAAGGCAGACCACTTTGGCAATACCTTTTGCTTTGGCACAATCGGGAGCAATAACTGCAACAGGCGCCGCGCTTTGGTAAGTGTTGTCTGGTTTACCCGGCAGCATAAAAAAGCCGGTGGCCAGTATAGATGCGAAACTTAAAAAAAGTATATTATTTGCTGCAGGACTTAACCGCGCGGTAACAGATAATGCCATAAGAGGTATTTAATTGGTTTACAGAGTAAATATAGTTTATTTATGACTGTCAACAGGCTGCCTGCTGTTTAATTTGATGCTGAACAGGCACGCAGCTATAGCTAATAAAATAATTAGTCGCGGCGCATAAGGAGTTATGTTATTTAAGGCGAGGGTTATCGCGTTGGATTTTCCGTTTACACGCTCAACTATCCAGCCTAAAGCGGCAACGCCGGCCAGTATAGCGGCAGGTACCCTGAACCATTGATATACCCGGGTTTTGCTTAGCAATATCAGCCACGGTGCAATTATCAGGATAATAAAAAGCTGCATCAGCTCAATACCTAAATTGAACCCGAGAATACTTAGTGCCAGCGTGCTTACATTCAGATCAAGCCCTGCCAGTACAGATGCGAAAGCCATACCATGGATCAACCCAAAACCGCCTGCTATATAAACTTCCCTACCCGGAAAAAGGGGACGGACAGCATGAGCCGCTGAAACCAATATAGAACAGGCAATCAATACTTCGATAGGCTGAGAGGGAACTGTCAACCACCCCGAAGCGCATAAAAGCAGAGTAATGGAATGCCCTATGGTGAACGCCGTAATTATTTTTATCAGGTTTGTAAGACTGTATTTAAGGCCGCCGAAGCTCCCCCAGTTTTTGTTTTTGGCGATGAGCATAGCGGGGAGCAAAAGCACGATCAGGAAGAGTAAATGGTCGGTGCCCTCTTTTATGTGCTGCATACCCAACTTTAGCATGCTGACAAAACCCTTCCAGGCACTGCCTTTTTCGAGCGAGATATCCAATGGGTATATTTTTCCGCTGGGTACATCTAATTTGATAGTGCCTATTACACGTGCCGCGCTTTCTTCGTTGATGCCGTTATACCAATCCTGCTGTAACAGCACCAATGCTTCGTGCGTTACCACCTGGTGTAGTATAACATCATAAGCAAATGTGAATTTGCGCAAGTCGGCAGCATTTACGGGTGTCAATTTAAAGGTTAACTCAACCTGTTGATATTTGCCAACGGCAGCATCCCGCGCGTTAGTAACTTTAACGGAGGTTATAGTGGTGCGCCAATTATCTCCACCCGTAAATGCCCTGATATGTTGCGCAAAATAAAGCCTGAAAAATGGATCGGTGGTAATGTTAGTAATAGGGTGATCAACGGCGCTTTCCAACTCGGGCAAAGGCATTTTTGCCTCACCTTTAATGTAAGCATCCATAACCGATAGTTTAACTACCGATGCCGGCATAGGATGTGCCCAGGCCGTCGCGACGGCAAATAATAAAAATAGGCAAAGAATATATTTATGCATTCATAATAATATCATTGATAAAATTCGTCATTTAAATTGCAATCGCGAATTTTAAATCTTTCCAATGTGTCAATGTTGAAATGCCATATAGACCCTTGACCTGACCAGCTCGGGTCAACCAATAATTGTACTTCATTAGGTGAAACCTGTGTTATTTTTACCACCCAATACAAATATTGGTCATCTATTTTAATAACCTGTCCCCCTGGTTTCCAAATGGCTAAACTCGCTCCGGCAATTAAACACCATTTGTTATCTAAACTTATTATTCCACAAGTAGGGTCTCCATAAAAATCTCCAATATTCGTAGCCACTTCAGTTTGCCTATCTATTACATATGCCTGTTCATAAATATATCCAATTATTAATGAAGGACTTTCATCAAGTTTATGGAAATTAGAATCATTAATAATTGTTTTGATAGCCATTTTAATAGTCGAATTTATACCTTAGCCCCTAACGCCCATCGCCAGGCAAACCGTGTAAGCCGGTTAAAACCGCCCCATTCTTCCACAAATTCAATAATATCGTCAAGGCATTTATCGGCAAATTTTTGTTTGAAGTTTTTGCGGGCTGCCCTGTAAACCATATCAGGGTTTTGCAGCCCAATGCGCTGGTATATTTCGCGCTTTACATACATGGTGCGCACAAACAATATGTTGAACAAAATTACATAGCTGTACAGCGTGCGCTTAATATATCCGGCTTTAGCGGCGTACACGTTAAGCAGACTTTTGGTGAATAGAATATGCCGCCCTTCTTCGATATTATGCAGATCAAACATCTTCTTTATCACCTGGTACATATCGGGTGCCCTGCGGGCATAATTGCCGTAAACGTCAGTAACTAACTCAATAGATACGCTTCCCATAAACAGGTAATCGGCAGGCAAGTATTTATTGCTGAAATGACCAAAAAATTTATGCAGTCTGCTCTGCGGTAAGGGCTTACCGCCTAGTTTAGCAATAGCCTGCGCAAACATTTCCTGGTGGCGCAATTCCTCAATCATTTCGCGGATGAGGAACTGATGCTCAACGCTGTCAGTTGGTAAAGTAAGCATGTGGCGTGTCATAAACAGACAAAACAACAATTCGCCCCATGCGTAGGAGGCGATCACCTGTACCAGTTCGTGCCGGCCCAGCTCTGTTTTTTGTGTCGGAGTAAGGGTTTGGTAGACATCCAATCCCTGTAAAGAGGTGAGGGTTTCGGGTAGAAAAATATCATCAGCCTCAGGTTCCAGCTGCCATGGTATGTAAGTTTCGGGCATCAGCGGCCGCTCCCGACTGATCTTGATTAACCGCTCAATCTCCTTTACATTCATTTTATAAAAAAGAGTTTAACAGCATAAATGTTTGCTACTTAACCCGCGTATACCAAAAATCATATTTTTCTGGCTTGCCTTTATACATACCATCTATCCAGGCATGCAAATAGTTTGGTTTTACAAAATGATAGACCACCCGTTGCGGAAAATCGTGCTTGGGATCTTCAAAAATAAACTGATTATTTTTTGCAGATGTAAGCTTAAACGAGTTCTTGTCCCCGCTTTTTGCACCTGTAACGTTATACAATATAATACCTCCCTTGTTAACCAATCTTACCCGTTCAAGCATGGTTGTATCTTTTCCTTTTATATCAAAAGCAACGGATGTCAACTCGTTATTATTAACTTTTGTCCATTTCTCGCAGCTGTAACCGTTAGAGTTTTTCATTTTCCAGGTGCCGCCTACCAGTTTATAAAGCGCAGTAAAATTATCTGCACTTATAAAACTGCAAAATAGTAAGAGCATGGCCGGTAAATATCTTTTCATGCTTAAATATACAAACAATAGCTTATTGACCGTGTTGCTTTTATACCAACAACAAAAATTATGTTCAGTAGCTCAAAAGCGTTCAGCAGCTTTTCTGTTGATGATATTCAGAAAGCTAAAAAGTTTTACGAGGAGGTATTGGGTTTACAAACCGAAACCCCAATGGGTATGCTCGCTATAAAAACCAGCGGAAACAACGATATTTTTCTTTATGCCAAGCCCAACCACGAGCCTGCCACATTTACGGTGCTCAATTTTCCTGTTGATGATATCAACAAAGCAGTTGATGCGTTAACGGCCAAAGGCGTAAAATTTGAGCAATACCATAACGAATATATCAATACCGACGAAAAAGGTATCGCACACGGCAAACCTACAGTCGCCTGGTTTAAAGACCCTGCAGGTAATATTCTTTCGGTAATTGAGGCGTAAAAACGACTTGTTTAGAGTTTGCTAAACCACCCCTTTCGCCAGAAAATAACAATTTGCACTAAGGCAATGCCCAGCATAGCGGCGATGGCGTAATAATACCCGTTGGGCGAATAAAGCTCGGGCATGTTATTTGGCATTACTTTGTTGGTAACCGGATCAACCACAGCGAAATTCATTCCGTAAACACCTGCAATAAACGTTAAGGGTATAAATATAGCCGAGATAATGGTAAGCACTTTCATGATCTCATTCATGCGGTTGCTTACCATGGACAGGTATAGATCAATAATGCTCGACGTGATATCCTTATCATTTTCTATCAGATCCATTATCTGCACGCAATGGTCATACGCGTCGCGCAGGTACATCTTTACATCTTTTTTTATAAGCGGATTATCTGTCCTTAAGATGTCGTTTATTTTATCACGCTCGGGCCAAACCGCACGACGTACCGTTATTAATGATCGTTTAAGTTGCTGAGCATCGTACATTACGCTTTTATCGGCATGCTCATATAGTTTATCTTCCAACGCATCCAATGAATCTCCTATCTGCGCTAACACTACAAAATATATATCGAGTATAGTATCTGTAAGTGCGTAGCTCATATACCCGGGACCTCCCGCGCGTATTAGACCTTTACCTGCTTTAAGGCGGGTTTTAACGGCCTCAAAACACTCCACATGTGTTTCCTGAAAGGTGATCAGCAGGTTGCCTTTTATTATAGCCGAGAACTGTTCATTCATCAACTCGCCTTCGTCTGTAAAATAAATAACCCGGCTCACCATGAAAACGTAATCATCATACTCATCAAATTTAGGTCGCTGATGAGTATTTGCTATATCCTCTAATACCAGGGGATTGATATCCAGGCTGCTTCCCAGCCATTCAAGCATGCCTGCGTCACCTATACCGCTTATCTGTATCCAATGAGTAAGCCCTTTTTGTTCTTTTACCTTCTTAAATATTTCCTCAATATCTTTTCCGTGGGAAGTAGTAAGTCCATCTTTATTGTAAGAAAATAGCTCAATTTTAGGCTTTAAAGCTTTCGCATCTATGATTAAAGTGCCGGGCATCAACCCAACAGTACGATACGGGCTTTTGCGTTGTATTTTCTTAATGGTACCCTTCATTTATAAATAGTTTATTGAGTGCGGACCTTGATTGAACAGAAGATCTACAATACTCAGGTTTTTAACAAACCCGTGGCGTTCTTCAAAAACCTGAAAATAGGGCTTTTGTTCCATATCGTATTCTTTTTTAGAACTGAAACTATGCCTTAGATCTGTAACACCAGGCGGATATACCGGCTCATAACTTTCCGTTTTTTGTGGCGATGTTGATATTTTAACGGATTTTAACAGAAGATGTAAAAGTTGTTCGTTAAAATCAAAAAGAAAATCAAATTGCTTTTGATAAAACGGCGCAAAGGCATCCTCGTAATACTCAAAATAAGCAGAGCGGCGGTAACAGGCTTCTAAACTCATCCAGTGCAGGCGCTGCCACCTAAAATCATAGCTTATCCTTACATCCTTAACTTTGGTATGCACTTTTGATCCTTTAACCACAGGCACTACCAGCGAAAGCACGCCATCAGGCGAATAAATATTAGCCCGGTTGCGATAGGTTTGCTTCGGAAAATGCTCTTCTGTTTCTATAAGAATATCAGGCTGATGAGCAATTAATTGTGAGAACCACGCTATCGGTGGCAGATAAAACATGGGCAATAAAGCGCCTTTTTCAATCATATCAATTATGTTTGCAGCTACAACCGGCGAAAATAATGATAAATAAAGGGCTTTCGAGGCTATCACTATTCTTTTTGTATCTCATTTCCCTGCTCCCGTTTTGGTTGCTCTATTTAATATCTGATTGTTTATATGCTTTTTTGTATTACATAATCGGTTACCGAAGAAGGGTGGTGCAGGAAAATTTAAGTAATTCATTTCCTGAAAAAACAGACGCTGAGCGTAAACAGATTGAAAAAAACTACTTTAAATACCTTGCTGATCTGATAATTGAAACAGTTAAAATGATCAGCATATCAAAAGAAGAACTGCAGCGCCGTGTAGTGATAACCAATCCCGAAATTATTGAACGATACACCAAAGAGAACAAAAGCATTACGGCCGTAGCGGGGCACTACTGCAATTGGGAGTGGGCGGGGCTGGAATTCAGTGTCGATTCACGCTTGTTCTTTATTTATAAGCCGCTCAGCAGCAAAACATTTGATGATTTTTTCATCAAGGTGCGATCAAGATTTGGCGGAATAGCCGTAGCCATGAAGCAAACTATGCGTACCATGGTGGCACATAGAAATGAATTTACGGTAACCGTTTTTGCCGGCGATCAAACCCCGGTTCAGGCTGAGGCTAATTATTTTACCACGTTTTTGAACCAGCCCACGGCCGTTTTTTTGGGTATAGAAAAAATTGCTAAATTGATTGACTCGGCAGTTATATTTTATGATATGAAGCGGGTTAAGCGGGGATATTATACTTATACCATTGTGCCGCTGGTAGAAGATTCAAAAAACAGCGCGCCACATGAAATTACGGAGGCGCACGTTAAATACCTCGAGATGATGATAAGACGCGAACCGCAATACTGGCTATGGTCGCACAGAAGGTGGAAATTTAAGCCGGGAGATAATAATTAAATGAACGATAAACCAAAAGTTGCCATAGTTATACTAAACTGGAACGGTGTTGATCACCTGCGCAGTTTTTTACCTTCGGTGCTTACCTCTTCTTACGCCAATCTGGAAATTGTGGTGGGCGACAATGCCTCCACTGATGATTCCCTCGCATTTATTGAGGCAACGTATCCGTCTATTCGTATCATTCGAAATAATGATAACTATGGATTTACAGGCGGTTACAATCGCGTATTGGCACAGGTTGAGGCAGATTATTATATCCTGCTAAACTCTGATGTGGAGGTACATCCGGGCTGGATAGAACCTGTGGTTGAATTGATGGAAAGCGATCCGCTGATAGCTGTTGCCGCGCCTAAAATACTCGACTTTAACAGAAAAGACCATTTTGAGCACGCGGGTGCTGCCGGTGGGTTTATTGACAGCTTTGGTTACCCTTTTTGCCAGGGGCGCATGTTTTTTGAAATAGAAAAGGATAATGGCCAATATAATACTTCGCGCGAGGTTTTCTGGGCAACGGGTGCTGCCATGTTCATTAAAAAGAAATGCTGGGATGAAGCCGGTGGCTTTGACGAGCGTTTTTTCGCCCACATGGAAGAGATTGATCTTTGCTGGCGCTTAAAAAATCGCGGATATAAGATAATGTATTGCGCCGATTCATACGTTTACCATTTAGGCGGAGGTACGTTAAACACCGAGAATCCTTTTAAAACGTATCTTAATTTTCGCAATAACCTGCTTTTATTGAAAAAGAACTACCCATTTTGGCGAGGTGCCAGCATAATTATTACGCGCTACTTTCTGGATCTGACTGCACTATTGCGCTTTTTAAGCGAAGGCAAACGTAAGGATGCCTGGGCGGTAAGCAAAGCCCATCAATATTTTGTGCGTAATATTTTTAAATCAGAAGAAGAACACCACCGGGGTAAATTACCCACTAAACTTACCGGTATGTACCGTGGCAGTATAGTTTTAGAATTCTTTATTAAAAAATGTCACCAGTTCAGCTGTCTGGATAAAGACAAGCTATAATTATCCTATAATACTTTCAATACCGAGGCGATATCCATCAAGGCCAAAGCCCACAATTATGCCTTTACAATTAGGCGATAGATAGGAGTGATGCCTGAAATCTTCCCGTTTATAAACGTTTGATATATGCACCTCAACAACAGGCGTATTGATTCCTGCAATAGCATCGGCAATACCAACTGATGTATGTGTATAAGCGCCGGCGTTTAAAATTATACCGTCAAAGCTAAAGCCTACCTCGTGCAATTTGTTAATAATTTCCCCCTCTACATTACTTTGGTAGTAGCTAATGGTTATGTCAGGAAAACGCTGTTGTAATGCTGCTAAATAAGCTTCAAAGCCGGTGTCGCCGTAGATAGATTTCTCGCGTACGCCTAACAAGTTTAAATTTGGGCCGTTTATAATTTGTATATTCATTTGCTCAAACTTAAATATAAATCATTCAAAACTAAAATCAATTGGATTGGCCATCGGCAATAAAAGGATTTAAGGCGTATATGAAACTGGAGCGGTCGCTCTCGCCTAACTCTGTAGCTGCCTATAGCCGCGACATTGAAAAGCTGTTTCAGTTTTCGCAAACAGGTGCCGTAACCCTAAAGCCGGAGCAGATAACGTTGGCTGATCTTCGCGGGTTTATTGGTTTTATTAACGAACTTGGCGTATTGCCATCATCGCAGGCGCGGATACTATCTGGCATTAAAGCCTTTTACAAATATCTGCTTACAGAAGATTTGATAGTTAGCGACCCATCCGAATTATTAGAATCACCAAAAATACAACGCAAACTGCCCGATACGCTCAGTTATGAGGATATTAACAAACTAATTGCAGCCATTGATCTTTCAAAACCCGAAGGCACCCGTAATAAAGCTATAATGGAAGTTCTGTATGGATGTGGTTTACGCGTATCAGAATTAACTGAGCTCAAACTATCCAACCTTTACCTCGATATTGAATTTATAAAAGTAACCGGTAAAGGCAGCAAAGAGCGTCTGGTGCCTATAGGGGGCGAAGCCATAAAGGCGCTCAAAATATGGATTGAACAGGTAAGGCCGCACACTGCCATAAAAAAAGGCGAAGACGATTTTGTGTTTCTTAACCGCCGGGGTGCACGGCTTAGCCGTGTTTATATCTTCATGATAATAAAGGAATTGGCGGGGATGACAGGATTGCAAAAAAGCATAAGTCCGCATACCTTCAGGCATTCGTTTGCTACGCATTTGGTTGAGGGTGGCGCTGATTTGCGGGCAGTGCAGGAAATGCTTGGGCACGAAAGTATTACCACCACCGAGATCTACACTCACCTGGACCGGGAGTATTTAAAAAGCACTATTATTCAGCATCACCCGCGGAATTAGAAGACTATTTTACACTTTAAGGTATTACCTCTCACAAAATTTTTCTATTTTACAGCACCTTGGAGAATATCTACTATGACGAGAAAAATCAGCACACGAACAGAAGCCGGACGAATAGTAATGATAATAGCAGGCATTATGTCTGCTGCTTTTGGTTTAAAAGGATTTTTAATTCCAAATCATTTTATTGATGGTGGCGTTACTGGTATTTCGCTGCTGATAAGCTCTATAACCGGTTGGCCGGTTTCTATTTTGCTTTTTATAATAAATATTCCATTTATCTGGCTCGGTTATAAACGGATTGATAAGTTGTTTGCCATTAAAACTTTAGTGGCCATAATAGTGCTGGCTATAGTAATATATTTTATTAAGTTTCCGGAGGTAACTCATGACCGGCTACTTATTGCAGTATTTGGTGGCTTTTTCCTCGGTATGGGTATTGGATTAGCCATGCGGGGTGGCAGTGTGATTGATGGTACCGAGCTATTGGCAGTTTACATCAATCCTAAGTCGTTCCTGTCCATTGGGCAGATCATCTTAGTTATCAATATTGTGATATTTGGTATCGCAGCGTTCTTCCTTGGTGTCGAGTCGGCTTTATATTCTATTTTAACGTATTTGTCGGCTTCGCAAACCATTAACTACATTGTTCAGGGTTTTGACGAGTTTACCGCAGTAACCATTATATCGCCCAAAAGTGACCTCATTAAGAACGTTATTATGCGCCACCTGCACCGGGGTGTAACTGTTTATAAGGGCGAGCGCGGCTTTGGCAAAACCACGTTTGAAGATAAAGATATCGACATACTATTCACCGTAATAACCCGCCTTGATGTGCAGCGTTTAGTTACCCGTGTGCAGCAAATAGACCCCAACGCTTTTATTACCACCCACTCTGTGTCTGAAGTAAGAGGCGGGCTTGTAAAACGCCTTAATATTGGGCATTAGTCGCTAAATGGTCCTAACTATATAAATTAAGTAAGCTTACTTTTTAAATTCCGGTTTTAACAATTCAGGAACTGCCTTACGCATTTTAAGCACTTTTGGCACTGAGACAGTGCGGATATAACCGCGGTCCTGGTGCGCGCGGTAATAGCCCTGGTGATAAGCTTCGCCGCCATAAAAAGCGGTATATGGCGCCACTTGCGTTACAATCGGATCTTTATAATGCTTTGAGGTATTCACTTCTTTTATAACTTTTTGAATAATGGCCTTTTCTGCGGGTGTACGGTAAAAAATAGCCGAACGGTAACTGGTTCCTTCATCAGGCCCCTGGCGGTTAAGTGTTGTAGGATCATGCGCGTAAAAAAAAGCTGTAACCAATTGCTCGTAGCTTATTACTTTAGGGTCATAATAAACCTGTACAGCTTCTGCGTGTCCGGTTTGTTCAGTGCAAACGTCCGCGTATGAAGGGTTGGGCATTGTGCCACCCGAATAGCCCGCAATAACCTGCTCAACGCCCTTTAATTCAGACATAGCCTCCTGCGAAGCCCAAAAACATCCGGCAGCAAAAGTGGCAACCGCTTTACCGGCCCTGGGGGCAGGCACACGTACAAGGGTTTCGTCTTCATCCTGTGCATTTGCGCAGCCGAAAGACATCAATAGTAACAGGATATATAAAATCGATCTTTTCATAATTTTGTATTTGATCAAATATACGCAGCGGGTTTAAACCCGGATGGTCATTAAAACGTAAGATTGATTTAAAATTTAATTTTAGGTGTTGCTCCCGCTGTGGGCGATGCTTTAGTACGCATTGCAGCTTTAAGCAGGTCGAGAATGCGGGTTAAGCCGTTCGCCTTTATTTCATATACAGTTGATAGCATCATGCCTAAATTACCGGCAGGCAAGCCTTTGTTCTTGAGCCATTCAAGGTAATACACAGGCAGATCACTTATTAACGTTCCTTTGTATTTACCAAACGGCATTTGCGTGGTAACTATATCAGTTAATACTTTAACATCGGGTTTTATCGGCTCCATTATTGGCTAAAGATAAATCTTGTAGTGCTATTGCGTTAGCAATTGAAAAAATTTTAATGGTCGCCAATAAAAAAAACTTAATACCTTAGATTTTACATATAAACCGTTTCTTACCATGACATCAAGAAGAGATTTTGTTAAAACATCTGCACTACTTTCCGCAGGTGTCTTGGCAGCACCGCATTTATTCGCTGCCGATAAAAAGTATATCGGCTTACAATTATATACCGTTCGCAACGCCATGCAAAAAGATCCGGCCGGCACATTAGCAAAAGTTGCCGGTATAGGTTACAATTCGGTAGAAGGTGCTACTTATTCTGGTAGTGAGAAATTTTACGGTATGGATGCCGCTGCGTTTTCAGGCGTTTTAAAGCAAAACGGTTTGGAAATGTTAAGCGGCCATTATGCATTGGGCGAAGAAAAAACCAACCCGGGCAGTATTCTTACAGGATGGGAAAAAGCGGTTGAAGAAGCTAAAAAAGTGGGCTTGAAATACATGGTTTGCGCCTATTTAAATCCGAGTGAGCGTGGCAACCTTGATCATTATAAAAAACTGGCAGCCGATTTTAATAAAGCCGGCGAGCTTTGTGCCAAAGCGGGTATGCAGTTTTGCTATCATAACCACGATTTTGAATTTATTCAGCAGGATGGTAAATATCCTTACGAAACGCTTTTAGCCAATACCGATAAGAACCTGGTAAAAATGGAAATGGATATTTACTGGGTTTCAAAAGCAAAGCAAGACCCAATAGCATTGTTTAACCAACATCCTGGCCGTTTCCCGCTGTGGCACGTAAAAGATATGGACAATACACCGAGAGCCAACTTTACCGAAGTAGGTAACGGTGTTATTGATTTTAAAAAGATCTTTACGCAGGCGCAGAAATCAGGTATGAAGTATTTCTTTGTAGAGCAGGATAGCACGCCGGGCGATCCTTTTGAGAGCATTACAAAAAGCTTTAATTATATTAAAACGAATCTGGTTTAAGGGAAACTTAAAAGAAAATATCTTTAGCACGTAAATGGAAGCTAAAAATAACCCTAAAACCATATGGGCGTGGTGCATGTTTGATTGGGCCAACCAATCGTACAACATGGTTATCACATCAACAATTTTTCCGGCTTACTATGTGTACATCACTACTACGGCGAAAAACAAGGATGTAGTTACGTTTTTTGGCCACCGGTATGTTAATACAGTGCTTTCCAATTATGTATTGGCGGCTTCCTATCTTATAGTTGCTGCGCTGCTACCTATCCTTACATCAATAGCCGATTATAGGGGCAATAAAAAACGCTATCTGCAATTATTTACCTGGCTGGGCGCGCTGGCCTGTGTTGGCCTGTTCTGGTTAAAACCCGGCGGACCGTATGAGTTCGGCATGATCTGTTTCGGGCTGGCATCTATAGGTTACTGTGGTGGTTTTGTTTTTTATAATTCCTATCTGCCCCAAATAGCCAGTCATGACAAGCAGGACGCTGTAAGCGCCAAGGGTTTTATTTACGGCTATGTAGGTAGTATAGTGGTGCAGATAATTTGTTTTGTGGTAGTTCTGTCGCCGCAAACTTTTGGTTTAAAAGATGATGATATGCCCGCGCGCATTTCGTTTTTAATTGTAGGCGCATGGTGGCTGGGGTTTTCAATTATACCGTTTAAAATGTTGCCCATGGGCACGCCTAATGCAGGCTCTCATAAATTCAATGTTTTAACGGGCGGATTTAAGGAATTAGCAAAGGTCTTTGATAAAGTTAGACAGATGCCTTTGTTAAAGCGGTACCTCTCCGCTTTCTTCTTCTATTCGGTAGGTGTGCAAACCATTATGTTAGCTGCGGCCAACTTTGCTGCAAAAGAGCTTAAAATGCCCGAGGACTCGCTAATTATCATCATATTGGTTATACAGGTTGTGGCCGTTCCCGGTGCTTTACTGGCAGCTAAATCATCAGAAAAGTATGGCAACACCAGAACGCTGATAGGTTTAGTTGCCGTTTGGACCGCCGTTTGTTTCTGCGTCTTTCTAATAACCAGCCCCACTCAATTTTATGTAGCAGCTGTTGTTGTGGGTATTGTAATGGGAGGGGTGCAGTCGCTTTCACGGTCCACTTATTCAAAATATCTTCCGCAAAATATACCCGACACAGCTTCATTTTTCAGTTTTTACGATGTCACCGAAAAGCTATCTATTGTTGTAGGGCTTTTCTGTTTCGGATTTGTAGAAGCGATGACCCATGAAATGCGCAATTCAACGCTGGCGCTCGACGGCTTTTTTGCCGTTGGATTAATATTATTACTTATGCTGTTTATTGCGGAGAAAAAACATGCTAACCCTATAAAAGATTTAAATTAACACATATGAAAACTATACGCTGGGGCATTTTAGGCACCGGATACATTGCCCGCAGATTTGCATCGGATTTAAAATTGGCTGAGGGTGCCGAACTTACAGCTGTAGGTTCGCGTTCCTTATCATCTGCGCAACAATTTGCTGGTGAATATAATTTGCCCAACTACTTTGGAAGTTATGAAGAACTGGCACAATGCACTGATGTTGACGTTGTTTATGTAGCTACTCCGCATACCTTACACCATCAAAACACTTTAATGTGCTTAAACCACAACAAAGCAGTGCTTTGCGAAAAACCTTTTGCCATTAATAGCCGCGATACCGAGGAAATGATTGCGTTGGCACAACATAAGAAACTTTTTTTAATGGATGCCTTATGGACAAAGTTCCATCCGCATTATAAAAAGATGTTGGAGATGGTTAAAAATGGGGCATTGGGCGATATAAAATTAGTATTGTCGAATTTCGGGTATGTGGTTACACCCGAGCACTCAACCCGCCTGTTGGATCCTGCGTTGGGGGGTGGATCCATTCTGGATATTGGTATTTATAATATTTTTACCACGTTGGATGTTTTGGGAATACCTGATGATATTAACGTTAAAATAATAGCCTCAGAGCAAGGAATAGACGAACAATGCTCTGTAGTCTTCTCTTATAATACAGGTGCAATGGCAAGCCTGTTCTCATCATTTAGAACCACATTGGCAACCGAGGCAGAGATTTGCGGAACAAGGGCCAGGT
>Ga0164241_10003378_pt1 | contig 16170 bp, 15 predicted proteins | sample OricomyardsoilBY_FD_108780 | JGI IMG/M metagenome (GOLD analysis project Ga0164241, IMG submission 108780) | Backyard soil microbial communities from Emeryville, California, USA - Original compost - Back yard soil (BY) | ecosystem: Environmental > Terrestrial > Soil > Unclassified | place: USA... | reverse complement strand
GATGCTCGAGGTGCTCGACCCGGCGCAGAACGACTCCTTCCGCGATCACTACCTCGACCTCGAGTTCGACCTCTCCGAGGTGATGTTCATCGCCACCGCCAACGTCCTCGACACGATCCCCGGCCCGCTTCAGGACCGCATGGAGACGATCGAGCTGGCGGGCTACACGCTTGAGGAGAAGAAGCACATCGCCCGCCGCTATCTGGTCCCGCGCCAGATCGAGGCCAATGGGCTGAAGCCGTCGCAGATCGAGTTTGCCGACCCCGCCCTGGCGGCAATCATCGAGGAGTACACCCGCGAGGCGGGGGTGCGCAACCTCGAGCGGCAGATCGGCACGATCTGCCGCAAAGTCGCCCGCGAAGTCGCCGAGGGCAAAAAGGGCAAGGGCAGGGGCAAGCTGAGGATCTCCGCCAAGCGCGCCCGCGAGCTGCTCGGGCGCCGTCGTGTCTTCGCCGAGCAGCGCCGCCGCACTAAGGACCCTGGCGTCGCCACCGGCCTCGCCTGGACGCCGACCGGCGGCGACGTGCTCTTCATCGAGGCGACCTCGATGCCGGGCACCGGCAAGCTGACGATCACCGGCCAGCTCGGCGACGTGATGAAGGAGTCGGCGCAGGCGGCGCTCTCCTACGTGCGTGGCCACTGGCGTGAGGTGGCGCCCGATCTCGGCGAGGATTGGTTCGCCAAACACGACATCCACATCCACGTGCCGGCTGGCGCAGTGCCCAAGGACGGGCCCTCCGCCGGAGTGGCGATGACGGTGGCGCTTGCCTCCTTGATCAGTGGCCGGCCGGTTCGCAACGATGTGGCGATGACCGGCGAGGTGACACTGACCGGCCAGGTGCTGCCGATCGGCGGCCTCAAGGAGAAGTCGCTGGCCGCGCAGCGTGCCGGGATCAAGCGGGTGCTGGTGCCAGAACGCAACGAAGGCGACGTCGCCGAGATCCCCGAGCACGAGCGCAGCGAGCTCGAGTTCGTCTACGTGGACAGGGTCGCGAAGGCGATCGAAGCGGCGCTGGCCTTCTAGACATGGAGGCCGCCGGGGCGCTGGGCAGGGGCAGCCTGTCGACGTATCTGGAGGCGATCGGAGAGGCCGTGCGCTCGCGCTCGCGAACTTTCTGGATCGTCGCCGGACTCACCGTTCTCGCCGCGGCCCTGCGCTTCGCGACGCTCGGCGTACAGAGCTACCACCACGACGAGATCGTCACCGCCAGCCGCATCCTGCGCGGCAGCTTCTGGCACGCGATGGACGCCGTCGGCTTCAGCGAGTCGGCGCCGCCGCTCTACTACGCGCTGGCCTGGTTCTGGACTCAGGTGACCGGCACCGGCGAGGTCGGCCTGCGCGCCTTCTCGGCCCTCGCCGGCGTGCTCACCGTGCCGGTTGTTTTTCAGCTCGGCAACGAGCTGCGCGGCCGGCGCACGGGCATCGTCGCCGCGGCGCTGGTCGCGGTCAATCCGATGCTGCTCTGGTACTCGCAAGAGGGCCGTGCCTATGCACTGCTCGTCCTCTTGACGACGCTCTCATTGCTCTACTTCGCGCGCGGCCTCAAACACGGGCGCCGGCGCGACCTGACGATCTGGGGCGTTGTCTCCGGCCTGGCCTACGCCACCCACTACTTCGCCATCTTCCCGATCGCCGCCGAGGCTATTTGGCTGTTGCTGCGCCGTCGCCGCGCCGCGACGCGCGGCCTGGTTGTCCTCGCCGCCTTCGGTCTCCTCGTCACGCCGCTCGCCATCCACCAGGCCTCCTTTGGACACGCCGAGTGGATTGCCGGGCACTCGCTTGGCCACCGCCTCTGGGAGATGGGCGTCACCTTCGGGGTCGGCGAGATCGGCGACGTCATCGCCCAGCCGGAGCGACCGTTGCTGGGCCTGGTTCCCGGCCTGGCGATGCTCGCTGCCCTCGGCCTGCTGGCTCTGCGCGGTGAGCGCTCCGAGCGCCTTGCCGCCCGCCCGGTGCTGGTCGTCGCGGCGGCGACGGTCGGCATCCCACTCGTCCTCGCCGTGCTCAGCTCGAGCAAAGACTACGTGCTCGCCCGCAACCTGCTGCCCGCTCTGGTGCCACTGCTGGTGGCGGTCGCGATCGGTCTCACCCTGCGCCGCGCACACCGCGTCGGCACCCTGCTGGCAGTCGTCTTGGCCACCTACTCGCTTGCCTTTTCGGTTTGGGCGAGCCTTGCGCCAGCCCTGCAGCGACCCGACTGGGACTCGGTCGCCGGCGCGATCGGCGAGCCCGAAAGGCCGCGGGCGATGGTCACCTGGACGATCGGCCAGGCATCGTTGCGCTACTACCTCTCGACCGGCTCTTTCCAGGTGCGGCCGTCTGACGGCTTCGACTGGTGGGTCGGCGAGGTTGTCTTCGTCTCCGACGGGCCGGCCCCGCCACCGTCATGGCATCTCTTCGGGCCCGGCTTCCAGCAGGTCGGCTACGAGAAGGTCGGCCGCCTCTACGTGCGCCGCTACGCCCTGCCGGGCCCCGGCTTGCGGCCGCTACGCCTGGGGGTCGTGCGCGGCGCCGAGCTTGGCTTCCGAACCAACGGGGTATTGCTGGACGGAATTGGCCCCGAGTGACGCCCCGGGACCGTTGAGAGTTATCCTGATTGCCCCGGAGACACCCCAGCGAGGAGAAGGCATGAGCAAGACGAAGGCGACGCAGGCCGCTGACATTTATTCGACCGCACGCGAGAACCCCTACGTGCAGCGACTGATCGAGGACGAAGAGCTGCGCGACAGTCTCAAGAACGCCTTCGAGGCCGCGCGGGGCGCCTACGGTCGGGCGACCGGCAACGGCGGTGGCGCTGTCAAGGCCGTGACCAGCGACAAGAAGGTCCAGCGTGACCTGCGCACCGCGGCCGAGAGCCTGCGCGACGCCTCCGAGCAGCTGCGCGCGCCCAAGAAGCGCAAGAGCAAGCTTGGCCGCATCGTCCTTCTCGCCCTGGTTGGAGCGGCAATCGCGCTGGTGCTCAGCGAGGATGCTCGCAAGACGGTGCTCGACGCCCTCTTCGGCGCCGAGGAGGAGTTCGAGTACACCAGCACCACGAGCATTAACGGCTCCTGATTTCGCACCCCACCGGGCTTCCCGCCCGCTGCGCTCCATAGACTGAAGGCATGGAGGCAGCAACCAAAGAACGCGAGCTGAGCGGCGACAAGGCGCAGCGCATCGTCGATGCGATGCGCGTCAGCGTCGCCAAGCGCGGCGCGGCCGGCTCGACCTTCGAGCACGTAGCCGGCGAGGCCGGCGTCAGTCGCGGCCTGCTCCACTACTACTTCGGGACCAAGGAGCGGCTGCTGGTCGAGGTGGTGCGGCGCGACGCCGAGATTCGCGTGGCGCGGCTCGACGAACCGCTTGCCAAGGCCGAGACGGTCGACGATGTGATCGATGTCCTGCTCGCGAGCCTCACCGACCTGATCGAGAACGAGCCTGCGTTCTTCCTGCTCCTCTACGAGCTGTTCAGCGCTGGCCGGCGCAACCCTGACATCCAGCACGAGGTCGGCCAGCTCTTCGAGCGCACCCGCTCCCACGTCGCGGAGGTGCTGAAGGCGAAGGAGCGCGAGGGCGTGCTCAGCCTCCGCCACGACGCCGAGGCGATCGTCTCTTACCTTTTCGCGGTTGCCGACGGCTTCGCCCTGCAGGCTCTCTCGGACACCGAGCGGGATATCGGCGATGGGCTCGCCGTCGCGGCCGCCTCGGCTCGCTACCTGCTCGTCAACGAGTAGCGCCCCGGCTCAGCACGGTCCGAGTGATCGTGCTCACAAACGGCCGGCCTTAGATTCGAAAGGCTGGCCGTCCAGCCAATGCGTAACTTCATGGTCCAACTTGCAGGCTTCCTGGGGCGCCGCCGCCGCTTGGTCCTGCTCGCCTGGATCGCGGTCGTCGCCGTGGCGCTTCCGCTCGCCTCGAAGCAGACCGAGCACCTCACGGGGGGTGGCTTCGACGTCCCCCGCAGCGAGTCGCAGGTGGTCAGCGATGCGCTACAGGGCGATTTCGCGACGAGGACCGGCGGGATCACGGTGCTGCTGCGCGCCGAGGAGGACGCCGCTGCGCCCGCCCGGACCGCGGCCGTCGCACGGGTCCGGCGAGCTGTCGCCGGTCTCGATGAAGCGACGCTGCCGCCCGCCGTCGCCAGGCGGGGCGAGCTGGCCCTGCAGCGCACCGGCACAGCGCTGCTGCCCCTGCTCAGCGAGCAGTCGCCCGATCGCCAGACCGACTCCGCCTCGACCCTGCGCGAAGAGCTCGACCTCGGCACCGCCAGCGCCGGCGTCACCACCTATCTCGCCGGGCAGCCGACGATCTGGGCTGGGATGCAGGAGTTCTCCAAGGAAGACCTCGCCAAAGCCGAGGCCGGCGGCTTCCCGATCGTCGCGATCATCCTGCTCGTCGTCTTCGGTTCGCTCGCCGCCGCGGCGTTGCCGCTGGCGCTCGGCTTCGTCAGCGTGATCGTCACCGGGGCGCTGATCTACTTCATCTCGCTGGAGATGAGCACCTCGGTCTTCGTCACCAACATGGCCTCGATGATCGGGATCGGTGTGGCGATCGACTACTCGCTCTTCATCCTCGCCCGCTACCGCGAGGAGCGGGCGGGTGGCCGCGATCAGGACGCGGCGCGGGCCGAGGCGCTCTCCACCTCGGGCTTGGCCGTGGCCTTCTCCGGCCTCGCCGTGATCGTCTCGCTTGCCGGACTGTGGATGGTCGACAACCAGGCGCTGCGCTCGATGGCGCTGGGAGCGATGACCGTCGTCGCCGTCTCGATCCTCACCGCGACCACGTTGCTGCCGGTGCTGATCGCGATGCTCGGCGATCGCGTCCTTCCCGGCGGGATCGTCGCCAAGGTGCTCGGCATCTTCCGCCGCGACGGCGAGCGTCCCGACCGCGAGGCCTTCTGGGTGCGCTGGACGACGCGTGTGATGGCTCACCCCTGGGCAGCCGTGATCGGCGTCTCGGCCGTCCTGCTCACTCTGGCGATTCCGCTGCTCTCGATTGAGATGGGGACGCAGGCGATCAAGCAGTTCCCCAAGGACAGCGACGTTCGCGTCGGCAACGAACTTGCCGCGAAGCAGCTCGGCGGCGGCACCGACCCGGTGATCATCGCTGCCGCCTTCGACGGCTCGAAGCCCAGCGGTGGCGATCGCGCCGCGGTGGCGAGCTTCGAGCGCACGATCTCCTCGACGCCGGGGGTCAGCTACGTCGCGCCACCGACGTTCTCGGGCGGCAGCGTCCTGATCCAGGCGACGCCGAGTGCCGGCAGCGAGTCCGACGCGACCATCGCCCTGGTCGAGCGCCTGCGCGAGACGGTTGTGCCGAGCACCGAGCTGAGCCAGGTCGCGACCGTCAGTGTCGGTGGCGAAACCGCGCGCAGCCAGGACGCCCGCCACCAGGTCCGGGGCTCGATGTGGAAGATCGTCCTCTTCGTCCTCGCCCTCAGCTTCCTCGTCCTGATGGTGATGTTGCGCTCACTGCTGTTGCCGCTGAAGGCGGTGCTGATGAACCTGCTCTCGATCGGCGCCGCGTTCGGCGTCCTGGTCGCGGTCTTCCAGTGGGGCTGGTTCGACGGCCTGCTCGGCTTCGAAAGCCAGGGCGCCCTGGACACGATCAACGTGCCGCTGATCTTCGCCATCGTCTTCGGCCTCTCGATGGATTACGAGGTCTTCCTGATGTCGCGCATCCGCGAGCACTACCTCGAGCACGGCGACAACGAGCGCGCCGTCGCCGAAGGGCTCTCGACCAGCGCCCGCACGATCTCCTCGGCGGCGCTGATCATGACCTCGGTCTTCGCTGTCTTCGTTTTCACCGGGGTGCCCTCGATCAAGGAGCTCGGCGTGGGCTGCGCGGTGGCGATCGCGCTCGACGCGACGCTGGTGCGCCTGATCCTCGTCCCAGCGGCGATGAAGCTGTTCGGCGACTGGAACTGGTGGATGCCCTCCTGGCTCGACCGGGCCCTGCCCGACTTCAGTTTCGAGAGTGGGGCACCCGAGCCCGAGCCGGCCGAGGCCTGAGGCTCATCCGAGCGCTGGTTAGGATCCGGCAATGGAGACGAGAGAGGTCACGCGTGTCGGCGAGGACGTTGCGTTTGCTGGAGCTGCTCAGCAAGCCCAGATGGTTCGGGACGGGGAGGTCTCCCCGAAGGAGCTGGTACGGCTCTGCCTGGACCGGATCGCACGGCTCGATCCGCAGCTGAACGCCTTCCGCAAGGTCTTTGCCGAGAAGGCGCTGCTTGAAGCCGAGCAGGCCGAAGCGCGGCTGAAGGCGGGCGAGGAGCGGCCGCTGCTTGGGGTGCCGATCGCGATCAAGGACGAAGTCGACGTCGTCGGAGAGGTGAAGACGATCGGCACCGACGCCTTTACCGAGCCGGCCACGGCCGACTGCGAGATGGTGCGGCGGCTGCGCGAGGCCGGCGCGATCGTGATCGGCCTGACCCTGCTGCCGGAGCTGGCGATCTGCGGCTTCACCGAGTCGGCCACCTATGGAGTTACCCGCAACCCCTGGGACCCGCAGCGCACTCCGGGCGGCTCCAGCGGCGGCTCCGCGGCGGCGGTCGCCAGCGGGCTGGTCCCGATCGCCTCGGCCGGCGACGGCGCCGGCTCGATCCGCATCCCGGCCGCTTCCTGCGGCCTCTTCGGCCTCAAGACTTCGCGCGGCCGCGTTCCGCTGGACCCCGACCTCGAAGGCTGGGGCGGGCTGGCGGTGGAAGGTTGCCTCAGCCGCAGCGTTGCCGATACGGCGCTCTGGCTCGACATCGTCTCCGGCGGCTCGCGCGAGGCGGAGGCACCGCCGCTGCCCGAGCGACCTTTCGCCGAGGCGGTGCGGACCGCGCCGGGCAAGCTGCGTGTCGCCCACACGACTCTGGCCCCGCGCGCCGCTGCCCCACCGACCGTCTCCGAGGAGGCCAAGGCCGTTGTCGCCGACTATGCCGAGCTGCTTGGCTCGCTCGGCCACGAGGTCGTCCAGCGCGATCCCGATTGGGGTGGGATCGGCAACAACATCACCGCCCGCTTCCTCGGCGGCGTCGCCGAGACCGTGCGTGAAGTGCCTCGTCCCGAGCGCCTGGAACGGCGCACGCGCGGCTTTGGCCGGCTCGGCAGCATCCTGCCGCGCGGTCTTTACGAGCGCGCTCGCGGCAGCGGCCGTGCCGCTGATGCCGCTCGCATCAACGCGATCTTCGACTCCCACGATGTGTTGCTGATGCCCGTGATGGGCGGCACGGCGCTGCCGGTGCGGCGCTGGCAGGGGCGGGGAGCGCTGCACACCGCGCTCGGCATGGGCCGCTTCTATCCCTACTGCGTGCCCTGGAACCACCTCGGCAACCCGGCGATGTCGGTCCCCGCCGGCTTCGCTGCCAACGGCATGCCGCTGGCGGTCCAGATCGTCGGTCGCCCCGGCGACGAGGCAACCCTGCTCTCGCTCGCCGCCCAGCTCGAGGCCGAGCGGCCCTGGGCGGACCAGCGCCCGCCGATCTCCTAGGGCGGCGCTCTACCTGCCGAAGACCTTGCGCATCCGCGCCAGCTCGCGGATCGAGCCGCGGGGGCGGATGCGGCGCTGCAGGATCATCTTCAGCGGGTTGGCTTCGGGCTTGGCCTGGGCGACGAAGTCCGCCCAGCTCGCCTCGAGAGTGACGGTCGGGCTCGGCGCTTCGCCTGGCTCGGCGCGGGTCGAGCCGTTGTCGATCACCAGGTGCCAGGGGTCGGCGTCGCTGAAGCGCCACTGATAGGTCAGTCGCGTGCCGTTGGCCGCCTCGGGGTCGACGGCGCGGCTGACGACGTCGAAGTAGAGGCGCTGCAGCTCTGGCGAGGACTCCGGCTTGGGGCCATCGGGGGAGCCGAAGATGCCGGCCATCATCAGCTTCACCTGGTTCTCGGCCACCTGCCGCTCGTCCATCTCTGGGTCGAAGGGGAAGACGCCGGGGGGCATCTCCTCGGTCGGGTAGCCGATCGTGCGCCAACGCTGGCGGATAAGCTTGAGGCCGAAGGCGAAGATGTCCTCGATCGAGAAGCCGTAGCACTCGGTGTACTCGCGGTCCAGATTCGGCGGCGAGAAGACGGCGGGGCCGTAGGGCACCACTTCGCGCAGCAGCTCGACCACCGCCGCCCGGTTCTCCTCCCAGCCAGGGCGCCCCTCGGCAAGCAGCTCGGAGAGCACCTTGACGCCGAAGCCGATGTGGCGCTGCTCGTCGCGGGAGACGTTGGCCATGCCGGAGCTGAAGCCGGGCATCTGTTCTTCGGAGGAGAAGAAGTCCTCGATGAAGTGCTGGCCGGGCTGGGCCAGGGTGCCCTCGACGATCAGGTGGTAGAGGGTGATCGCCTGCGCGTACTTGGCCAGCGAGCGGTCCTTGCGCAGCTCCTCGGCCATCAGGTCGAGGCGGTCGAAGATGCCGCGGTAGCCCCAGTTGAGCTGCGGCAGGGTGGAGGAGAGGGTCTGCTGGATCGAGTCGCCGCCGACCCCGATCACCTCCTTGAAGAAGCGGTGGAAGAAGACCGAGTGGCGGACCTCGTCGACCTGCTGGGTGGCGAGGAAGTAGGACTGCTCCTCGGTCGGAGCGGCGGTGATGTAGGGGGCGAGGGTGTCGGCGACGCGGTCCTCGCCGTAGAAGAACATCGAGTAGATCCACATCGCCGAACGCCGCTGGATGTCGCTGAGGCTGTCCCAGCCCTCGCGGTCCTTGGAGAAGTCGATGTCGTAGGCGCTCCAGTTGCCCCCCTCCCAGCGCTGATAGAGGTCCTCGTAGGTGACGTTGTCCATCAGGCTCTGCGAAGCGACGCTCATCTCTCTCCTTCAGTGGGGCTGCGGCGGCTGCTTGGTTTGGAGGTTAGCGTCGAACTGGCTACCCAGCCAGTTCGATCAAACGTGACGTCGATCACACAGATGCCGGGGGGTCGATCTCGCGCTTGAGGATCTTGCCGGTGGGGCCCTTGGGGAGGTCGTCGATGAACCAGACGACGCGCGGGTACTTGTAGGCGGCGATGCGCTCCTTGACGTAGGCGCTGACCTCCTCGGCGGGCAGCTCCTCGCCGTCGTGGAGGACGACCGCGGCGCCGATCTCCTCGCCCCACTCGTCGTGGGGGACGCCGACGACGGCCGCTTCGCGGATCTTCGGGTGCTCGAAGAGCACCTCCTCGACCTCGCGTGGGTAGACGTTGTAGCCGCCGCGGATGATCAGGTCCTTCTTGCGGTCGACGATGTAGAAGTAGCCTTCCTCGTCGGTGCGGGCCATGTCGCCGCTGTGAAACCAGCCGCCGCGCATCGCCTCCTCGGTGGCGTCGGGGCGTTGCCAGTAGCCCTTCATGATGTTGTGGCCGCGGATCACGATCTCGCCGACCTCACCCTGGGCGACGGGATTGTCGTCCTCGTCGACGACCTGCATCTCGACCCCTTCCAGCGGCGTGCCGATCGAGCCGGGCTTGCGCTCCATGCCCGGGTGGTTGGAGGAGGCGACCGGCGACGTCTCCGAGAGGCCGTAGCCCTCGAGCACGATCGCCCCGAAGGCATCCTCGAAGCCGCGCAGGACCTCGACCGGCATCGAGGCGCCGCCGGTGATGCAGGTGCGCAGCGTCGAGGTGTCGTAGCTCTCGCGCTCGGGGTGGTGCAGCAGCGCGCCGAACATCGTCGGCACGCCGTAGAAGTGGGTGACGTTGTCGCGCTGCATCGTCGCCAGCACCTCGCCGGGGTCGAACTTGGGGACCAGGGTGAGGCAGGCGCCGACCTTGAGCGAGGCGTTCATGCCCACCGACTGCCCGAAGGAGTGAAAGAGCGGCAGGGCGCCGAGGACGATGTCGTCGGCGGCGATCTGGCAGGTGGTGCGGCTGGAGACGTCGGCGTTGCGGAAGAGGTTGTGATGGGTCAGCTCGGCACCCTTGGGCTGCCCGGTGGTGCCCGAGGTGTAGAGGATCACCGCGGTGTCGTCCTCGGCCGTATCGGCCAGGCCCGGGGTTGGCTCCAGCTCGGCCAGCGTTGCCGCGAAGCTTCCCGGCTCGACCTCGATCAGCTCGGCGCCGGCCTGGGCGGCGCCCTCGTGCGCCTCCTCGGCGAAGCCGTGCCAGGCGAGCAGCAGCTTGGCGCCGGAGTCCTCGAGGTAGAAGGCGATCTCGCGCTGCTTGAGCAGCACGTTCATCGGCACCACCACGCCGCCGGCTCGCAGCACGCCGTAGTAGATGACGGGGAAGTCGGGCACGTTGGGCAGCATCACCCCGACCCGGTCGCCGGGCTCGAACCCCTTCTCGCCCAGCAGGGTGGCGAGGCGGGCGCTGCGCTCGTCGAGCTCGCCGTAGCTCAGCTCGAGCTCGCCGAGGCGGATCGCCGGGCTCTCCGGCGCACGCTCAGCGCTCTCGGTGAGCAGTGACGCGAGGTTCAAGGTCATCGCGGAGGCCTACCGCTCGATGAAGTTGTAGACGGGGAACTCCTTGATGTCAGGTGGACCCTGTGGCGCCCGGTCGCCGAGCTCCTGAATCCCCGGTCCCAGCCGACTCTCGAGGAAGCGATCGAAGTGCCCGCGAGACTCCCAGAAGTCGATCACACCCCAGCCGCCCTCGATCGGGCCCGCCGAGTGGAAGACCAGGCCGTCCGGCGGATCCTGCTCGATTCCCATGTGGATATTCATGGCGTCGTACTGCTCCTGCGTGCCGTCCGCGAACTTGATCCTCAGCCCAACCGCCATCGCTTCCTCCTTGCTCGAACCGGTTTGCTCGGGGCGAGCATAGCCCGCCAGTGAGCCATCTGGCGAGCGTGGATATGCTCACTCAATGGAGGATCTGGGTCAGCCGAGTTCCTACTACGCCCTCAAGGCGGGTCTGCCGGTGTACTCGAGCGACGGTGAGGCCTTGGGCAAGATCGAGCGGGTCCTCGCCGATCTCGACGCCGACGTCTTCGACGGAATCGTCTTCGACACCAGTGCGCTGCCCGGCGGCCACCGCTTCGTCGACGCCCCCGAGGTCGGCGACATCTTCGACCGCGGCGTGGTGCTGAAGATCACCGCGGCGGAAGTCGCCGAGCTGCCGCCGCCGAGCGCGAACCCCGGCTCGCTTGCCGTCAAACCGGGCGACCTGGGCGGTCGGCGGCCCGGTTTTCTTCGCCGTGCCTGGGACATGATCTCCGGCAAGGGCTGAGGACGTGCCGCCTTCCTTCCTTCGGCTTGCGTAGGATCACCGGCCGTGAAGCGCCTCGTTCCGATCCTCTTGCTCTGCGCCGCTCTCGCGCTGCTGGTCGCCGGTTGCGGCGGGGACGATGACTCGTCAACCGGTTCAACTGGGTCGAGCACGTCGAGCGCCGAATCCGGTGACGGTGCAGTCGTCGGTAAGACGAAGCCGAAGGTCACCGTGCCCAAGGGCGCGCCGCCGAAGCAGCTCGAGATCGAGGAAATCGAAGAAGGAACAGGCGCCGAAGCCAAGGCGGGGGACGAAGTCACCGTCCAGTACGTCGGGGTCGGCTATGACAGCGAAAAAGAATTCGACTCCTCCTGGAGCCGCAGCGAACCGTTCGCCTTCGCACTCGGCGCCGGTCAGGTCATTCCGGGCTGGGATCAGGGCGTGGAAGGGATGAAGGTCGGCGGCCGCCGCGAGCTGATCATTCCGCCCGAACTCGCCTACGGCGAAACCGGCTCACCGCCGGCGATCGGCCCCAACGAAACGCTGATCTTCGTGATCGACCTGCTCGCGGTCGAATAGCCAGCCGCGCGCGCTACTGACCGGAAAGGAGCCTGGTCGCAGCCGCGGCCGTCTCGCGGACCGCTGTCGCCAGCTCATCCTCGCGGCCGTCGAAGCGCTGCCTCGGCGCCGGAGTCGAGATCGCCGCGATGGCGGATTGGCTATCGGCCGCGACCGCGGCTCCGACGGCGCAGATCCCCTCGCTGTGCTCTTCGCGGTCGAAGGCGACGCCGCGGCGACGCACCTCCTCGAGCTCGAGCAGCAGCTCCGAGCGGCTCGCGATCGTCTTCGTCGTTAGCCGCGGCAGCGACTCGGGCAGTAGCTCCGCCACGCGACTCGCTGGGATCGACGCCAGCAGCGCCTTGCCGTTGGCGGTGCAGTGCAGGGGGAACAGCTCGCCCACCGAGGAGACGGTTCGCAGGCGGTGCGACGCCGGCACCTGATCGATGAACCGCACGGCCGCTCCGTCGAGGACGGCCAGGTCGACCGTCTCGTCGATCTCGCGGCGCAATTTCAGCAGCACCGGCCTGAGCCGTTCGCCGAGCGCCTCCTGACTGGCGGTCCCGAGTCGGGCCAGGGCGGGTCCCAGCCTCACCCTTCCGTCCGGCCCGCGGGCGACCAGTCGCTCATCGGCGAGCGCGCTGACGATGCGATGCGCGGTCGATTTCGCCAGGCCCACCTCGAGAGCGAGGTCGCTGAGACTGAGGCCGGCGGGCGTCGCTTCGAGCGCTCGCAGAACCGCCGCGGCACGCGCGATCGCCTGGACGCCGCTACGGCTCTCATCGCTTTTCACAAGCCGCTCTTCCACAGGGTCACGATTCCGCATTGTGGAAATCATAGCTTGTATAGTGGAATCCAATGAAGCCTGAGTTTCGCGGCAGAGCCCTGAGTCGAGGTGATGGCGAGTACGAGGAGGCGCGCCGTGCCGCGGTTTGGAATGCCCGCACGCCGCCCCGTTTCCCGGACCTGATCGTCCAGGCGGAGTGCGATGAGGACCTGGTCCGGGCGGTGCGGCTGGCCCGGGCCGAGGGTATGAAGATCGGGGTGCGTTCCGGCGGCCACAGCTGGGCCGGCAATCACGTTCGCGACGGCGGCATGCTGCTCGACGTCTCGCGCCTCGATGCCATGGCGGTCGACGCGGAGGCGATGACGGCAGTGGTCGGGCCAGGCCGTCGCGGCGACGAGTTGCTGGCGGCGCTGGGCGAGCAGGAGCTCTTCTTCCCGGCCGGCCACTGCCCAGGTGTGGCGCTCGGCGGCTACCTGCTGCAGGGTGGGTTCGGCTGGAACGGCCGCGTCCACGGGCCGGCCTGCATGAGCGTCGAGGCGATCGACGTGGTCACCGCTGCGGGGGAGCTCGTGCGAGCCGACGAGAGTCAGCATCCCGATCTCTTCTGGGCGGCTCGCGGCTCCGGTCCCGGCTTTTTCGGCGCGGTCGCCCGTTTCCACCTGCGCCTCTACCCGAAGCCGAAGCATGCCGCCAACGGCGTCTACCTCTACCCGATCGAGTGCCTCGAGGAGGTCTTTCGCTGGGCGCACGAGATCGGGCCGCGGGTGCCACGGACGATGGAGCTGATGGTCGTGATCCACTGCGACCTCGAGGGTGAGCTGGAGATCGCCGTCACCGGTCCGGTCCTCGTCGACAGCGCCGCCGAGGCGGCCGAGGCGCTGTCGCTGCTGGGGACCTGCCCGGTGCGCGAGCAAGCAAAGCTGGCTTTTCCCAACGCCGAGGTCGAGCTCGCCGACCTCTACGCGGCGGTGCACGCGTCCTATCCCGACGAGCACCGCTACGCGGTCGACAACATGTGGACCCACGCCCCGGTCGGGGAGCTGCTGCCCGGGCTGCGGCGGATTGCCGAAACGATGCCGGCCGCGCCCTCCCACATGCTCTGGATGAACTGGGGCCCCAGCCCCGCCCGTCCCGAGATGGCCTACAGCGTCGAGGACGAGACCTACATCGCCCTCTACGGGGTTTGGCCGGACGCCGCAGACGACGAGCCGAACGTCGCTTGGGTGGCGGACCGGATGAGGGAGATGGAGCCCCTCTCGAGTGGCATCCAGCTCGCTGACGAGAACCTCGGCGAGCGCCCGGCCCGCTTCGCCAGCGACGAGAATCTCGCCCGGCTCGACGCGGCGCGGGCGGCCTACGACCCCGATGGTCTCTTCCATCCCTGGATGGGGCGGCTCTGAGGCGAGCGACGATGAACGACCCCGACTTCGAGCCCTACCTGTCGCGCCCCCTGACTCCGCCCGACCCGTCGGTGCTGGGAGCGATCGAGCGGGGGCCAGTGGATCCGGCGCAGACCGTGACGCTCGCCACGATCGACCGATTGCTCGACCCGTCCCCGCTGCCGGTCGAGACCGGCTGGTGCTTCCGGGCGGATCGCGTCGGCTACGTCGCCGTGCGCACGGCGATGCCCGGCGTCAGCGCCGAGATGGTCGAGTGGTGGTTCGACTGGCACCCGCGCGACCCCGACCGCTACCGGGCCTGGCACCCGCACGCCCACATCGGCAACTCGATCGAGCCTCCCGTCGTGCCGGGGGCGAAGCCGCACTGGGGGGCGGTTCACCATCCGATCGAGGACGTCGGCACCGGCGTCGTCCACGCCCGCATCGCCTTCATGCCGCCGACGGCGATCGGCTTTTCGAGCGATGCCCTTGACGACGCCGCGGTGGCGACGATCGTCTGCGGCTACGTCGGCGACGACAAGCGCCGCCTCCGTCACTCGGCGATGGCCCACGTCTTCCTCGCCGAGCCGGACGGTGTCGTCCTGCGCAGCCACTTCTGGCTCGGCGCCGCCGTGCGGCCTTACCTGCCGGTGGCGCTTGCCGGCCCGATCGCGGCCGCGGCAAACAACCGCCTGGTTCGTCGCCTCTCCCTGCCTGCCGATCTTCCCCGCGCCCTCGCCACCCACTGCGCTGAGGAGTACGCGAACCTGGCGGATCTGCTGCCGGAGTTGTACGAGCGCTTCGGCTCGGCGAGCTGAACGAAGCGCGCTGCGCGATCATCTCGACGGTGCCGACCGCTGAGATCTTTGCCGAGCGCTTCACTGCACAGGGCCTTGCCGGGCCGCCCCTGCGCGACCCCGTGGCGGTGGCCGAGAGGCTGCTCGCCGTGCAGGGGCAGGACCCGCGGGGCGCGCGGCTCGCCGTGCGGGCGCGCAGCGAGGGCTTGACCGCCGCCGACGTCGACCGGGCGCTGAGCGAGGAGCGCTCGCTGCTGATTGCCTGGTTCAACCGGGGCACGCTGCACCTCGTGCGCAGCGAGGATTACCCGCTGCTGCAGGCGCTGACCACGCCGCCGCTGCTCACCTCCGCCAACAGGCGCTTGGCGCAGGAAGGCCTCTCGCCCGATGATGTTGAGCGTGCTGTCAAGGGGCTTGAGAAGGCGCTCGCGGATGAGGGGCCGCTGACTCGCGAGCAGCTGCGCGAGAGGCTCAATAGCAAAGGGATGCAGACGGCCGGTCAGGCTCTGATCCACCTCTTCTTCCTGGCCAGCGTGCGGGGTGTCGTCGTCCGCGGGCCGATGGTGGGCAAGCAACACGCCTACGTGCTCGTTCGCGACTGGCTCGATCCGGCCAAGCCACTCGACCGCGATGTCGCCCTGGCTGAGCTGGCGCGTCGCTACCTGGTCGGCCACGCCCCGGCCAACGACCGCGACCTGGCCCGCTGGGCCGGCCTGCCGTTGCGAGATGTGCGCGCCGGTTTGAGTGCGATCGCAAAGCAGCTGGTCGAACGCGACGACGGTCTTGTTCATCTCGCCAAGCATCCACCCAGCCCGGAGGTCCCGGAGCCAAAGCTGATTGGCGCCTACGACCCCGTCCTGCTTGGCTGGACATCACGTGAGCAGATCATCGCCCCACACAACCACCTGGTCACCAACAATGGCCTCTTCCGCCCCTTCGCGATGGTCAAGGGCCGAGCTGTCGCCAACTGGAGGCTCAAAGGCGGCAAGGTCTCGATCGAGCCTCTCGAGCCGATCGCCAAGAAGGCCGCAGCGGCGCTCGATGCCGACGCGAAGGATGTGGAACGGTTCATGGCAAGTGCTTAAGGACAACCGGAGGAGATGAGATGGGACAGCCAGTAGTCCACTTCGAGGTCGTCGGCAAGGACGGCGCAAAGCTGCAGAGCTACTACGCCGAGCTCTTCGACTGGAAGGTCGATGCGAGCAACGAGATGAAATACGGATTGGTCGACCGCGAGTCAAACAGCAACGCGGAAGGCATCGGCCTCGGCGGCGGCATCGGTCAAGGTCCTGAGGGTTACGAGGGTCACGTCACCTTCTACGTCGAAGTGCCCAGCGTCGAGGAGGCTCTGAGCAGGGCCGAGTCCCTCGGCGGCACCCGCGTGATGGGCCCCGAGACGATCATGGGGCGCATGGTCCTCGGCCAGTTCACCGATCCCGAGGGCAACGTGATCGGCCTGATCGAGGGCGGTTCGTAGCTAGTCCAGCTTCGGGCTGCGCCAGGGCTGGGTCAGGCGGGCGGCTAGGTCGTCCGCCAGCCCGGCGATCGGGACTCGGATCTGCTCGAGCGAGTCGCGGTC
>Ga0164241_10003377_pt1 | contig 16172 bp, 8 predicted proteins | sample OricomyardsoilBY_FD_108780 | JGI IMG/M metagenome (GOLD analysis project Ga0164241, IMG submission 108780) | Backyard soil microbial communities from Emeryville, California, USA - Original compost - Back yard soil (BY) | ecosystem: Environmental > Terrestrial > Soil > Unclassified | place: USA... | reverse complement strand
TGTCGGCAAGACGACTGCACAGTTGGAGACGTTGCAGCAGGCCTGTTCCATCGGGTCGGTCGAGCTCTCCGTCGAGGCCGCCCTGTCCGAAGCCACGCGCCACGCGGAGATTGTCCGCGCGGAGAAGGAAATCGCTTCGTTGCTGTCGAGCGGGCGCGACGCCGTCTTGTTCACCAGTCGCAGTCTCATCCGCGATCCGGACGCGACCCGCAGCCTTCAAATCAGCCGCCGCGTCTCTTCCGCGCTGGTCGGGATCGTGCGCGGGCTGCCCGTGCGGCCGCGCTGGCTGGTCGCCAAAGGGGGCATCACCTCGAGCGATCTCGCCACCCATGCGCTCGGCGTCCGCCGCGCGCTCGTCCTCGGCCAGGCGCTCCCGGGCGTCCCGGTCTGGCAGATCGGTCCTGAAAGCCGCTGGCCCGGTCTCGCCTACGTTATCTTCCCGGGAAACGTCGGCGGACCGGAGGCGCTGGCTACGCTGGTCCGAAGTCTCTCCGCCACATTTTCCGCCGGCTAAAGTGTCTTTTAAAGGGTTCCTCGCTCCTTTCAGCGGGTAAACGCGAGCCATCCCCGAGGATTTGACCACTGGCGGGATTCCATCCTGCATTTATCCGGCTTTATCCGTGGTTAAAAAATCAGGAAGCGGAGTTCGAAACGCGTTTGTTCGTATTGAACAGAGGAATTCAGGTTAAAATGCATGGCGGCTATCTTATAAAATGAGGCGAAGATCATCCGGCCCGCGGGATTCACGGGATTCTTTACAGGTCAGGCGCCGTGTCGCTTGAGTTGCCGCCGCAGCTCCATTTGGTCGTTGTTCTTCCTGAAAATCTCCATTGAAGGTTATTCCTCCGCCACTCCGTCTGGCCTGCCTCATCGGCCTCCCCTCATGCCCCTGGAATCCTGTTCACCCGCGACGCCGCCAGCCGGCCGGAAAAAGGCCGACCCGTCACGCCAACCCGCGCCTTCCCCCAATCCCATGACATCGAGAAACCTGCTGCAGCACGCCCTGCCACTGCTCGCCTTCGCGGCGGTCCTCCGCGCGGAACCCGTCCTTCCGTGGGGCGATCAGGGCGACGGCACCTATCGTAATCCCCTCCTCCCGGCGGACTACTCCGATCCCGATGTCATCCGCGTCGGGGAGGATTTTTATCTCGTGGCCTCGGACTTCCACTTCATGGGCATCCAGGTTCTGCACTCGCGCGACCTCGTGAATTGGCGGATCATCGGCCAGGTGTTCGACCGGCTTGGCTTCGATGCGAAGTACGACGAGATGCGCGCCTACGGCCAGGGCACCTGGGCCCCGTCGCTGCGTTACCACAACGGAACCTATTACCTCTACGTCTGCACGCCCCGGGACGGCCTGCTGCGGTACACGGCGGCCAACGCCGCCGGCCCCTGGTCCGGCGGCCTTATTCATCCGGTGGAACGCTGGGAAGATCCGTGCCCGTTCTGGGACGACGACGGGCAGGCCTGGCTGGTGCACAGCCAGCTCGGGGCCGGCCCGCTCATTTTGCACAAGATGAGCCTCGACGGAACCAAGCTACTCGACGACGGCGTGGAAATCTACCGGGGGCCTGTTGCCGAGGGACCGAAGCTTTTCAAGCGCAATGGCTGGTACTATATTTCCCTCCCCGAAGGTGGCGTGGAAAAAGGCGGTCAGACCGTGTTACGTGCGGCGAAAATCACCGGTCCCTATGAGCGGCGCGTCGTGCTGCCGGACGGCAGCCCCCATCAGGGCGGGCTGGTCGAACTCGATAACGGCGAGTCCTGGTTCATCGGCTTCAAGTCCGCCGGCCACCTCGGACGTCTGCCGCATCTGCAACCGGTCAAGTGGGTGGATGACTGGCCGGTATTTGGCAACGCCGGCTGGCCGGTGTTGACCGGCCGGAAACCCGCGGTGGGCGCCGGCACGCCGATCCATCATCCGCAGACAAGCGACGCTTTCGATGCACCTGGCCTCGCTCCGCAGTGGCAGTGGAACCACAATCCCGTCCCCGCCGCCTGGTCGCTGACCGAGCGACCGGGCTGGCTGAGGCTGAAGGGGCTGCCGGCCGATGATCTGGAGCATGCGCGCAATACCCTCACCCAGAAAATCTGGGGCTGGTCCTGATCGTTCGAGGTCAGGCTCGATGCGTCCGGGCTTGCCTCCGGCCAGCACGCCGGACTGGCCTTCATGAGCGGCCGGGGATTCGGCCCGGTCGGCGTCGAGCGGACAGCCGATGGACTGCGGCTCTTTCACGGCGGCGGCACCGGACCGACGGTGGAAGGCAGCGCCCTCTGGTTGCGCGGATCCTATCTGGGCGACAAGGCCCGGCTCAGTTACAGCTTCGACCGGCGGACCTTCCATGAGGTCGGCGAGGAGGTGACCCTGAACTTCAAGCATTGGAAGGGCGCCCGTATCGCCCTCTTCAGCTACGGCCCCGAGGCGGGAGCGGCGGATTTCGATAATTTCGACTTCGCGCCCGGCCCTGACGCCATGCCGCTGGTATTGCCAACCGCAGCCACCGTGGAGCGGCCGGCCCCGTCGGCACGCTAGGATGCGGCATCGCCGCTTTTTCCAGATTGCAGGGCCCGACCTGGCGTCGAGGCCTGTTCCCGGCCGCGCCGTGGCCGATAAATCGCCGTCCGCCGGCGATTCTCAGAGGGAAAGTCAGGAACGGAAATTACGGAAAGCATGTTGCACGACTTGAGTTTTCAATTTCCGAACAGCCCTTTGATTTTCTTGACCGTGCTTTTGGCTTTGTTGGCGATGTCGTTGGCCTTATTGAGGCCGTCCTCGGCCTTCTTGACGCTGTCTTCGGCTTTCTTCTGCGTCGGCTGGGGCGCCGGTGGTTGCTGCTGTGCAGGTGGAGATTCCTTCGTCGCCATGCCCGATTGGCCGGCACCCGACGGTCCGGTGAAGGCGATCGGCTCGGAGGGCACAGGCCGGGGCGGGGATTTGTTGATCGTCACACTTGGCGCCGCGGCCGCGCGACCACCCGCGCCGGTCGTCGCGCCACCGGCGGACGGCAGGGCGATCTTGTAGATGATCTTGTTCGACCGGTAGAGGAGGGCGTTGTGGTGAAACGCGATCTGCGACTGGCCGTTGAAGTTGGCATCGACTTTGAATTCCATCACCGTCTCGGCCTTGGCGGCGCCGGGCGAAACCTTGTGCAGGCCTTTGTCATCCAGCCCGTACAGCGTGCCGTCATCGGCGACGGCGAAGAGGTGCGGGAAATCCATCTGGTCGGGGTTGTAGATCGCCTCGTACTTCGATCCGTCAGCGCTCAGTCTGTAGAAGATTCCCTGCTGCGAATTCCCGCCGTTGCTGGTTGAACCGTAAAGATTGCCGGCCGAGTCCATGACAAGATTCGCTTCCGGATTGCCGCCGTCGTCGGGAGAGTTCTTGAACTTGTGCACGACCGTGGGCACTTCGCCAGGCGAATTGAACCTGAGGAGGACGGCGAATCCCTTGTCGCGGCCGATCGCGAAGAACGATCCGTCCCTCGCGGGCACGATGCGCGAGATCACGCGGTTCGGCGCAATGTTCGGGTTGTTGGGGTACGTCTTGTAGTTCGATCCGTCCGGCGACATCGAAAACAGGTAGGGCTTGTCGCCCGGCCCCGCACCGCCGGAGAATCCGATGAGCGAACCGTCCGCCATGTAACCCGCGAACGAGAACACGGGATCGCGCTTCGAGACCTCGGTGACCGTGTAGTCCTTGGTCTGCAGGTCGTATTTGAAAATCTTGAACCCGAACGTGCCGATGACCGCGCGGCCATCTTTCGCGAGGATGAGGGAGGACGGATTCTCGCCGTCGTCATCGCCGCCGTAAAAATCCTTCAGCATGGCGTAGTCGCTGCCGTCGGCCTTGATCTTGTAGAGCGAACCTTTCCGGAATTTTCCCGTGCCGATGGTGATGCCGTAGATCGTGTCGTCCGGCGCGATCACAAACTGGATGTGGGTGAGCCCCGGGCCCTCGATCCTGCACATTTCCTTCGGGCCGGGCCTTTCGCCTTCAACCGCCGCCAAACCCGGCAGTCCGGCGAACACACCGGCCGGGTAGCGGCAACGATACAACTGTCCGGCCATCGCGGCGAGAAAATGGAGGGAACCATCGGGCGAGAAGCGGAGACGCGACTCGCCTTCCTGAAAAGGCGTCGTCGGAAAGACATCCTGGAACGCGGGGCCGGCCGATCCGTCGAGCACGACGAACCATCCGCCCATCTTGTTGATCGCGTCTTCGGCGACATACGCGACGTGACGGCCGTCGGGCGTGAGGGAAACGTTGTCGATGACGGGATAGCCCGGCCCCTCCTGGCCATCAAAGACCACGTGCAGGCCCGCCGCGCCACCGCCTTGCGGGTGGCCGGCGATGAACGCGTAATGCCGGCCATCGTCGCTCACGCACGGTTTGCTGACGATCGCCCAGTTGCCGTCGGGAATCGGCTTGTCGTCGAGGGCAGCGGTCACTTTTGTCTGGGACGATCCGGCGTTCGCGGTGAAGACCTTGATCGTGTGCTGCCGGTTCGGGCTGTAGGCGACTTCACTCGGGATCGGCTGGCCCGCGGCGGGCATGTTGGCGACTTCGATCATGACCGGGGCACCGGTGTACGAATTGCGCGATGTGAGCAGCAGCCGGCCCGTGCCGGGCTGGAACGAAAGCCCCGTCGGGGTGATCGCGGGATTCAACGGGATCGTCCGGCCATCCTGCACGATCGCGTTGCCCCCGGCCGGCAGCGAAACCGCCGCGGCCCAGTGGCCGCCGTCGCCAAACACCGGGCGTTCGACCACCTGCGTGAACGGGCCTGATTCCTGTCCGTTGGCGACAAGAAATTGTCCCTGCTGCGCCCGCGCGCCGTAAATCAGCGTCTGGCTGTCGGGCGAGACCAGCACGAACTCGACAAACTGATACTGCCGGCCGGCCTGGCCGTTCTCGACGACAAAATATTGCCCCGGCGCGCTCGTCCGCGTGGCCGAATAGGCGACGCGTTTGCCGTCGGGGCTCACGACGAGATTTTGGATCATCGCGTAGTCGGTTCCCTCGGTGCCGTTGTCGACGACGACGTTTTTAGCGCCCTGCTGCCCGCCTTTTCGCGCCGTGTAGACGACGCGCACCCCGTTGTCGCTCAGCACCAGATTCTCGACATAGGGGTACGCCGTTCCCTCCCGGCCGTCGACGACGACGCGCGACGGCGTGAAGCCGTCCACCCCCGCGATGTACGCGAAATGTTTTCCGTCCCGGCTGAAGAGCGGCTTGCCGAGATTGCCGAATTTCTTCTGCTCAATCCCATCAAGCACGTAGCATTGCGGCTGCGACAGATTCTGATTCCCTCCCTGCACCGCCACGACGGGCGGCGCGTTCCCGCCCGGCGCGGCGACCGTCGTATACGCGAAGTGCGCGCCATCGGGGCTGAACGCCGAGTTGTCGGCGAACACGTTCTGATACATCAGACCCGCCTTGCCGTCATCGACGCAGAACTCCTCGTTGCCGCGCTTGGCGATGTAGGCGAAGCGATGTCCCGCCGGAGCGAAACCGAGCCAACTGACGGCGTCGTACGCGGGACTCTGCGTGCCATCGATCACGACGGCTTTCTTCCCGTTGTCCAGTCCGACGATGTACGCGACGCGCTGCTGATCCGCGCTGATCACCGGCGAGCCGCGCAAGGTGCCGGTGATCGGAGTCTTCACCGGCCGTTGTATCGGGATTTCGTTGACGACCGGCCCGGCGATACCGTCCACGAACGCCTGCACGCGGCTGCCTTGCGATCCAATCAGGATCGTTCGTGAGCCGTCTTGTGTGACGATCGGCATCGGCTGATAATGGCCGACCTGCCCCTGCAACGGCCCGAGCAGGACGGCGTCGAGCACCTCGCTCTGAGCGACCGTGGTCGTCAAAATCAAAATCCCCGCGGCCAGACACGTGAATCGAGATTTCATCTTCAATCCTTCGATCAGATCCTTTTGCAGCGTTGGATTTTTGGGGGTATCCGAAAGGCTCATGATACATCTTCCGCAAGGTTCGTGTCCATCAGCTTTTTTATCGGTTTTTTCACAAGCCTCTCAAGGCAGATGCCGGCCGTGGCGCAAGTGATTGCAGCGAAGTTACATGAGGCGGATTGGGCCGGAGGGCTTTCCTGAATTTGGAGACAATGTGGCGGAGATTTCCGTTTCTCCCCAGAGTTGCCAGCGGCCGCGATAGCGATCGGCGACGGTCGCCGGCTACCACCCGAAATTATCGGGGAGAAACTCCAGCGCCGTCTCCCGGCCATCGCGCTCACATGGCTGCACCGCTGCGCAAAGATCGTGGCTTTCCTCTGGTTGGAGTTGGTGACTTGGTTTTTCTTTTTTTGGGTGAACCGGCAATTGGGGCTCGCGGTCCATCGGCAAATTCCAGGCGCGGTGGATGTCGCTCAAGACTCATTCGTGAAATCCAGCTGATCCTTGGTGATGCCTGGAAAAAATCTCGCGGCGTCCCGTTCCGTTTGCCTTCCTGTGGTTCATGACTTCCCCCTGCCTTTGCGCCGCTCTTGTCGGCTTTGGCCTTTCGTTGGCCGGGATTGTTTCCGCGGCTGAGACCGTTTCGCGCGTGACCCGGGACGTCGCGTTTCTCGCCCCGGACCGGAAGGAGAAACTCGATCTCTACCTGCCCGCCGAACCGGCGGTCGGAAACCTGTCGCCGGCGCTCGTCTGGATTCACGGCGGCGGTTGGTTGCGTGGCACGAAAACCGAGGCCCGCGCCAAAAACATCTGCAGCACGCTCGCCGAGGCGGGTTACGTCGCGGTGAGCATCGACTATCGTCTCGGCAAGGAGGCGTGGCCGACGAACCTGTACGATTGCAAGAACGCGGTCCGCTTCCTGCGGGCGAATGCCGCGAAGTACCGGATCGATCCCGATCGCATCGCCGTGGCTGGCGGCTCCGCGGGCGGCCACCTGGCGTTGATGGTGGCGCTGACCGCAGGGGAGCAGGACCTCGAGCCTGCCGGCGCACAGACGCCGTATCCGGGCATCCCGAATGACGTTCGCTGCGTGGTGAACTTCTACGGCATTACCGACCTGCTCACGCACGGGCAGACCGACTCCGAGGGCAATCCGACCGCGACGCGGAAGCTGATGGGCAAAACCCTGAAATGTTTCGGCGCGGCGTCCGACGACGCCGACGTGCTGCGCGTGGCTTCGCCGGTGACGCACGTGAAGCAATCCAGTCCGCCGATGCTCACTTTCCACGGACGCGCGGACACGACCGTCGATTTCCCGCAGGCGGAGGAACTCGATCGCGTGGCCAGGGAGCGGGGTGCCGCGCACGAAATGCTGCTGCTCGACGGCGTGGGCCACACGTTCGACCTGCAGACCTGGTCGAAGCAGCCCCTGCCGCAGGATCTGCGCCCGGTCTTTTTGGCGTTCCTGGCGAAAAACCTGCAGCAGGCCTCCCCATACAGGGGAAGACATTAAAATCGGAATCCTCCCGGGATTATTTCTGTATCCATGCGGGTCCGACATCCGCGGCGGCAAGAGGCAGGCATCGACGCAGGGTCGATGCCCGACGGGATTGGGCAGCGATGGATTTATTTTAAATGCCCCATCCTCACTGGCCGACGAGTGAGACGTCGCCGTCGATCCCAAGGGGAATGTTCTTGTATTCCCGCGTCCACGTTTGCGCGGTCGGATTGTCTTTCAGGCTGTGGCAGTAGTTGGCCAGCAAGGTTACATGGACGAGTTTCAAGCGGTTCGTGCCATCCACCACGGCGCCGTCGACCGCGAACCGGGGCGGACCGTACCAATTGGTGCCGACATAGCGGTCGTTCAGGTAAACCTCGGTGACGCCCCCGTTGACATTCCCCAGTTGCAGCCACTTCACCCCCGGGCCGGCCTGAAAGGTCGTCGTATAGGTAACCGAGCCGGCAAAGGTGCGCAGGTCCTCGTCCGCCGACGTGCCGAATTCGCGCAGACGCTCGAAACGCCGCTCGAAGGTGCGGCCGTCCACATGCTGGAAAGCGGCCTGCCAGGGCCCGGCCAGCACGGTGCGCGGACCGTCGGCCGGAATGTTCCGGTCAACCGCCGTGCTTCGCCGCCGGACCGGATTCTCGTCGACCGGTCCGGACTCGAACACGAGCAGCCGGGACTCAAGGCCTTGCAACTCGAATTCCAGCTCGTTGGCGTTCGCACCCGCCGGCGCCCGCTCCCGAGCCCCCGTTTCCGGAGACCAGACCCAGGGTGTCTTCCCGCCGGTGGGGAAACGCGCCTTGATTTTCGCCGGCTTCGTCCGGTGCGAGTTGACGAAGAAAAACAGGTCCGAGGTTCCGTGCTTCGCGCGGATCTGGAAAACGTCCCGGTTGACGGAGTCGATTTCCACGTCCCGGCTGACGGCAAGTTTGCGGAGGAGCCCGTCTGTCCAGGGCAGGAGCGCGTCCTCGTTCGCCGGCGGCTGAACCGCGAGGCACCGATCCGGATAATCCCGCTGCAGCGCGCCGAAGGTCTCCCGCACGACGGCGTCGCCGCGCCCGGCGTCCTGGAGGGAGAGAGAACGGGACGGAGTCCCTTCCACGATCGCCAGCCGGCCGCCGGCCGCCACAAACTCCCGCAGCGCCAGCGCAGTCTCGGGGGCCAGCGAGCGCACCTGACAGAGCACGATGGCCTGGTAAGACATGGGACCGTACTCCAGCCGGCCGCCGCGCTTCGCCGCCTGGCGGATGACCTCCTCGTTGACATAGTCGCAGGAACTGCCCGCCTGGCTCAGGGATTCCCAGAGCCGGTTGCAATACCACGGGGTGAGATGGAACGGCAGCCGGACCAGACCGCGCTGGCTCCAGATGTCGCCTTCCGGCGCGAGCACGGCGATGTCCTTCACCGGCTCCGAGTGTTGGAACACCTGCGACAATCGCGCGTGATAATCCGCCCACTTGGGAAACCAGGGCCACCAGGTGTTCCGTTCGCTGAAGTAGGTCCCGAACCGCACCCACCCGGGGAACTTCGCGTCGGCCGGCGAGTAGTTGTAGCCATGCAACACCGCGTGATTCATCCCGGTGATGAAGTTCATGTCATCCTGCCGCTTGATCTCCTCCAGCGAGGTTTTGAACACGCCGCCCGTATTGGTCATGGCCTCGCAACTGACCTCGCTCTTCCCGGTCAGGTGGGCGGCGGAGGCGGTGTAGAGGTTCCACACGAGGTAGCCGTGCGGCTGGTTCCAACTCCACCGGTCCGCCCCCATTATTTCCGGCCTCAGCCAGTTGTTGCTCTCGGGAATATCGGGAATCATGGCGCCCTTGAGCAACCCCATCAGGAAGGGCGTCCCGTAGGACTGGTAGCGGCTCTTGAGCCCCCTTTCGCGGCAGAATTCCGCAAAGGTGCGCGTGAAATTGTCGAGGAACACCTCCACAAGCAGATGGTTGTAGTCGTAGCGAACGCGGCGGATCTCGTCGCCGAAACGACCTTCGGGGCCGGGCCCGACATAGCCCTGCTGCGAGTCATAGAAAACAAAGGGAAAGTACGGTTCGATCCGGTAGCCGTATTTTTGCCGAAACGTTTCGGCGAACCCGGGAGTCCAGTTGGCCCCGGCCAGTTCGATGCTGTCGCAAAAAAGCGCGCGAAACATCTCGTGCAGGGGAATCCCGGTGTCTGTAGCGATCTTGTCCAGGCGATCCAGGTACTCCCGCGTGACCTTGGCGTCGTAGTGGTTCATCACCGGTCCCGCGGCGCCCGGCGCGCCGAACATCACTTGACGATGACCGCGCTGCAGGACTCCGTAGACCAATTCGTGTTCCCCGTCGGGAATCCGCAGCTGCAACCGTTTTTCCGCGAGGAGTTGTCCCGAAAGGTCGGTCACGTCCGCCAACCCGCCGGGGCGGAGCGGAACCAGCGCGGCGAAGAAAACCCGGTTGACCGCGTGTCCCTCTTCCTTACGGGTCTGGGCCGCCAGCGCCTTTTGCACGAGACTCGCCTCGTCCTCGTTGAAATCCGTCCCGCCGGGGCAGCGCAGCCGGTTGACGATCACCCGCTCGATCTTCTCGTCTTCCTTGAGAAATTCCCCGCCGAACGGCCAGCCCGAGCCGACGATCAGGTCGGTGAGCATGCCCCGCTCCCGGGCCTCCCGCGCGGCCAACGCCACGAGTTCGTTCCATTCCCGGCTCAGCCAGGGGACGGGCCGGGTGTCGCCGGGGTCGGCGGGCGCCGGCAGGCCGATGGGATTGATCTCGACACCGCCCACGCCGGCGGCGTGCAAGATGTCGAGTTGGCGGGTGATTTCGGAGGCGACGATCCGATTGCCGTTCCACCACCAGCGCACGAAGGGCCGCGCGTTCACCGGCGGATTGACGAAGCCCGGGAACAGATCGTCCCCGCCGGAGACCGGCCGCGTCGTTGCGGCCGCCGGAGCCATGGGAGCGAGCGCGGAGGCGGCGCTGAGGAACAGCGCCACCCGGAGGACCGATTTCATTCGAAGCAAACGAGGCGAGGTAGGCATCACTTAGAAATCGACATCGAAGGTGGCGGTGATCAAGCGAGAATCCTCAGTGACGAGGCCCAGACCGCGATCACGCCGGCAGGGAATGGCTTTCATTGCAAATTCCTCCGTTCCATTTGACCACGGATCCGGCGGTGAAGGATTTGCAATCCCGCCGGCCTGAGCCGGAACGAGGCGGTGGCCCGCGAATCACGCGCATGGGCGCGAATAAAAAACCGCAAGAACCTCCCTGTTTCAGCCCTCACTGAGCGGAGCCTGCAGGCGGTTTTCAAGTTGCCGGTTTTGGAGGGGGCTTTGCTTTATAGATAAAGCTTCAAGACTATCGCCGGATCGCCCGGCCGGACTTGGAGTCGATATGAGGCAAAGTCTCACTTTCATCCCCGCAAACCGCTTTTCTACTGCATCATGAATATCCGCCCCTTGCCTTCCCTCAGCCCGTATCCGTTCGCGGTCGCTCTTCTGGCCGCCGTTTGCCTTCCGCTTTCCGCCCCTGCCTGTGACACCTGGGTGGCGCTGGCCAACTCGACCCGCGACGGCTCGGTCATCATGGCGAAGAACAGCGACCGCAAGGCGACCGAGGCGCAACCGCTGATGTATTTCGCCCGGCGGCAGCACGCCGGAGGCGGAGAGGTCAGGCTGACGAGAATGTCGGTGCCGCAAGCGAAGGAAACCTACGAGCACATCGGGTCGCGACCGTCGTGGACCTGGGGGTACGAGCACGGGCTCAACGAATGGGGTGTTGCGATCGGCAACGAGGCGGTCAAGTCGAGGGTTCCCGCCGTGGCCGATTCCCTCATCGGCATGGACCTCGTCCGGCTCGGACTCGAGCGCGGCAAGACGGCCCATGAAGCGATGCACGTCATGATCAGTCATCTCGACCCGAGGAAGGTGAGCAACCACTCGTTCATCATCGCCGATCCTCAAACCGCATGGGTGCTTGAAACGGCGGGCAAATACTGGGTGGCGAAACAGGTGCGGGACATCGGCGCAATTTCCAACGTTTACAGCATCGAGCGCGACTACGACGAGGCGCATCCCGAGGTCGTGTCCCACGCCATTGCGGAGGGTTGGTGCAAGTCGGAGGAGACCTTCGGCTTCGCCCGGTGCTATTCGCTCCCGGCAAGGGACTATTCATCGGCGCAGAACCGTTTCAGGCAGGTCACGTCCATCCTGCGCCAAAACAAGGGCGACATCACCGTCGAGCTGATGATGGACAAGATCAGCCGGAGCCATCACGAAGGCACGCTCGAGGAGCCCAAGTGGGCGCCGAATGACAGCTGGTTTTGCACCGTCTGCATGCACAACGGGCCCGAACACGGCCGGACGGAGGCGAGCATGGTGGTGCAGCTCTGGAGGGACAAGCCGCCGCCGCTGCGCGCGGTCTATTGGGCGTCGTTCAGCTCACCGTGCGTGAACGTCTTCAAGCCCTTCTACTTCGCCGGACGAACGATCCCGGAGAGTTACAGCAACGCCAGGGACATCTACGATCCCGCCTCGCCGTGGTGGTGGGCCGAAAAACTCAAGCGCCAGGTCGACCTGAACTACAACAAGCTTGCCCCGCTGCCCGCCGCGGTGTTCCGCGAAACCGAAAAATGGGAGCTCGCGAAATCGCGGAAGGTCGAGGAGGAAGCCATGCGGCTCGTTCAATCCCACCGCGAGGCGGAGGCCCGGCAATTGCTGCGCGACTTCAGCCTCGAATGCTGCAACCGGGTTGAGAAGGAATACGCCCGGCTTCACCAATTGCTGGAAACGAAAGTAGCGGAGCACGGCACCGACTACCTGTGGCTCGACGCGCTTCGCGAAAACTGCAAGACCAACGCGCTGCCGCTCCCCGGACTGTGAGAACATCGGAACGGGATTCCCTTGCTGCAAATTTCAAATCATGACCGGTAAACTGAGAAATCTTGGCGGCACGTCACTGCTCGCCGTTCTTCTATGCGCGGCGAATGCCGCGGGTACGGCACGGGAAAACCCGGGTCTCTCGGATCACGGGGCGGAGCACCGGCTCCCCCTCTCGCTGCCGCCGGAGATTTGGGCCTGGAGCACGGGCTCATCCGGCTCCGAACGCTACATAAAGTCGCTGGACATGATCGCGGATCAGTCGAACTTCGGGTTTCTCACGACAAAGTCGCCGCGCGAAGTCACCACGCCGGAAGCGCACGCGCACGTCAAACGGGTGGTCGAATACGCCCACGGCCGCGGCATCCGGCTGGCCGTGGATCTCGACGTCCGGCGCGCGCGCATCGCGTTTCAGCAGCAATACCCCGACCAGCAGCAATGGATGCTCCGCATCCGCTCGTTCCCACTCCCGGGCGCCGGGCCAATCCGCGCCGAGATCGCCTCGACAAAACTGCACGACCATACGGGCGAGCAGGAATTGCTCGGCGGACGCCTCGTGCGCGTCTGGCGCGTGGCGAAGACCAGGAAAAACCTGCCATCGGACCTCGAGGAGTTGAAGGACGGGTTCCGGGTCGTCGAGGAATCGAAACAGCGCGTGGTCCTGGAGATTTCAGCCGGCGCGAGCGCCGGCGCCGGAGAGCTGATCGTCGCGGCGGCTTTCGAGTACCGGACCCCGGACGTGTTTTCCCCGGCGCTCATCCCGTTCCAGACGAAGATCCTTGAGCAGTACAGCGACACCGGGATGGACGGCGCCATGAAGGACGAGTGGGGATTCCCGCCCGTGTACAACCACGGGGCCAAGGACGGCGACTTCTGGTTGTCCAAGAACATCGCGGCGGCGTACGCAAAGGCCGGAGGCGGGGAATTCGTGCGCGACTGCGCGCTCATGACACTGGGGATTGGCGGCCCGCGGGATCAGCGCCTCACGGCGGTGAACCGGTACATGCGCCTGATTCTCACGGAAAACGCCCGCGTCGAGAACAGCTTCTACCGCGATACAAAGCGGTTTTTCGGACCCGGGGCGTTTGTCGTCGTACACGCCACGTGGGGCCACCTGCCCTACGGGGACGCCTTCAAGAACGGCTACAGTTGGTGGCAGGCGACGCGGGACTTCGGGCAGACCGACGAGCAATGGCCGCTGCCAATCCGCACGTCTCTCGCCAAAAAAATGGGCGGTCCCGTGTGGTACAACCAGTTTCATGAGCGGCGATATCCCGAGTCCATCCATTGGGAAATATGGCGGGATGCACGCGCCGGCGGAAGGGTGAATTTCCTCAGCCCCCAGTGGCTGCTGCAGGACAAGGCCGCAATGAGGGCCGAGAGCCGGGTGCGGCTGCTGAACTATATTTCGCATGCGCCGCTGGACTGCCCGGTCGCGGTGGTCTTCGGCCATGCTGCCGCTTTGAACTGGGTGGGGCCCCATTTTGGCGACCTGGGCGTGGACTTTGCGGACGATCTGTGGGCGCGGGGCGTGCGGGCCGACGTGATCCCTTCGACTGAAATTCAAACGGGTGCATTGAAAATCGGCCCGGACGGCCTGGTCGGCTTCGGCGTCCAGAAGTACCAGGCGCTCGTGTTCCTGAATCCCGAATACGAGCCCGACAGCACCTTCGATTTTCTCAGGGACGCGGGGCGCTCGAACACCCAGCTTTTCATCCGCGGGCAAAGAACCCTGGCGTTCGATGGAAAGCCGCGGAGCGAAGCCGACATGATCGTCGACAGCGCCGGCGCCGATCCAACGCCCTCGCGCGTGGCGCAGTTCCTCGCAAAAGCGCACTCCGCGCCGATGTCCCCCTATCGGGTGGAGGTCGCTCCGCTCGCGGACCAGTCGGGCCTGACCGACGGCACAACCTTCCTGGCCCGCGGAGAACGCGATCCCGCGGGTGACCCGATTGACGAGACATTCTATTGCGGTGTCTACCGTGTCAGAGCGAAGGCTACCGGAATATTCGCGATCAAGCTCTCCAAAGACGGCAACCTCGAAAGCCTGGCGGCCTCGGACCTGCGCTTTGTCGAGGCGGGCAATTTCCGGCTGGAATTGGCCGAACCGGTGGATGTGGCGCTGTGGCGCGAAAACGGACGCCTCCGCGGTGTCATCCAGGGAGCCGCAAAACCGCCGGAAGAGCTGGCCAAGCTGACGAGCGACTGGACCTTTCTGCAAAATGTGCAGCCGCAGTAGCTCCGTCCCCCTTCCGGCGTCCCAACCTGGCCGTCGGGAGTTTCCCGACGCGAATCCTCAAAAAACACCATGACAATCCAACTCCCCGCCCGGTTCCGTCCGCTCGCGATCCCGCTCATCTTGTTTATTGCGCCCCTCTGCACCGCGCGCGGAGCACCGCCGCTTGAAACGACCTCACCCGAACGTCCCCGGGTTGTGCTGCTGACCGATTACTGGAAAGACCCCGACGAGATCCAAGCCATGGTACGGTTCCTGTCGTATGCCAACGAGTTTGACATCGAGGGATTCGTCGCCACCTCGCTCGCATTCGGAGACGGATCGGTGCACCCCGAATGGATCGTGGACATTCTCAACGACTACGGCCGCGTCTACGACACATTGAAACTGCACGCACGGCCGGGATATCCGTTTCCGACTCCCGAATCCTTGAAAAGCGTGGTGAGGCCCGGCGCACGCATGATTCGGAACTGGGCCGGGCCGGGCAAGGGTTTCCCAGTGCCGTATCCTGCCGGCGCCCTGGATTCGCGCACCTGTGAGCCCGTGGACAGATGGCTCAAACCCGGAATGGAATCCGCAGGCGCCGAACTCATCATCCAGGCGGTCGATCGCGAGGATCCCCGTCCGGTCTGGATTCTCGTCTGGGGAGGAGCGATCGATCTCGCCCAGGCCATCGACAAAGTCCGGCGGGAGCGGTCCCCGGAAGAGGCCGCCCGGTTCATCCGCAAAATCCGCCTGCATCAGAGCAACTGGCAGGACACGGGAACGGTCTGGATCTGGAACCAGGTGCCCGAACTTTTTTTCGACTTCACCAATGTCGTCAAGGGAGGCCTCAGCTTCGAAAGTCCCGAATCGCTGCGTGACGAATCGTGGATCCGCCAACACCTCCTTGAAGGCCATGGCCCGCTCGCTGCCCGTTATCCGGAGGCCGGCATCGGAGGCAAAACGGGATATCTCATGAAGGAGGGTGATTCGCCGACTTTCCTTCACCTGCTCGCACCGGGGCTCACTGATCCCGAGCAGCCCGAATGGGGCGGCTGGGGCGGGCGGCGCGCACGGATCGATCCGAAGCGAAATTTTTTTGTGGACGGACGCGACAGAAACCCCACTTCAACCGATCCAAAGCGCGAGATGCAGTGGAGCCTCGGCCGATGGGCCCGGGCGATCAGCAACGACTTTGCCGCCCGGCTGGACTGGCAGGTCAAGCCTCCCTCGGAAGCGAATCATCCGCCTGTCGCCCAGGTCAACGGCGACGCCACGCGTCACGTGCTCCAACTGGCCGTGAAATCCGGCGAAACGGTTTCACTCGATGCAGCCGGCAGCAGCGATCCCGACGGCGATCAGCTCGCTTACAAGTGGTGGCAGTACCGCGAACCCGGCACCCTCGCCGAAGCAATTGTACTCACGGATTCCCAAAGCTCGCACACCACCTTCGTGGTTCCGCCGGTGACCGGTCCGCGGACGCTTCACCTCATTCTCGAAGTCGTTGACAACGGCACACCGGCGCTCACCGGTTACCGCCGGGTGGTCCTGACGATCACACCCGCCCGATGAACGCGCTTCGGATGCGCCGACAAAACCGGGACGGCGGCTCGCTACAATTCTGCGTAACTCGTCAAACTCATTCAGCCCTGCCTCGTCCCGAAGCTCGCCCGCGAGAC
>Ga0164241_10003376_pt1 | contig 16175 bp, 14 predicted proteins | sample OricomyardsoilBY_FD_108780 | JGI IMG/M metagenome (GOLD analysis project Ga0164241, IMG submission 108780) | Backyard soil microbial communities from Emeryville, California, USA - Original compost - Back yard soil (BY) | ecosystem: Environmental > Terrestrial > Soil > Unclassified | place: USA... | reverse complement strand
GCTCAGCTTCACGGACGCTGCCGCGCTCCCTGAGGTGCTGTTCACCATTTGGTCCAATGTGTTTCAACGCGCGCGACTACAGCCTGGCGAAACATTTCTTGTGCACGGCGGCACCAGCGGTATCGGTCTGGCTGCCATCCAGCTCGCGAAGCTCTTCGGAGCGCAGGCCTTTGCGACGGCGGGCAGCAACGAGAAGTGCCACGCCTGCGAACGCGCCGGCGCGGATCGCGCGATCAATTACCGCACAACTGATTTCCTGGAAGCGTTTGGCCCCGAAAGTGTCGACGTGATTCTGGACATGATTGGCGGGGATTATGTGGCAAAAAACATCGCGCTCCTCCGGCGGGAAGGCCGGCTTGTCTCGATCAACACGATGCAGGGCGCGACTGCCGAGGTGGATTTTCGGACCATCATGGCGCGACGCCTGACGCTCACCGGCAGCACGCTTCGTGCGCGCGAGCCGGCGTTCAAAGCCGCGGTCGCCGCCGACCTCGAGCAACACGTGTGGCCGCTCATTAGCGAGGGGAAATTCCAACCGCACGTGTTCAAAACGTTTCCGTTCGCGGAAGCCGCCGCCGCGCATCGCCTGATGCAGAGTAGCGCGCACGTCGGCAAAATTGTGCTGATACCCTAAAACTTCCCTGGGGGTGCCTCAGGTTTTGCCTTCCGACCCGATCGGGAGTCGCGAAGAAATAATCAAATCTGAGACGCTCCGGGTTTTTTCGTCACCCGGCAGCACCTATTGCACGTGATCAAGAGCGCGATCATTTTGGCGTTGCGTAAAAGTCAACCTGCTCCCCGTGACCGGACGGATAAAAGGCTGAAATACGATAACAGCCCAGTTTACTGAAAGATAAACGCGGAGCAAAAGCACCGTGTGATCTTTGACGACGCTCGCCTGCCGGAAACGCACAGTAGACCAGATGGCTTTTGCCCGCGATCAGAGATGTGGTTCTAAAGAACCATGCTTTCAGGCGTGAGGAATCTCCACGTTCCACTTCTTGTGACGCCTAGATCAGGCCACATCAATAGATGCCCTCCTCAGGTTCTCCAACGTAAAACCACTGCCCAATCCGCGCGCGCTAGAAAACGACTGGTAAGAAAACAAATATGGCCGCAAAATTTGTCATTGCCGTTACCGATTCCCCGTTTCCGAATCTGGATCTCGCCCGCGCGGTGATAGCCGGGATCGGTGGGGAACTTGTTCAGGCTAAAGCTGGCACCCCCGAGGCGATCATCGAGGTGGCCCGGAACGCCGACGCCATTCTTACCACCTATACCAAGGTCACCACGGAGGTGGTTCAGGCGCTGACGAAATGCAAGATCATCGCGCGCTTCGGCATCGGTGTGGACAACGTGGATATCGACATGGCCACCAAGAAGGGAATCGTCGTCACCAAAGTTCCCGATTATTGCATCGACGAGGTTTCTGATCACGCCATGGCGCTCTTGCTGGCCCTCGTGCGCAAGATTCCGTACTCGAACAAGCTGGTGCAAGGCGGGCGCTGGGAAATGCCCGCCGTGGTGCCGATTGCGCGCCTGCGCGGGCGGACGCTCGGTCTGGTGGGCTTCGGACGCATCCCGCAGTTGGTGGCTCCCAAGGCGCAGTCCTTCGGGATCAAGGTGATCACCTATGATCCCTACATGCCCAAGGAGGTCATCGCCAGGGCGGGCGTTCGGCCCGTGGAGTTCGAGGAACTGGTCAAGAGTTCGGATTATATTTCGCTACACTGCCCGCTGGGGCCCCAAACCAAGCACCTCATGAATGCAAAGGTCTTCGTCATGATGAAGCCGAGCGCGTATTTGATCAACACCGGCCGCGGACCGCTGGTGGAAGAATCGGCGCTGGCCGCGGCGCTCGACAAGGGGCAGTTGGCCGGCGCCGCACTTGATGTGGTAGAGAATGAACCGCCCACCGATTCCTCCATCCTGGGGCGCGACAACGTCATTATCACGCCCCACATCGCCTTCTATTCTGAAGAGGCGCTTCTGGATCTGCAGACCAAGGCCGCCGAGGAAGTGGTCTGCGTGCTTTCCGGACAGGCCCCCAAGAATCCCGTAAACCCCGAAGCCCTCAAGGTGGCGGACTAGTTCGAAAAGTTCACGCCGAAAGAAAAAAACCATGTCGCAACAAGAACCGTGGAAAACAGATAAGTTGAATCAAGCAAACGTCACTCGACGCGAATACCTGAAATTCGTGGCGGCCGCAGCCACAACAGCAATGCTGCCAAGTCTAAATCGAGCAGTCGCTGCAGTCACGGGATCAACCGAACCCGCAGGCTCAGGGCCCATGGCCGCGGCAACGGATTCATCTGCGGGAGACCCCAAAATGCAAGGGCTGTTCCTGATTCCCAGCACACCCTATACATCTTCAGGAGCAGTGGATTATGATGACCTTGCCCGAGGAGCGAGATTTATGGAGTGGTGCGGCGTTAACGGTATAGTTTGGCCACAGGCTTCCGAGACCGTTGCCGTTCTCTCCAAGGAAGAAAAGCTCAAGGGTATGGAGGTGCTAACAAAAGCAAATGTGGGCCGCAAGACGGTGCTGTGTTTGGGCGTGAATGGCAAGGATACCGAGGACATGCTTGACTACGCTCGCCACGCTGAGGCGCTGGCCCCGGGTGCCGTAATTTCGAGGCCGCCTGACTCTGGGACATCGCAGCAAGATATACTGGAATACTATCGCGCCCTTGGAAAGATTATGCGACGTCCCGTTATTATCCAAGGAACGGGAGGATATACTTATAAGGGTCCCCCGCCTTCCGTAGAGCTAATAACTCAGCTTCAAAAGGAATTTCCGCATTTCGGCTACGTCAAAGAGGAGACGGCTCCACTTTATCCGGCTACTGGCGACCGTATGAGAGCCGAACTCCACAGTCATCCTCCTGTGAAATATATTTTCAGTGCTTGGGGAGCACTGGGTTGGCTATATGAAATGCGAATCGGGAGCAGGGGACTCATTACGGAACGTGTGGCTTATGCCGATCTTATGGTCCGTATTCGGAATGCCTATTTACATGGCCACACTGAAGAAGCTCGCGACCTTTACAGCAAATTCCTCTTAATGGCGGACCTCAATTTCAATCTAGCCGACTCGCAGGGTTTCCGAGATCCGCATCTATACATTTTAAAAAAACGCGGGGTCATCAAGACAACCGTCTCAAGATTTCCGGATGGCTCATTCAAGGAATTGAGCCTGCCCCCAGACATGATTGACGAGATCGAATATCGTTTTGCTGCGGTGAAGCCTTATCTGCGGTCAACGGAATTCAGTGGTTGAGCTCAGTCGCAAGTTCTAACCGAGAGTAACCTCAACCAGCCATGATTCAAACACCTATTTCGCGACGGACCTTTATCACCGCCTCGGGGCTTGTCGCAGCAACGGCAGCGTTGCCTGGCGGCTTGTCCGCCCAGAACGTGCTTCCCGCCAAGCGGCAGCGGATCAAAATCGGACAGATCGGAACAGGCAATCAGCACGCCTACAAAATCGGAACGTTGCGCAAACTGACGGATCTTTTCGAGGTCGTGGGTGTCGCGGAAGATGACCCCGCCCAGCGCGCGAAAGCGTTAAAGAGCGACCGCTACAAGGGACTGAACTGGATGACCTCGGACGAATTGCTGGCCATGCCGGGTCTTCAGGCTGTGGCGGTGGAGACGGAAGAGCACGTGCCCATTCCGACCGCCTTGCGCTGTATCCGTGCGGGGAAGCACATCCATCTGGATAAGCCGTGCGGCGAGTCGCTGCCGAAGTTCAGACAATTGCTGGACGAAGCGAAAGCCAAGGGCCTGATTGTCCAAGTGGGCTACATGTATCGGCACAACCCGGCGGTGGAGTTCTGCATCAAGGCCGTGAAAGATGGACTGATCGGGAACGTCTTCGATCTCGATACGGCCATGGGCCGGTACGACGGTAACGACTACCGGAAGCTTATCCAAACCTACGAAGGCGGGATTGCTTATATTCTCGCCTGTCATCTGATTGACCTTGTCGTAACGCTCATGGGCGAGCCGGAAAAAATTCACCCCTTCCTCCGTCGCACCCGCGCCGACGGCGTGCTCGACAACAGTCTGGCCGTTTTTGAGTTTTCCCGCGACCGACTGGCCACGATCCGGACCTCCATCACCGAGGCGCAGGGCTATCGGCGGCGGCATCTCACGGTGATGGGCGACAAGGGAACGATCATCATCCAGCCGCTGGAATCCCAGAACAACATGTCAGGTGGGGTGGTTCGGCTTGGTTTGGAGGAAAACCGCAGCGGCTTCAAGAAGGGTGTGCAGACGGTCGAGATGCCGCCTCTGAAGGATCGCTATGAAGACCAGTGGCGGGCGTTCGCGGCAATGGTGAATGGTGAGATGGTTAATCCCTACACCTACGAGCACGACTACATCGTGCACAAGTGTCATCTGGAGGCCTGCGGCATACCGCTCGACGTGTAAGAAAGAAAACAATGGCCGTCGGCATCGGCGACGACCCTTGGGGCTTACCTAGGTCATGCCGCATCAATCGACCCGCTCCTCACGTTCTCCTATGCCAAACCCGCTTCCCAATGAAGATACTCTTTGCTATCCCCGAAGGGTCATTCTCACGGAATCGAGTTTCCTAGCAGTGACGAATAACACGCACCCGCGCCGTGGCGTAACGCCGGATGCCTTGGCTCCGCTCTCCCATGCTTCCTCGTTCCGCGACATTTTAGGAGCACACGGGACAGAAGAACCACGACTACCTCTATTGGAATTCCATGAGAGAGCGGTCAGTCAGACGCTGTTGTTCGATGGGTATGGGAAAGCGGTCCGGCTTAAATCGCTCGACGCGCCATTTCGCCGCTACGACTTGGCGAAAGGGATGGGAGCGAAGCGATGATGTCGCGGCAACAAGTCCCGGAATCGTTGCGTGAATGGTGGATTTGCTGCCTGAGACGCACGTGGACAACGAGTATTGGGAATTCAGCGCAGCCTCCTGCGGCTGCGCCCTAGTTCCCGTCTATGCACAAAGACATTTTATCCTCATGAATAGCCTATTGGATTTTTCCGCACCTTCTTCGCGCCGATTTCTCGTAGGCCTTTTTATCGCTGCCGCCGCGATTTTAGCCAGCCAGCCGCTGTCGGCGGACGATTCGCCTGCGCTAGTCGTTGAAGATGTGCAAGCGCGGGCAGCATTACCCGAGTTCAAAGTGATTCCCGCGGCGCGGCCGGAGGAACTCACGCCTGCGGATGAAATCGACCCCGAACCATTTGGAACCTGGACCCGATCGCAGGGCGACAACGGTGCCCGTCGCTATTCGAGCCTTGATCAGATCAACCGGACGAATGTCGATCGACTCGAACTCGCTTGGACCTATCGTTCCGGCGATGGGAAGGACAACGTTCAATGCACGCCAATCTTTGTGAACGGAGTTCTTTTCGGTCCGACGGCGGGTAAAGCCCTAGTGGCGGTGGATGCGGCAACGGGTAAGGAACGCTGGCGTCGGGTAATCCACGATTTGGGAAAGAGACTCGAGGACCGGCCGGCGCGTCGCGGACTGGTTTACTGGCCGGGCGACAAGGATGCCGCGCCGAGAATTCTCTTCGGTGCCGGTGACTGGATTTATGCGGTCGACCCTGCCACGGGTGGCCCGATCGACGGCTTTGGACAAAAGGGCCGGACTCCCCTGGCCACAGGAGCGACTGCGGCGGGCGTCGTTTCCCAACGGATTTTTGTCACGACGGGATTAAACGGGGATATCTTCGGTTACGATGTGGTGACTGGGGAGCAAAAGTGGAGATTTCATTCCGTGGCGCAGGGCGACGAATTCAGCGCGGACACGTGGAACGATCCCCAGGCCGGCGCGAACGGCTGGAGTGGAATTTCACTCGACGAAAAGCGCGGCATTGTGTTCGTTGCGCTGGGCGCGCCCCGGCCGGACGTGGTCGGTGTGACTCGGCACGGCGATAATTTGTTCGGCAATTGTGTGATCGCATTGGATGTGCTCAGCGGCAAGCGGCTGTGGCATTTTCAGGACGTTCGCCATGATATCTGGGACCTGGACGTTTGCGCTCCACCCAATCTGGTGACCATCGAGCGCGATGGTAAACGCATCGATGTGGTGACCTGCATATCAAAGGCGGGGCATCTTTTTGTGCTCGACCGCGTCAGTGGAAAACCGATTTTCCCCGTCCGACTCCGCCGCGCCGCCACCTCGACGCTGCCGGGGGAGAAAACGGCACCCTATCAACCCGACCCGGAGTTGCCGGAGCTGATTACACGGATGGAGTTCACGCCCGACATGATCACCGACCGCACGCCGGAGGCCCGTGAATTCGTGGCAAAGGTGGTAGCGCACTCGACGTATGGCTTTTTCCAACCGTTCAGCGAAGGGCGGCCCAACCTCTGGATCGGTTCGCGCGGCGGAGCAGAATGGTCCGGAGCGGCGGTTGATGTACCGACCGGGCGCCTGTATGTTACATCCAACCGTTGGGTTTCCAAAGTAACGGTGATCCGCAACGACGAGAACGAACGCGACCCGCGTTTTCCCCCATCGGCAGGGGAAAAGCATTACACGCAATACTGCGCCGCGTGCCACGGACCCACGCGCGAAGGAATCGGCATGGTGCCTCCGTTGCTCGGACTGCGGCGACGGATGACGGACAAGCAGGTCTTGGAGTTATTGGCCACAGGTCGGGCCGCGATGCCGCCTAACCTCATTCTCAACGCCAAGGAAAAGGAAGAACTGTTGGATTTCTTGTTTCGCCGCAATCAACCGCTGTCCCGAAAGGGCAACGGCGGCCCAGGTGCGGGAAATAATCCCACCTATATTTTCGGAGGTCTCCAGTTTTTGGTCGACAATGAAGGCTACCCGGGAATCAAGCCACCGTGGGGTTTGCTCAATTGTTATGACCTCTCAACCGGCAAGGCGCTTTGGCGTGTGCCGCTGGGCGAACGCCCGGAACTCACCAAGCGCGGCATGCCGATCACGGGGACCCTAAACCTCGGCGGGGCGAGCGTGACGGCGGGCGGATTGGTTTTCGTAGCGGGTACATCGGATGAAAAGTTACGGGCCTTCGATGCCGACACCGGCAAGGAATTGTGGTCGGCGAAACTACCTTTCGCAGGCACGGCCGCGCCGGCGATCTACGAGGTGGACGGTCGCGAGTACGTCGTTATCACCTCGACCGGTGGTGGTCGCGTCGGCGGCGCCTCGGGCCCGGGGGATGCCTATGTCGCATTCACCTTGAAACGGTAGACGGCATTCACTTGGTATCCTCTTTTTTCAGTAGAGTAGAGCGTCAGGATGGCGCCACGTATTGACGCGGCACTGCTTTACTCAACCCCATGCAAAATCAACCATGACCCAAGGTCGCGATTCCAGGCATGGGTATTCCCCCAGTGCACGCAGTCAGGCCGGCAGCCCGCGCGGAGATTGTCAGCACCATTGCCAGCGCCTCGGCGGGTCCGGACACGCGACAGAACATCGACGAGTTCACTTTCACGACCGGCCATGGTTTGGTAACGGTCGGGCCAAAGCGCTCATCATCCTCAAACTCGGAGGCACTGTCACAGCGGACATCGAGAAAATCGGTAGCCGGACGAATTCTGTGATCGAGGAAGTACCGTGACCTGGGAGCTTCCAAACACTGGCCACGGTGGTTTGGCCTCGTGGAGAAATCTCCGCGGGGTTGGTAAGGCGCTTATAGTCAGCCTAACCATTGTATTTGGTCAGCTGCCATGTCTTGCGGCTTCAGACTCGCGTTTGCCCGCGGTTTCGACGTCGGGACCATCTGATTCGGTGCGCCTTTATGTTATCGATAATGGCATAATTCATATCGATCCTGCCATGTTCCATTTTAAGAAAGAGGAAGTGGCCGAGACTGACATGGTCGCGGTATCTTATCTGATCGTACATCCGCGGGGTACTTTGATGTGGGACACCGGCATGGTTTCGGACGCTGCATTTAAGGGCGGTTCTGGGCCGGTTACAGTAAACCGACATGGTTATGTCGGCATTGCTACGAAGACATTGAAATCGCAACTGTTGGCGATTGGCTACGCACCCTCCGAGATTGATTTCTTGGCGCTGTCCCACTCGCACGATGATCACACCGCGAATATCGATCAATTTAAGAAGGCGACCTGGATTGTGCAACGGCCGGAACGTGAGGCTATATTAGCGTCAAAGAACGCGTCTGTTTTTGCCGGCCTGAAGACTCAACCAACGAAAATTATCGATGGCGAAGACTACGACGTATTTGGCGACAACACAGTCGTTATAAAGGCCGCCTATGGACACTCGCCAGGGCATCAGGTCCTTCTTGTGAAGCTAAAGCATACCGGCCCAGTATTGTTGGCCGGTGACCTTTATCATTATCCGGAAGAGCGGGGAACCAAGAAGGTACCGGACTTTGAGTTTAACAAGATGCAGTCCCTAACGACCCGCGTGACCATTGAAAGCTTCCTTAAATCTTCAGGGAGGTGGTTATGGATCGAACACGATCTGTCACTGTTCAAAAGGCTCAAAATCCTTCCGGCCTACTATGACTGAATCAAAACGCGAAACTTACCGAAGTGCGCCGACCAATCGTCTCTGGGCTTGAATCCGGAGGCATCGTTCAATCCCCTCGGGCCGACCGGCGCGGTTCAGCTCTTCACCGGATTTTCCTTCAACCCAAAACGCTTGATCACCTCGTTGGCCAATGCGCGGTAGGCGACGGCACCCGGGCCGGAAGGATCGTAGGCGAAGATCGGTTTGCCGAAGCTCGGCGCCTCGCTGAGCCGGACCGTGCGCGGGATGAGGGTCTTGAAAATCTTGTCCGGGAGATGCGTTCTCACCTCCTCGACGACCTGTTTCGCCAGGTTGATCCGGCTGTCGAACATCGTCATGACAATGCCGCCGACGTCGAGCACGGGATTGACGCCGGCGTTTTTCAGGCGTTCGACGACCTTCAGGATCTGGCCGAGGCCTTCGAGCGCCATGTATTCGCATTGCAAGGCGATGAGAAGCTGGTCGGCCGCCGCGAGGGAGTTCATCGACAGCATGCCCAACGCCGGAGGGCAATCGATGATGATGACCCGGTAGCCGCCCGACGCGCGCAGCGGTTCGAGCACGGAACGGAGTCTCAGCAGATAATTTTCCCGCTGGGCGAGCTCGATCTCGATGGCCGCCAGATCGACCTCGGCCGGAATCAGCGCCAGATGGGGCCACGCCGTCGGGGTGAGCATCTCGAAGGCGCTGCCTTCGCCACGCAGGGGGCCGTAGAGGCTCTTGCCGTCGATCTTCTCGATGCCCAGCGCACTGGTGGCGTTGGCCTGTGGATCGAGATCGACGACGAGGGTGTGAATCTTCTGTTCGGCCAGGGCCGCCGCGAGATTGATCGCGGTGGTGGTCTTGCCGACGCCGCCTTTTTGATTGGCGATGGTGAAAACGGTACAGGCCATGGCGGATTAACCGTAAACGCCCGCCGGGAGTCTAGCGCGAAGTGCGGGCCGGTCCGCTTCAGCGAGGGTCGCCCGGAGCGAAGATAACTTCAAAGGAGCCGTCCCCGTGCGGCTTGGTGACATGGGAAAAGCCGCGTTTGCCGAGTAATTCGTAAAGCGGTTTCGGCTCAAACGGCGCGATCAAACGGAGAGCCTGGCCTTCCTGCAGTTTGTTTACCGAATTCAAAATGGCTCCGAGGGGGGGATGGCCCGACGCGCAAAGCGGACGGACATCGAGTTCGAGCATTGGCGGATGATTCATGGAGAGGGGGGAGTTTATCAGGAAAAGGGGCAATTCCCTTGATTCACCTCAAGTCATGCCTAGGAAACAGGGCAATGTCCGCTGAAAGCAATCCTCTGCATCATTTTCGCAAGGCAGCCATCGTGGCCACGCTCCGGCGCAGCCGGATGTTCGCCGACCTGGGCACGGAGGACATCGAGGCGGTCGCGGATGGATGCTCGACGCGGGTCCTGCGCAAGGGCGAAATGCTGTTCCACGAAGGGGACAAATCCGAGGGGTTCTATGTGATCCAGACAGGGTCGATCAGCGTTTACCGTCTGACCCCGGATGGCCGGGAGCAGATTATTTGCGTTTTCCGGGCTCCCGAAAGTTTCGCCGAGGTGACGCTGGCCACGGTTGAATCGTATCCGGCGAACGCCGTGGCCCTGGAATCCTCCCAGATCATTCTCGTGCAAAAGGCCCGGTTCAGGGAACTGATCCAGCGCAAGCCCGAGCTTTCCCTGCACATGCTGGCCTCGATGAGCCTGCATTTAAAACACCTCGTCCAGTCGCTGCAGGACATCAAGGGAAGACAGATCGAGTTTCGTCTGGCGGATTGGCTGATCACTAAAAGCCCCGGGGGGGCGAATGGCGGTCCGTCCACGTTCGAACTCCCGGTGAGCAAAAAGAACCTGGCCGGGCAGCTGGGGGTGACGAGCGAGACCCTTTCGCGGACATTCGCCCGGTTCAGGCGCGAGGGATTGCTCACGGTCGATCGCGGCACCATTTCCATTGTGAACGAGGCCGGACTGCGCGCCTACGCCGAGTCATGAGATTGCGAAGCGGCCCGGCATTCCCGGAGCGTGCCCTGGATTCGGGAAGCGGGTTTTCGGGGCGGGCGGGAAGGGTCGTTTTACGAAACACGCCCGTCCCGTATTTCGGCAGGGGATGCGTGATCGTGATGGTGTTGCTGCTGCTTGGATCCGTCCTTGGCGCAGAGGCGGCGGGCGTGGACAAAAGGCGGCCTTCCATGCAACTGACGATCGGGAAAGTCGCGTGGCTGGCGGGAAATTGGCGGATGGAGAAGAACGGCCGGATTTCCGAGGAACAATGGATGACTCCCGCCGGCGGACGGATGCTCGGCATGGGCCGGAGCACCTTGAGGGGCAAGCCGGTCGATCATCGCTTCCTCCAGCTGCACGAGGGGCCAGGTGGATCGCTCTTTTTGATTGTCCACGGCTCAGGCTGGAAGGAAACCGTGTTTCCGATGAAAACGCTCACGGATACGGCGGTGACGTTTGAAAACCAGCAGGACGAATTTCCGCAGACCATCACTTATACCTTGCAGCCCGATGGCTCGCTCGGCGAAGCGATGGAAGGGCAGGGGGCCGATCAGGTGCCGAAGCGCATCGAGTACGTCTTTCAGCGGACCAACCCCTGAGTTGCGGCGAAAAGGCCGCAATTCCGGCTTCGCCGGAATTGCGGATAATCGACTATTTCCCGGCGGGCGGGAAATGGGAATTGAAGAAGACCTTGGCGTCGCTGACGAGTTCGTTGGGGTCCGCCGCAAAGGTCTTGGAGTCGGTCTCGATCGCCATCACGCCGTGCCAGCCGGATTGCTTGATCGCGGCGAAGAGGCCGGTGTAGTTGGCCTTGCCCTTGCCGATGAAGGTATCAACCGGCGACGTTTTCCCATCGGTGGTGACGAATTCCTTGTCCTTGAAATGCATGTCGTAGACGCGGTCGCCGTAGTCGCGGAAAACCTCGGCGGCGTCGAAACCGGCGGCGGTCACCCAGCCCACGTCGAGGCAGACGCCGATGCGATGATCGCGTTCGGCCAGGATTTTTCTGATGGTGGCCGGGTTGCCGTAAACGCTGTCGAGATTGTGGTTATGGATCGCGAGCTTGATGTCGTACTCCTTGACGAGTTCCTCGAGATTGTCCCAGGCGGCGAGGTTCTGCGGTTCGACCGCGATCACCTTCATCCCCATTAATTTTGCGAATTCGAACATCTTGCGGTTTTCCTCCTTGTCGAGGCCGGGCCGGTTGACCCCGAAGGAATAAGCCGTGAGGCCGTGGGCCTTGAGCTCGGCCTGCTTGCGGAGGCTCTCCGCAGCGGGTGCCTTGGGATCGAGATGGGCGGAAATGAACTCGATCTTCTTGATTCCGTGCTTTTCGGCGAAATCAACGACCTGATCGAATGTCATGTTGCGGCAGGTCCAGCTTTGCAGACCGAGTTCCGGGCCGGCTTTGGCGGCGGCAACCGCGCGGGCGGAAAACGCGGAAAGAATGCAGGCGATACAGATAAGGAGGCGTATTTTCATTGAGGATGGTTGAGGGGTTTGGAAATTAATTACCCTGCGTCGCACGATTGGCAAGGAGAGGATTGCGCCGGCTTACTTCATTTTGAGGGCGCTGAACTGAAATGGGGAAATCGAGATCCGGACATTTTAACGCGCAACTCGCGAAGGAAGTCGTCGGCTTCGCCGGGGATCCGCATCCTGATTGGCGTTCGCAAAACCGGTTCTGCCGCCTGGCTTCGGGAGACCGAACTTCGTTTCCCGGGCGGTTTTCGTTTAACGGACTTCGATCGTATGCGAATCGCCAGCCAACGGCGACCAGCTTTTCCGATGCGGATATTCGGAGAGATTCACGAATATTTTGGCAAAGGGGAGATTGCCGGTCCGCGCGGGGACAATGTTGGCCCGCAGGACGGTCTCGCCACTGCCGATTTGAATCCTCGTGTTGCCAATGATTCGATAGCCGTTGCCGGCTCCCCGATTGTAGCCGAGGTTGATCTGGCCCTCCTCGCGTGAAAGCAGTTCGTAGGAAATGGTCACGGCAATTTCGGTCTTCTGGCCTTCGACGAGCTTCCCGGGAGAGATCGACTTGATGGAGATGGTATCTTCGTAGAGCACGTCCGGGTTCGGGTTTTCGCGATAACTTTCCGAAGGTTGGGCGCGACGGACAACAGAGATGCGGGTTTCATCGGAGGCGAGCGCGCGGCGCTGAATTGGAGAGTCGTCGCCGGTCGGCATCAAGTGTACCGCGATTTTGGCCGGAGCATTCGAAGTCCAATATCGAGGAACCAGTTTCCCTGAGATCGTGGTGGTGCCACTGCCCCTTTTTACGCGGGTGTACGCTACCGAACCGAATGACTGGGCCCTAAGTTCGTTGGAGCCGAGATTTATCACCGCCTCGTCATGAGAAGTCAGATCGTACGCAACGGTAACCTCTATTTGGGTTTCCTTTCCATCCTGAAACGACGCCGGCGAAACGGCCACGATCAAGAGAGCGTCCTTAGGGGAAGAAGCTGGCTGGGCCAACGACGCAATTGTGCCGAGCGAGGCGAAAGCGAGCGCGAACAGGGGAGAAAAACGCATAAGGCAAGGCCGTTGAGATTCAGCTTTGAGGTTCCGATCGGCAAATGGCCTTTTCAAACGAGCTTGAGCACGACGTAACTTCTCTTGCCTTTGCGGAGGAGGAGATATTTGCCGAAGAGGAGGTCCGCGGTCGTCACCAGGCGGTTGTGGTCCGGCACGCGGACGTTGTTCAGGTAAATGCCGCCGGCTTCGAGGTCATTGCGGGCGGCGCCTTTCGAGGCGGCCAGTCCGCCGAGGACAATCAGGTCCGCAATGGGCGCACCCGCGCCATCCAGCCTGGATTTTTCCAGGTCCTTGGTCGGCACTTCGCCGACGACATCGTTGAAAATGGCTTCGGTCACCCCGTCGAGCGAACCGCCGAAGAGGATTTCGCTGGCCTTGAGCGCCCCGGCAAGGGCGTCGGCGCCGTGGACGACCGTCGTCATTTCCCGGGCGAGGGCCTTTTGCGCGGCGCGGGCCCCGGGATTGGCGGCGAGTTCGGCTTCGATCGCGGAGATTTCCCCGCTCGTGAGGAATGTGAGCGTTTTGAGGAGCTTGATGACGTCGGCGTCGTCGGCGTTGACGAAAAACTGATAGAAGCGATACGGGCTCGTCTTCTTCGGATCGAGCCAGACGGTGCCGGTGGCGGTCTTGCCGTACTTGCTGCCGTCGGACTTGGTCAGCAGGGGAAAGACGAGTCCCCAGACGGTGGCGCCGAGTTTTTTGCGGGTGAGTTCCGTTCCGACCGTGATATTGCCCCATTGGTCGGTGGCGCCGACCTGCAACTCGCAGTTGAACGTCTTGCGGAGATGATAAAAATCGTAGCCCTGAAGCAGCATGTAGCTGAACTCCGTGAAGCTGATGCCGGTGCTGCGGTCCTCCATCCGCGACCGGACGGAATCCTTGGCGATCATGGAGTTCACCGTGATGTGTTTTCCAACGTCGCGAAGAAACTCGAGGAAAGTAATCCCCCCGGTCCAATCGTGATTGTTGACCAGCCGGGCCGGGTTTTTCGGGGTGGTGAAATCGAGGAAACGCGCGAGTTGGACCCGGATCGCGTCGATGTTGTGGGCGACCTGTTCGGGAGTCTGGAGGTTGCGCTCGTCGGATTTTCCGGACGGGTCGCCGACCATGCCGGTGGCTCCGCCCGCGAGCGCGATGGGCAGGTGTCCGTGGAGCTGAAACCGGCGCAGGGCGAAGAGCGGCACCAGGTTTCCCACATGGAGGCTGTCCGCCGTGGGATCGAAACCGCAATACAGGGTGAGGGCGCCCTCGGCGAGACGCCTGGCCAGGGCTTCGCGGTCGGTTGAATCGGCGTACAGGCCGCGCCATTCGAGTTCTTCCAAAATTGTCATGGATCGGCGTGGTTATTGGCGCCGGCGGGGGGCGGTGCAAGCGCGCAGTATGATTGCGCGGTGCCATGGGCGCGGTCGTCGCAGCAAAACTAATGCTCGTCATGCGGCTTTTAGTAACCGCTCTCCCATCGCTCGAAAAGGGGTTGCGGGCGGCGCAGCGAGGGTTCTAGTTAGTTCTTTCCACTCAGCGACTCCCGTCGCTCTCTTTCACCGAAACTCAACCCATTCCATCTTATGCCGCTTGCCGTTGGTTCCAAAGCTCCCGATTTCACCCTCAAGACCAAGACCGCCGACGGCATGAAGGACGTCAGGCTGAGCGACAACTTCGGGAAAAAGCAGACGGTGCTGCTTTTTTTTCCGCTGGCTTACACGGGGACTTGCACCGCGGAAATGTGCGATGTCTCGAACGGACTCGCCGGCTACTCGGACCTCGGAGCCGAGGTTTACGGTATCAGTGTGGACAGTCCTTTCACCCACGAAGCCTGGGCCAGGGCGAACAAGATAACCCTCACCCTGCTTTCCGATCTGAACAAGACCGTGACCAGGGCCTATGACGTGGTCTTTCCGAATCTCGCGGGAGTCGGCGACACCTCGGCCCGTGCGGCGTTTGTCATCGGCAAGGACGGCGTCATCAAGTACGCTGAGCAGACCCCGACGCCGAAGGATCTGCCGGATTTCAATGCAGTCAAGGCGGCCCTCGCAAGATGAATTCCCCCTTGGTGCGATCGGTTTCAGGCGCGCCATTTTACCGCAACCTTTTTCTTCCTTATCCATGAGCTCACTTCCGAATCCCTTCAACACCCTCCAAACCTTCGCGGATGGCAAAAAGTTCTATTCGCTGCCCGCGCTGGAAAAAGCCGGGTTTCCCGTCTCCCGCCTGCCGGTGACGATCCGGCTCGTGCTGGAATCCGTGCTGCGCAATTGCGACGGCAAGCGCGCGGTGGAATCGAACGTCCGGGAACTGGCCTCATGGAAACCCACGGAGGAGCGGAAGGCGGAGATTCCCTTCGTGGTAGCGCGCATCGTGCTGCAGGACTTCACCGGGGTTCCCCTGCTGGTCGATCTCGCGGCGATGCGCTCGGCTGCGGCAAAGCTCGGCAAGAACCCGAAAATCATCGAGCCGATGGTGCAGGTGGATCTGGTGGTCGATCACTCCGTGCAGGTCGATTTTTCGGGCAATGCGGAGGCCCTGGCGAAAAATCTGGACCTCGAGTTCAAACGCAATCGCGAACGATATCAGTTTTTGAAATGGGGCATGCAGGCGTTCGACACCTTCAAGGTCGTGCCGCCGGGCATCGGCATCGTGCACCAGGTGAACCTGGAATATCTGGCGAAGGGCGTGCTCAATGCGGGTGATGTTTATTATCCGGACACCCTGGTCGGCACCGACTCGCACACCACGATGATCAACGGTCTCGGCATTATCGGCTGGGGCGTCGGCGGCATCGAGGCGGAAGCCGGCATGCTGGGCCAGCCGGTTTATTTCCTGACGCCGGATGTGGTCGGCGTTTATTTGACGGGCGCGCTTCAGGAAGGAGTCACCGCCACCGACCTGGCTCTGACCGTCACGCAGGTCATGCGCAAAGCGAAGGTGGTTGGCAAATTCGTGGAATTCTTCGGTCCCGGTGCGGCGGCACTGCCGGTCGTGGACCGCGCGACCATCGGCAACATGGCGCCTGAATACGGAGCGACCATGGGCTTTTTCCCGATCGATTCCGAGTGCTCCACCTATCTTCGCGGGACCGGGCGCGAGGAGAGCCACATCGCGGTCTATGAGGCCTATTACAAGG
>Ga0164241_10003375_pt1 | contig 16180 bp, 13 predicted proteins | sample OricomyardsoilBY_FD_108780 | JGI IMG/M metagenome (GOLD analysis project Ga0164241, IMG submission 108780) | Backyard soil microbial communities from Emeryville, California, USA - Original compost - Back yard soil (BY) | ecosystem: Environmental > Terrestrial > Soil > Unclassified | place: USA... | reverse complement strand
CAATTGCAGCACGAGCTTTTTTGACAGCGGTGCGCAGCGAGCTGCGAACGGCTTGATTGCGCTCGGCACGCACGAGGCGCTGACGGTTACGCTTTTCTGCAGACGGGTGATTTGCCATCGTCGGAAATCCTTGAGAGAATCGGCTGACGCGGGAGCGTCAGGCCTTCGGCTTACGCGCGTCGGGCGCCTTGGGATCGTAGCCCTCGGGATGGACCGGGAATTTGGGCGTTGCCGCCGCCTTGTTGTTGGCGCCTTGGCTGCGCGCTCGGATATACCGACGACGTTCAGTCTGCCGAGTAGAAGAAACCATCAGAATACCTTTCCCCCTTCGGGGATGTCGAAGCGCCTCACAAATGGCCCGGTAGGGCTCGAGGGGCCGGGACTATGAGCGAAGCTTTTGGCCTTGTCAACGCGCTCTCCGGCTTAAAGGGCCGGTGATTTCGATTTTCTTCTGAAATTCCGTTCAGCGACGGCTATTCCGGGCGCACCGTGGCGTTGACACTGAAACTCGCGGCTGCAAATGGCTGAACTCGCGCGCGGCTCAGCTGGGCCTCGATGCACGCAGCCGATGACTTGCCTGCGGCCGCACCGCTGACAGTCACGTGTTGCACGCGCCCATCCGAACCGAAGACGACGACTGCGCTCGACGCCGCGTCGTCGCCAGCTACGCAATGACGCGCGCCGCTCATTACCGAGCCGAGCGCCGCTTGGACCGCGCCCGTCGTCGGTTTCATCGGCAACTCGCCACCACGACTGTCCGCGGGACGCAGGGCTGGGTCGGGCGGCATGCCTTGATCCCCACCCTTGGTCTCGGCAGATGCAGCTGCGGCCTTCAGCGCTGGTTTGACCGCCGCGACCTTGCCGGGCGCACTCGCAGCGACCGCTCCGCTCGCGGCCGAAGGGCTACTTGGGTCTTGCGGCGGGGAAGCTTGCTCGGGCAGCGAACTCGGATCGACTCCGCGCGGCAGATCATCGCGCGCTGTTGGCTGCTCATGAGCGATCGCGTCTGCGGCGCGTGGGCTTGCGGCGATCGCGCTTGGAGCTGCTGGAGCGACTTCGTTGCTCAGCAGCGGCGCTGGTTCCGGGTGCCTGAACCAGAATACCGCGGCGGCAGCCAACGCAAGCGCGGGCAAGGCAAGGGCGACTTTGGGGAAAGACTTCGCTTTGGAGTGCGCGGCGCGGTCCTGCGCGATACTGCTCGACGCAACATGGTTCACCCTCGCAGTGCTGGCTGCTGCGCCGTTCGTTACCGTGCCGTTGCTGCGGGTGAGCGCGGACTGTTCGCCGGACTGCGTTGTTCGAGCTCGTTGTTGCGCGGCGAGCGCCAAGCTCTCGCGCGCCATCTGGCGTTCCTGTGCCTGCTTCTTCTCGACGCTGCGGCGCGCGAGCTCCGCCAGGCTTTGGGTCCGCACACCGGAGTTCGTCAGTGGCGTCGCAGTGGCAGACAGTGCGCTCGGCTCGTCGGCTTCGCCGGGCAGCGGTGCGGCCAAGAGCAGTGCGTCGGTCGAACCGGGGAGCCCGCTCGTGATTCGCGCCTCGATGGCACGCGCATCATTCTCCCAATCGCGATCGGGAAAAGGAAACGTGCCAAGGGTTGCCTCGGCACTCGAGCCGAGGTCGGAAGATGATCGGCGATCGTTCACGCGGCGCCCTCTTCACCCTGGGGCGTGAAGCCGCGCTCGACCAGGAACACCTTGAGCTTCTTGCGGGCTTCGTGGACGCGCCAGGCCACGGTGCCTTCTGGGCAGCCGAGGACCTCGCCGGCCTGAGCGTGACTCAGGCCATCCACCCCCACCAAGATCAGGGTGGTGCGCAGCGTGTCGCTCAGCAGGTCCATGCCTTCACACAGCGCGCGACCAAGCTCGCGGTTCTCACTGTCACCGAGCGGGTTCGCGCTGCCGGCGCGAGTTTCGACCAGCACACCTTCCAAGCGCGGGTCGTCGGCAGAGACGGCTTTGCGATTCGGCTTGCGAGCGCGAATCACATTCAAAGAAAGATTCACGGCGATGCGATAGATCCAGGTGAACGCCTCGCTTCGGCCGTCGAAGCGATCGAGCGCGCCGTAGGCACGCACGAACGTTTCTTGAGTCGCGTCTTCCGCTTCCGCCGCGTCACGTAGCAAATGCAAAGCCAGCCGGTAGATGCGACGCTGATGGCGGCGCACGAGCACACCGAATGCTTCGGTGTCGCCTTCGCGGGCGGCGTCTACCAGTTCGCGATCCGTTCGCTTGGACATCGCTGAGCGCACGCTCACGCGCGCGGAAACCTCGTGAGTATGCGGCCTGGGTCCAAGATAGAGTAGCACTGCTCAGTCAGACAACCGCTCGCCAATGAAGCTTGGCGAGCAATCGTCGAAAACTGGGCGTGCGAGAGGCCTGCTGGCGATAAACCTGAGCAGTTACGAACGGTTATCACCGTGCGCGGGCCGCAATTTACTTCGAGTCGCTGGCGCCGAGCCGAGCTTTCAACAGATCACCGAGCGTGCCGAAGCCGCCCTCTGCCTTGAGCTTGGCCCGGTACTCCTTGTGCGCGCGTCGCTCCTCGTCCTCTTTGAAGCCGCGGAGGCTGAGCTTGGGCTCGCCGGTGCGCGGGTCGAGATCGACCACCTTGAGGTCGAGAACCGTGCCTGGCTTGAACACCTTGCGTAGGTCGGTGCCGCGCTGGGTGCCGGTCTGAGCACCGGGGATGAAGCCACGCGCCGCGCGGCCCGTGACACCCATCAAGCGCACGAGCACGCCCGCAGCCTCACCCTTGATCACCTCTGCCTTGACCAGGGCGTTGCGCACGATCTTCTGCGGAGCCTCATTGGCGTGCTCCGGCTTCGGTGCCAAGTGGAAGGTGAGCTTCTTCGAACGCGGATCGAAGTGATGCACGAGTACGTCGACTTCTTGCTCCAACTTCAGCACGGCCTCGGGGTGCTCGATGCGCTCGAGCGACAGATCGGCGACGTGCAGCAGGCCTTCGATCCCCGGTTCGAGTTCGACGAAGGCGCCGAACTTTTCGAGCCGCGTGACCTTGCCCTTGTGCTGCGAGCCTTGCGCGTACTTTTGCTTGGCGACCGCCCACGGATCTTCGACCAGCGCTTTGCGGCTGAGCCAGATCTTCCCGCGTTCGTCGATCTTGGTGATCTTGACTTCGATGCGGTCGCCGGCGCGGAACAGCTCGGTCAGCGGCACGCGCGCGTCGTGGCTCGCTTCGGAGGCGTGGACCAAGCCTTCCAAATTCTCGGCCTCGGGCAGAGCGACGAACGCGCCCCACTCGACGACCGTGCGCACCACGCCGTTCATGACCTGACCCTCTTGGAGCAAGGTGATGGCGTGTTTGCGTCGCTCGTGCGCTTCCGCCTCGAGCATCGGGCGGCGTGAAACGACCACATCGCGGCCGCCCTTTTCATATTGCACGACCTTGAACTCGACGCGCTGTCCGACCAGCACCGCGAAGTTCGCGTTGGCGGGATGCAAATCCATGCCGGAGGCAGGAGCAAAGGCGCGCAAGCCGTCGATGTCGACTTCGACTCCGCCCTTGATCACGCCGGTGATGAGACCCTTGATCAACGAGCCGTCTTTGGCGGCTTGTTCGACGCGCGGCTTCGCTTCTTCTTCGCGGAGCGGCTTGCGCGTGAGCACGACCAATCCGCCGCGCACGCCATCGTTGTGGACGCGGGCCACGAAGCGATCGCCGACGGCGGGCACCAAATCATCCGGCTCCATCTCATTGCGGTCGAAGATGGCGAGCGCTTTGCCCGAGAGGTCGACCATGATGGCGGTCTCGAGCACCGCGGTCACCTTGCCGAACACTTCTTCGCCCGTGTGGAACGGTGCGCGATCGCTGGCGCGATGATGCTGCGGTCGCGCGGCAGCGTTCTCGCGTGCCTCGGCGTTTGCCGGAGCTGCGCCAGAGCGCTTCTTCTTGCGACGACGCTTCTTCTTCGGCTTGTCGGATGCGCCGGGGCCAGTGGCTCCGCCAGCTTCCGCGCCTTCACCGCCTTCAGCTTCGCCTTCGCCGCCGTCGGTTTCTCCTTCGGTGTCGTCTCCGGCATCCGCGCTTTCGCTTGCGGTGGCTTCCGCAGGTGCGCTCTCGCTCGTCTCATTCGAGCTCGAGGAGGATGCATCTGCAGTGACGGGCACCTGAGTGCTGTCGCTGGGAGTGGACGGTGCGTCGCTTGAAATGGTGTCGGTGGACGTCATGGCGGGGTGGCGAGAGCCCTATATCTCTCTTGCAGCCTCCTGCCAATCTTCGCTAGGAGGCGACTCGATATTCTGATCGTGGGGTGAGCGCTGCAGCTCCGTTCAGCGAGCGATGGGGAGGCGCCGGTTTACACCGCCGCTGCGATCGATCAGCAGGCCGGCCTCGGGCTCACTCTGCTCCAAGTTTTCCACGAGTTTCGTGGCAACGGCCACGAAAGCATGGGCTGTTTCGGACTCGGGAGCTGCTTGAACCACTGGCGTCCCGGCGTCGCCCCATTGGCGGACGGTCGGGTGGAGGGGAATTTGGCCGAGCAAGGGCGCTTTCGCGAAATCCGCGACGCTTTGCCCGCCACCGCTGCCGAATAGCTCATGGCGCTTCTCGCAGCCGTCACAGACGAAATAGCTCTCGTTCTCGACCACCCCAAGCAGGGGAATGCCCACCTTTTGGGCCATCGAGACCGATTTATACACATCCTGGAGCGCCACTTCTTGCGGGGTCGTGACGATCACTGCCCCGGTGCTGCGCACTTTCTGCGAGAGCGTGAGCGAAACGTCGCCCGTCCCGGGCGGCAGGTCGAGCAGCAAGAAGTCGAGCTTGCCCCAGTTGACGTCTTTCAGAAACTGCAGCAGCGCGCCGTGCAACATCGGCCCGCGCCAAACCACCGCAGCCTTCGGATCCTCGAGCAAAAAGCCGATGCTCATCAGCTTGACGCCGAAGCGCTCGAGCGGCTGGATCTGCTTGCCGTCGCTCATCGGCTGGCCGGTAATGCCGAACATGGTCGGGATGCTGGGGCCGTAGATGTCCGCGTCGAGCAGGCCCACCGCATGACCCATGCGCGACAGCGCGAGCGCCAGATTGGAGGCCACGGTGCTCTTGCCGACGCCGCCTTTGCCGCTCATGACCAAAATCACGTGTTTGGCCCCGGGCACCGGATCATCCGGGCCGATTTCGCGCGCAGCAATCACTGGTTCGGTCATCGCGGATGGGGGCGTAGAGCCGAACCCGCAGTCTGTCAAACTCGCAATGCTCGATTCCAGCGCAGGGCGTGAAAAGCCCGAAGCCGCCCGCCGCCGCCCGCTCAGATCGCGCCGCTGACCCAGGCGATCGCCACGCCCAAGCCGAAGCCGATCGCAGTCGCGATGACCGCGGGCCAGGCATTGCGACCGGCGCGCCGCAGTTGCGGAGCTTGCGTAGAGACTCGACGCTCCTCCGCTTCGGCCCAGCCTGGCTCGCCCTGCCGGGGCATGAAGTCCTTGCCGACTTCGAGCCGCGGCGAGTTTGCCGAGCGCGGAAAACGAGGCGCGACGAGCAGCGAGTCGGTCACGCCACGGGCGTAGGACGCGACGCGGATCGGAATCACGGACGATTCACGAGGTGGGCGCTCGGGGGTGAGCGTTTCTTGGATTTTGATCTCGCGTTGTGCAGCAACGAGCGGAATGGGATCGCTCATCACCCGGCGTTGCGGCCCAAGTTCGAGCGCGTGCGTCGCGCCGCCGATGAACGGGTGCAAGAGCTCGGCAAACTCTTCGGCGCTGTCGATGCGGCGACGTGGAGTGGTGGCCATCCCCCGCTCGACGATCGTCGCGAGCAACTTCGGAACTTGCGGATTGACCTGACTCAACGGGGCAAAGTCGCCGGCCGTCACGCGCTTCAGCACGTCACGCGAGGTGTGACCCTCGAACGGATCGCGACCAGCGAGCATGGCGTACAGCATCGCCGAGGCCGAATAGATGTCGCTTCGGGCGTCGACCGCGTCGCCGCGTGCCTGTTCGGGAGACATGTACATCGGCGTGCCGCCCGAGCCCCGAGCGGCGCGACCATCCGCGTCGACCATGCGTCGCGCAATGCCGAAATCCAGCACCTTGACGTGCGGACGGTCCGGCCGCGGATGCACGATCATCACGTTGGCAGGCTTGAGATCGCAGTGCAGAAAGCCTTGAGTGTGCGCAGCGGAGAGCGCGGCGAGGACCTGCAACATCAGCTCGCACGCATACTGTGGCGGCAATGCCCCGCGTGCGCTGACGATTTCATCGAGGGTTTCGCCACGCAGCAGTTCCATCACCAAGTACGGCACGCCGTCCGGCGTGACTCCCAGATCGTGAATGTCGACGACGTTGGAGTGCGCGATGCGAGCCGCGGCGCGGGCCTCGCTCACGAACTGATCGCGCTGTTCGGGCTCCGCGAAGGCCGCGCGATTCATCACTTTGATGGCGACGAACTTGCCGACCACTAAGTGTTCGGCTTCGTACACCGTGCCACTCGCACCCGAGCCGATCACTCGCAAGAGCGCGTATTTGCCGTCCAATACGGATCGCGATTCGAGATTTTGAGCGACGGACATCTATCCGTGATCTCGGAACGACCGCTCGGGCTCGAACTTGAGGAACGTCGGCGAGCTTGCCCCTGTCTCGGAATGGGACGGCCTGGCTGGCAAGACCGCCACAAAACACGAACGGCACGACCCCGCGAGGGATCGTGCCGTCAGTACCGGGTCGGTGCTCAGCTCAGTTGAGCTTGAGCGAACCCGTCACGTCGCCCGCCGCCTTGAGCGAGGCAGCGAAGTTCTCCGACGCCGTGGTGATGGTGGACGCGATGAGCACGCCGCACACAGCACCCTTGGCGCCGAGCTTGCCGCTGCCGGTGAGCTTCACGCCCGCGTCAACAGCGCCCTGGATGCCCGCCGTGAAGTTTGCACCGCGCGCTTGGAGGACGACCAAGATCTTCGGCAGGTTGGCTTCGAGCGAAGCAATCGCCGTTTGGTACTGCACCTTGCCCTCGGCGCTCAGGCTACCCTTCGCCTCGGCGACGATCGAAACGCTTGGCGGGAAGCACTCCGCCTTGGCGCTGGCGCTGGCGTTGCAGCTGCCTTGGCAGCTCGCGTCCGCGCTGCAGCCGCCTTCGAGCTTGCCACCTTCGCACTTGAGCGGAGTGGCGTCGACATCGCACTTGCCATCGCACTGGACCTTCACGTCCGCGCTGCCTTTGCAGGCGGCATCGCAGTGACCGTCGCATTGGCCCGTGCATTCGATCTTCGGCGCGTCGGCGTCGAGCGTGCAAGTGCCGTCACACTGGCCGTCGCATTTGCCGTCAGCCTGAATGCCGGTGCCCTTCTCGGTGGCGCCGCCCGCTGCGCCCGCAGTGCAGGTGCCTTCGCACTTGCCCTTGCAGTCCACTTTGACACCGCCGCTGGCTTTGCAGCTACCCGAGCACTTGCCGGAGCAGGAGCCCGTGCAAGCAACGTCCGCGGAGCCAGAAGCGGTGCAGCTACCGCCGCATTCGACGGTGAGCGTGCCGCCGGTGCACGTCGGCGGATTGGCTTTGATGTCGCACATCGCGCTGACATCACACGAAGCTTGGCAGTTGGCCTGAGCGCTCAACGAAGCCGTGCACTTCGGCGGCTCGAACTTGGCGGAAATGCTGCCAGCGAGCTTGCCGCTCGCGCCGAAGTTCGCGTTGATCTGGCCGCTGGCCAAGGTACACCAGGCTTTCATGCCGTCGATGCCACCCTTTTGGCCGGCGGGATCGTCGGAATCGGCACCGAGGTCGAGCGCGATGTTGCGACACGCGGTGGTGATGTCCGAGATCGAGCCCGTGCCCACCGCGGAGAGATCCGACGCGGCCGAAGCGAAGGCCGAGAACGAGCCTTTGATGCTGGCGTCGACGCCGAAGTCGACGTTGGTCATGTCTGCGCCGGCCTCGAACTCTTTGCAGCAGGCGGCGTCTTGGGCGTCTTTGAGATCGCTACAACCGGCAATCACGGTCGAGAGGGCGAGCGCGGAGAACGCGACAGCGGTGAACGGTTTCAAGCGATTTTTCAAGTTCATGCGAAAGGACTCCTTAGCGTGTCCAGGGCGCTACCCACCACCACCATTGCGGTTCGGCGCGTTCCCTTCATCCGACGATTTTCAAAAGCGACGGCGGCAGCAGTGTACAGCAGGTCTCGTCGTGGATGAAACCCAGCTGTCCGATGCTTCCTCGTCCCCACAATGTAAGACTCAGCTTAGACGCGGCGCGCGTGCACATGATGCAAAACGCGGCATTCAAACTGATTGTGTCCGGCCGAGCGTTCGTTGAAACAGCGGGCTACGTCCACCTACATGAGCGCGTTACTCCTCTTTCTACCTCGAGAAGAGGACGCCCAATCGTTTGCTGTCTCGTTTACGATGTCGCTTCTCGTCGCAGTGACGGCGTTCGAACGTTTCCGCGAGTTTGCTCAGTTTGCCGGCCAACAGCCCGTTTGCGGCGATGAACCGATTGCGCTCGAAGTGTACGCGCCAGCGCAGATGCCGCTGCCTGGCGTATCTGGCGTTTGATCGGAACACAGCATGCTGAGGCCTCCGGGAGTTTCCGGACAGCCGCCACCGGAGCACACGCCCGTCGAGTCGCTTGCGTCCCCGCAGCTACAGCTCACGCGAAAGTCGACGCACCAGCGTTCACCGGTAAAGCTCGAGGCAGTGCACGCGCCTTGGCTTCCGCAATCGGCATCTTTCAGACACGGCTCGCAGCTCTTGCCCGTGCCTTTACAGCTTCCGAAGCGATGCGCGCACGTCGCTCGATTCAAGTCCTTGTCCCAAACGCCGCATTTTGCAGCCGTTCCCCAGGGACACGACGGATTCTTCAGATCACACAACTGCGTGCAGGTTTTTGTGCCGCTCTCGTCCTTGGCGCAAACTTGGTTGGCAACCGCCAAACAGTCGTCATCACTCTGGCAGGGGCTACAGAACTTGCGCGGTCGGCAAGCGTTGCGCGTTACGCCGCGGGTACCGCATTGAAAAGGCTTACCGACGCCGATTTGATCGCTTGGGACGCATTGGCGATCCTTGGCATTGCCTTGCAAGCCGCACGCGTCTTGGCAAGGGGAGCGAGTGAGCGGCGTGCAGGCGTAGCCCTCGGCGCAGCTCGAGTCGTCGCTGCAATCGGTCGTGCAATAGGCGTCGAGATCGTCAGTACCTGCGCCGATACAGAAAAAGCCGTTGGCTGAGTCGCACTCAGTGCCTGCGGCGCAGTGCGTGTAGAACTGTCCACCCTTTTGCGGATGCGTGAGGTCGCAAAAGTGCCCGCTGACGCCGTTTGCGTCGGAGGCGCTCGTACATTCACCAAGGCCGAGACAGTCGAAATGTGAACTACACGCGACGCGGCAGGTGCCAGTGACGCAAGCTTGGCCTTTGTCGGCGGCACACTCCGCGTTCGTCTGACAGGCCTTGCTGGCAATGGCGGCGGGCCCGCCCGCGTGAGATTGCCCTGCGCCGCTCACGCTGGCGTCATCGCTCGGTAGCGAAGTCTGGCAGTCATCGCGCAGGCATTCAGTGTTGGCGCACGCGCTGAAGGCCACGCTGCCGAAGCAGGTCAGCACCAAAAGTTTGCTGAATCGCGAGACGACCCCGACAACTCCGCGGAGTACGGCAGGGGGATCGGGGCGTGAAACCATTCGAGAAAATGCCGAGCTCTTGACGGGGCGGACCACGGGGCTACCGTCCTCGATAGTACTCGGTTTTTTCAGGACCGAGGTGCATTCGTCTCGTTTTCGTGGTTCTCGCGCTGCATAATCGTCGCTCCGAGTTAGCCCAGGTGGCCCACATGAAACTCTCCATCGCTACGGTCTTAGGCGCCGCCACGAGTTGTCTGCTGGCTTGCTCCAGCAGCCCGCTCGAGCCGGCTCCCGCGAGTGAGAATGGTCCTGCGCCCGTTGCGGGCTCGTCCGGTGGCGCGAGCGCGGGCGTTGGCTCGAACCCCGGAGTGACTCCCGGTGCTGCGACGCCCGCGTGGGCTGCGTATCCGCCAGGACCCTATGGCACCAGCCGCGGCGCCACGATCGAGAATCTATCGTTCTTGGGTTGGAAGCATCCGGATCAAGCCGGCTACGATCTGGCAAAGTTCGAAACCATCCGGCTTTCTGACTTCTACGATCCCGATGGTCACACGGGCGTCAAGTTGCTCGCGGTCAACGCATCCGCCGTGTGGTGCGGCGTGTGCCGTCGCGAGTATCAGGAAATGAAACGCAATGACGTGTACGCGACCTTGCACGGCATGGGCCTCGAAATATTGGGCACCTTGTTCGAGGACAACAACTACTTCCCGGCACAACCGATCGATTTGAAGAACTGGGGTTCGCTCTCGACTCATTCGGTCACGTTCCCAATGGGCTTGGATCCCGGCTTCAAAATGGGTGCCTATTTTGATTCGGATGCCACGCCACTCAACATGCTGATCGACGTGCGCACGATGACGATCGTCCAAATCACGATGGGCATCACCGACCCGACGTCCAAGTATTGGACGCAAGTGCAGGGCATCCTCGAAAAGATGTGATGTTGCGCTCCTTGCTCCCGACTCATTGCGCCGCGCTGTCGTGCTCTCTCATGCTCGTCGGTTGTTCCGGCGGCGGTGCAGCATCTGCGCCGAGCTCCAGCGGCACGACGCTCATCGCCCCGCCGGACTTCGAGCTCTCGACGACCGAGGGCAAGAGTGAACGCTTGAGCGATCACCTCGGAAAAGAGGTCGTGCTGCTCGACTTCTGGGCCACGTTCTGCGAGCCGTGTCTCGCCGGCATGCCGCATTTGGATGCGCTCTACCGCGAACACCACGCGCAGGGCTTCACGGTTCTCGGCATCTCGATCGACGGCCCGGACTCCGTTGCGCAGGTCAAAACCACCATCAACAAGCTTGGCGTCTCGTTCCCGATCTTGCTCGACCAAGAAACTCGCGTCGTCGCTCTTTACAACCCCAAGACCAGCGCTCCTTACAGCGTGCTGATCGGCCGCGATGGCCGCATCCTCAAGAAACAAGAAGGCTACACGACCGGCAACGCAGCCGTGCTCGATCGCGACGTCGCCGACGCGCTCGCCCGACCGCACCCGGGGTGAGGTCAAAGATGACCCGGACCGCACCCGGGGTGAGGTCAAAAGTGACCCAGGTCGAGCGACCGCTTTGCGATAGGCGATGGGGGGCGATCCTGCTTGGGGGAGCCGCGATGCGGGCTACGCGTCGGGCTTTGCGCGCCGCGCCCGCTAACCCACAAGAGTTAGAATCGAAGTGTCAGATCCAGCGCGGCGCCTTCGAACGGCGGGAACACGCGGCACACGCCGCCCACGCAGCGTAGCGCTCCGCGGCGTTGGCCGACGAAGAGCGAGATGCTCGAGTCTGAGCTGAGGCGGTAGCCGAGTTGGCCGTTCACGTAGGTCGGCGGCACGGCGGGGTTGGTGGAGTAGGAAAAGCCCGCAGCGACGGTCCAGTGTGGCGCGTAGTCGACGCCGACGAGTTCGTCGCCTTCGCTCCAGGGTTCGCCGGGGCCGCCGAGGGTTTGGTGGCGGCGGCGATGCCAGCCTTGGAGTTCGAGCGAGAAGGGGCCGCCCAGGAACCACGTGCCCGTGTGACGCGTGTAAACCTCACGGTAGAAGACGTTGGTCGTGCCGTGATCGGTGGGCAGGGGGCGATCGCTGTCGTCGGCGCGGCTGCCGAAGGAGATGTCCATCTTCGAGCGGCGATCGCGGCTGCGCAGTTCGACGCCGACGGCGGTGTCCAAGACGCGGTTGCGCGTTTCTTTGCTCACTTCGCAGCTCTCGTTCGCGACCGATTCGGCAAAGGTTTGATAGTAGCCGGCCCAGCTGTACACGCTGACGATGCGCGACAGCGCGAGATCACCGCGCAAACGTCCGCCGCTCACGCAGGTGTTGAAGCCTTCGTAGGCCGTGTCGATGAACAGAGCTTCGGTGGTTGGAGGCGCGCTCGCAGCGAGCAAACTGAACTCGCGCGCGCGCAGGGTGCTGATGTTGGCGAGCAGCGGGAAGAAGCGCCGGTAGTGTTTGCCTTCGAACAGCAGCGTCAGTGGGCCGGCGAGCACGTTCACGCTCAGGTACACGGCTTGGCCGAGCGGGAGTTTCGGCGTGGTCGGGTCGGCGTGATGCAGATCTTGTAGTGCGACCTCCAGGTATGCGCCACCGTGACCGGCGAGATCCGCGAGCTCGAAAGACGCGCTGCCGGTGCTGATGCGATCGGCGCTGCGCACGACGTCATTCGAGAGCGGCGTGGTGCGCAGGAGTTGTGAGGCCTGAACCGCGAGCTTTGCGGATTTGTGGCTCAATTCTGCTTGCGCGCCGAAGATTCGGTCGGGTGCGTAGCTGCACGTGGCAAACGTTTTGCAGTCACCGGTATCGGGCACGAAGTCCGTAGCGATGGCGCGCGGCATGCCCGCTTCGGTGATGGCAAGGAAGCCAGGCGTGACGCTCGAATCGACGCCCAAGTAGCGGCCGCTCGCCGGATCGACGCGCAACGGATTCAAGCTGCCGGCGACCGCGGTCGTGCGCAGCGAGAAGTCTTTGCCGCGGAAGCGACCCGTGACGCGCGCGCCGCGCAAGGTCGTGTCGCTCGCGAGTTCGTCGAGTTTGCGCAGCGTGAGTACGAGACCACGGCCGAACGCGACGTACACGTCACCCACGCCGAGCTCGAGCCCGGGGCTGGCGTACGTGAAGTAGTACTTTGCCGGGTACATCCAATTGATGTAGCGGTTCGAGAGCTCGACTCCGGCTTCGTTCAGTTTCTGTCGGAAGTACACGGGGGCGGGCGCGCCGCCCGGCGTCTCTGGCCGCGATTGCCATAAATCGAGGGCAATTTGCGTGGGGTTGGGCGAGTCGAAGAACCAAGCGTTATCGAGGCGCAGGCCCGCTTGCCACGAGCCGCCGTTCGCGAGCACGTTGAGGCGATTGTAAAACATACCCCAATCATCATTGGCCAGCGTGGAGACCTGATTGGGTCGCGTGTCGCGATTGTCGACGTTGTACGAAAGCGTCGAGGTGTTGGTGACGTCGAACGCGACGGGTTTGCCGAATACGGTTACCGGTTCGAGCGCGCTCAACTTCGGTGCGCTGCCCAAAATGGCGAGAGCGAGCGCTCGCCCGAGCCAGACATTGCGCGTTCGCGGGAGGTTATGGTTGCGCGAGCGACGCATCGATGAACGGCCAGATGACGGTCGCTTGGTCGCCCAGCAACTTCTTCTCGATCTTCATCGTGCGCGCATCGACGATGAGGTTCAACGGTGCGGTCTCGGCTCTGGCGAAGTCTCCGAGCTGATAGTCGGGGTCGAGCACCATGGCGTAGTTCGAGTCGAACGTCTCGACCCAAGCCGTTAAATCGCGCATCGTCGCCGGATCGCCGTGCGCATCTTGAAATAGCGTGCTCAGGATGCGCAAGCCTCGCGGGCCATACTCGCGGTTCTTTTCGGTCAAGCCTTCGTGTTCGCTGCGGCAGGCCGAGCACCACACGGCGGCCGTGTTGATCAAGATCAACTGATAGCCTTTGCTGCCGCTGGGGTCGTAGTAATCGGCAAACGCGATCGTTTGCAGCGAGCTCTCGCTGTGGCTGCCTTTGCTCGGATCCTTGAAGCCTTGAAAGCACGCGTCCGCGAGCGTGTCGCCTTCTTCAGTGCCGAACGGGCCGGTCGGGTAATTGGGCGAGTTGCAGCCGCCAGTGGCCAAGAGTTCGGGCGGGATTTTCGGCGTATTGCTGCCGCAAGCGAGCAGCGTGAAACACGAGGCGACCGAGAGGCAAGACCACCAAACGCGGGCGAGGGGGCGAATCAGGCGCGCGAGCCGTGTCATTCGTTACTTTCGACGGAGCGCGATCGAAGACAAGATGGGAATGCCGCCGCTCGTCGTGTCGATCGTCTTGCCGTCATTCGAGACGCGGGCCTCGGCGACCGGCTGCCAAGTGCCGTACGGCGCCCAGTTCTCCGCTACGTCCAACCCTTGCACGAACACTTCGACTTCAGTGCCCGGCGCCCACGCGAGCGTGTTTTTGAGGCTGAGCCCGGCGGCTGGGCAGAAAGTGCTGCCGATTGGAGCGAGGCCGTACGCGAGCTCGAAGCCGAAGCTCGGGGGAAGCGCTTTTTCACTCTCCGCGAGCGGCACTTCGACGCTGCGGAACACGAGCTCGCTCGGGTCACTGTAGGTGAGGTTGTCGTGCTCGACCTTGGCGTTGCTGGCGAGCTCGAGCGTCACGTTGCCGTTCGTGACCGGGCCGGTTTTGGGAAACTTCGCGCCGTCTGTGACGGGAGGCAGCGGTAGCGCGACGAGCTCGCCCAAGTTTTGCGTGCCCTCCGCGAGCTGAACGGCCAGTTCGGCGAAATCGAAGCCATCACCGTACTTCAGCGCTGGGCGCACGAGGGACTGATCGGGCGAGACGTTGAGCACGCCTTTTTGGTTCGCGCTGTACTTCAAGCACGTGTCGATGCCGCACACCTGAACTGGCAACGAGGCGGCCGCTTCACCGGATGGCAATCGCAGCGTGGCGGTCACCTGTTTGATTGGAGTCGAGTCTGACTCGACGGAGTAACCGGGCGCGTCGCACACGGCCGGCGTTACGGGTACCTGACTCGGGGCATCGCTCGAAGAGCTGCAGCCCAAAGCGACCAGTGCCAGGAAGGTGCAGGAGAGCGGGGTGGCCGGACGTTGCATCCGAGCCCAAGCGTACACAAGGCCGAGTCGCCTCGCCAATGCGGGCGACTTTTTTCAAGGGCTTTGCAGGCTGGGCTTTCGAGGCTGGGCGGAGCGCTTTAGCCGAATCAGAAAAACACGCCCAAGTACCAGCGCAGCGTTTGGGCAGTGTTGGTGTCGGCAGTGGCACCCGACTGCCGGATCTTGGTGGCTGCAAGATCGCTGTAGCCGAGACCTGCCATGGGAAACAGCACGCCGTACTCGATCTTGGTGAAGAAGCCGCCCTTCTTGTTTGGATCGTCGTTGCGTCCGCCGTCCTTCGACTGAAAGTAGACTGCCGCGTTCAGCTCGATTCCGAGGTCGCGAGCGTGGCCAGGCGCCTGCACGAACTCGGACGCGCGCGACCAGATCGCCGCGACGCTACCGCCGAGCTTCTGGCCCGAAGCATCACGCAAGAAGTCGTACGACGCGCTGGGCTTGAAGAAATATGTGCCCTGCACGCGCGTCAGGATGTTCCGATAAAGGATTAGATCGACGCTGTAGGCCGGATTGAAGCGGAAGGTCGAATCCGTGCGATTGCCGTGTTGAGACTCTGCCCCATTGTACGGCGGGGCCAAACCTTGCACATCGGAGTCACCGGAGGCCCAGCCGAAGTTGAAGCCGAGGCGCAGCTTGTCTTCGACCAAGCGCTGCTCGATCTCGGTCGCGATGCCGTATTGGCGCAGCCTGTAGCCGAGATTGGCGGACGCTGTGTCCGTGTTGTTCGAGGCGTTGTTATCCATGTTGCCCTGGATCGTCACAGCCTCCGCCTCGAAGCGGAACTTCTTGTATAGAAGTTGCAGCCAAAGATCGGGCGTCCAGGTGGATGCGCCACGTCGAGCGTACGCGAGTCCGCCGGCGTTGCAGCTCAAGCTGGCAGCGTGGGTCGCTGAGCTGCACGTGCCGTCGAGTCCGCCGTTGGCATCGTCGGCCAGCAATTGGTGCCGATACTGAACCTGGATGCCCGCGTTCAGCACGATTTCGCCGCGCGCGAGCGACAGGCGCGTCATTTCGCGGCTCTTTCGATGGCTGATCGCCAGCATGTACTGCGACACGTCATCGCTCTGCGCGACGTCGTACGGTTGGCCGCGATAGATCCCGAGGTTGTCGCTGGTTGCGCCTTCGTTGATGAAGTCCCAAGCACCAGTCACGTACAAGTCGAGCGGCTTGAAGCCGGTGGTGAACTGGATGCGATCGATCGTCGACTGGTAGTTGTCGTCGTAGCCGTCGCCGGCGTTGTTCAAGATGCCGAGACCCCAATGATTCGGCATACGACCGAAGCGGAGCTCGCCGACCGGCGTTGCATACTCCGCCCACGCGCGCTTCACGCGGATGCTATCGCGCAGACTATTGATGCCGGACGTCGGGGACTCGGTGGTCGTGGTGTTGAAACCGATCGGCGCGTAGCCGCTGCGCGAGGCGACTGCGTAACCGTTCGTGTCGTACGGCACGTTGCGATACTCGTTCGGGGTCGAGCCGAGCACCAGATTGTCGAAGAGATCGACCTGAGTGACCACGCGCAGGTT
>Ga0164241_10003374_pt1 | contig 16185 bp, 17 predicted proteins | sample OricomyardsoilBY_FD_108780 | JGI IMG/M metagenome (GOLD analysis project Ga0164241, IMG submission 108780) | Backyard soil microbial communities from Emeryville, California, USA - Original compost - Back yard soil (BY) | ecosystem: Environmental > Terrestrial > Soil > Unclassified | place: USA... | reverse complement strand
GCCCCACGATCAGCAGGAGCTGTTGCGCTCGCGCCTGGGCCTGAGCCGAACCGAGGCCGAACTGGCGACGACGCTGCGCCTGGGCGAGGCCCTGTGGATGGTCGGGCGCCGCTCCTTCCTCGTCCAGCACCGCCTCTCAGAGATCGAGCGTGACCTCGTCTACACCGACTGGCGCATGGTCGAGCAGGCGGCGTGAGCGGCGAGGAGCGACAGCTCTATCTGGTGCTGGCGGCGATCGCCGCCGCCATCGGGGCGCTGATCTGGTCGACCGGCGCCCTTGCCGGCCTGCTCTTCTGCTCCGGCCCGACCGCGATCGGCCTCGGCGAGCTGCTCGGCGTGGCGTTGCGCCTCCCCTCCCACCTCGGCGACCCGCGCGCCGCCTGGCCAGCAGGGACGCGCTCGGCGCTGCCGGGCGCGGTCGGCATCTACTTCAGCGCAGCCCTGATCGGCGCCCTGCTCACGGCCCTGGCGCTGCTCGTCCATCGCCTCTTCGACCCGGGCGAGCTGCTTGCGCTCGGCACCGGCAAGCGTCGGGCGCCGAGCGCCCGCTGGGCCAGCCGCAGCGACTTGGCGCCGCTGCGGGTACCGGGGCCGCAGCCTCGCCGGCTCACGCTGGGCCGCAGCGGGCGCAACCTGCTCGCCGCGCAGGAGCGCCAGTCGGTGATCACCTTCGCCCCGACCGAGAGCCACAAGACCACCGGCCTCGCGATCCCCGCTCTGCTCGAGTGGCAAGGCCCGGTCCTCGCCACCTCGATCAAGAGCGACCTGCTGAATGACACCTTCGCCCACCGCCAGGGCGTCGGCGAGGTGATGGTCTTCGACCCGGCGCGGGTGACCGGGATGGAGCCCTCGCGGGCGACCCCGCTATGGGGCGCGACCAACTGGCGCGGAGCGATGCGGGTGGCGCATTGGCTGGCCGCCGCCGCGCGCACCGGCAGCGGTGGCCTGCACGACGCCGACTTCTGGTTCGCGGCGGCGGAGAAGCTGCTGGCGCCGCTGCTCTTCGCGGCGGCCTCCAGCGGGCGCACGATGCAGGCAGTGGTGTGCTGGCTCGACGAAGGGCCCGAGGTCAACGACGCCAAGATCGAGGAGCTGCTGGGCAAGACCGGCGAGGAGGCCGCCGGGCGAGCCTGGCAGGCGACCCAGAACCGCGAGGAGCGCCAGCGCAGCTCCGTCTACACGACCGCCGAGATGATCGTCAGCGCCTTCGCCGACCCGCTCGTCGCCGAAGAGACCGAGGGCGCCGACTACAGCCCCGCCGCCCTGCTCGACGGTGGCGCCAACACCCTCTACCTCTGCGCCCCGTTGCACGAGCAGGAGCGGTTGCGGACGGTGTTCTCGATGCTGGTGCAGGAGCTGCTGGCGGTGGTCTATGAGACCGCGGCGGCGACCGGGAAGCCGCTCGACCCGCCGCTGCTGCTCCTGCTCGATGAGTGCGCCAACATCGCGCCGATCCCGAACCTGGCCGAGATCGCCTCGACCGGGGCCGGCCAGGGGGTGCAGCTCCTCAGCGTCTTTCAGGACATGGCCCAGGTCAGCTCCCGCTACGGGCGAGCGGCGTCGACGATCGTCAACAACCACCGGGCCAAGGTATTCGGCACCGGGATCTCCGACGCCGACACCCTCTCTTATGTCTCACGGGTGCTCGGCGCCGGCGAGTTCGAGCAGCGCTCGCGCAGCACCGGCGAGAAGGGCCGAAACTCGCAGACCGAAGGTGACACCTACCGCGACCTGGCCCCCGCCAACTTGATCCGCGAGCGTCAGCCTGGAACCGGCCTGCTCGTCTACGGGCACCTGCCACCGGCCAAGATCCGGCTGCGCCCCTGGTTTGAAGAGAAGTCGCTGCGCGAGCTGGGCCGGGCTCCGAGCAACGGCGCGGAGGGGACGGCATGACTCCCGAGCCGCCTCCCACCCCGGTCGACGCGCCGGTCCCACTCAGAGGCGGCGAGCGTCCGGCGTCCGGCGAGAAGACGAGCGCTTGGGAGGACGCCGTCCCTGTGCGTGTCGCCGCCGAACGGGCCGAGGCCGAGGAACGAAAAGCGCGGCTGCGCCTGGTGCTCGGCCGCCGCCGCTGAGAAGCCGCCGCGGCGCTCGCGGCGGCCTAATCGAGAGCATCGGCCGACTTCAGGGCGAGCCACTCGTACTCGCCGTTGACGAGCGGCACCTCATCGGGGAAGCGGGCCGCCCAGACCCACAGCTCCCAGCGGTTGAAGGTGTAACGGGATGCCCTGACGCGCTCGTCGCTGGTCATCTTCCACAGCTCGGCGACGAAGGCGTCGAGTTTGCTGTCGGCCTCGCGGGAATCAAGCCCGGGGACCGACTCGCGGGTGAGCGAGTGGCGGTCCTCGCCGACCTCGCCGATCAGGGTGTCGAGTTCCTGCGCCATTGCAGGCTCCTTTGGTCGTGGCCCCACCTGCTGCGGGAGCCGGTGCCCGTCCCAGGCACGCCGCAGGCGTGCAAAATCGAGGGCAAAGCGGCTCCCGCAGAGGCGGCCTGTCCCGCGTGAGCGCCTGAGCGATCACACGCGGCGACTCGCCGCAGAGACTCAGAAGGGATCTGAGGGCCTCTGATTTCCGGCAGGGCGTCCATTCACCCTTGTTGTCCAGCACAGAGGTCAACTGCTTCGGTGCGCCGCTGAGAAGGAGCGGGTTGTATTGAAAAAGCCCCGAAATAGAGCAGTCGAAACACGGTGCCTCTACCAGCAAGCTCACTTCACCACTACGCTCGGAAACAATGCAGCCCAGACTGAAACCGAAGGCAGCAACCGACGAAGCCCTGGAGGACAAGGATGTCGTCGGGGTCGAGGACTCCGACGAGGAGTCGATTCCCGAGCTGTTCAAAGGTCCGGTCTTGGAGGATCCCTGGGGACGCTGGCCGGCAGGGGAGGAGCCGGTGCGGGACGTGCCGGTGCTGTCAGTCGACGGAGATGCATCCCCCAACTTCCTGCTCCGCTGGGCTTCGGTTGAGATCGAGCCGGGCATCCTGCCCCCGACTCGCTTTGATCGCGAGGGAGAGGACTTCTGGCACCTGCACTTCATAGGGCGCTGGAACGCCGTCTGGACCGGTAGCCGGCTTACCGAGCTAAGTCTCGACTGCTTTTGCAAGGAGTGGCCCGAGGTGCTGCGAATCGCCTTCGATCCGGAAGACCCGATCGACCTCCTGGCCACTTACAACGCCGCGTATCCGGGAATGTGGGGATTGAAACTCGTCGCCGAGGACATCCAGACCAAGAACGCGCGCGATGAAATCTACGGGCACGAGGTCTCCGCCCGCGACCCACGGTTGGCCCTTCGCATCGCTGCGCGCTATCCGGGCATCTGTCTCCACACCGACTACTTCGAGTTCGAGTACCAGAACCGGACGGAGATCAAGAGCGACAAAGGTCGCGAAATCAAACAGGAGCTCGACGACGCCGTGAGCGCCAGCGTGTCAGAGCCGATGCCGGGCCTCCGCGCCACGGTCGGCGAAGCCGATCCCCTCGCCGGAATCGCGGCGATTATGGGGCGGGACGCCGAGACGCCGCCGGTGCCGTTCATCGAGCCCGTCGCGGCGTCGCTGGACTCCTATTCGGCAATTGGCTCCTGTGCGCTTGATCGCCTCGACAGGGCGACCCTCATCCGAGTGCCATCAGAGGTGATTGCGAGCCTCGCAGTCCACCTGACCTTTCCCGATGCCATCGCCGCGATCAGGCGAGCCGACCCCGATCGCCTGCCGATCTGGCTCGACTTCTCCAATGCGGACGGCGAACCCGAGCGGCGGTCATACCCTGCCGGCCTGGCGCAACCTCTTTTCGGCGTCCTTATCGACCACGAGGAGAAGCCGGAGGAAGGCGGCCCCTTTCATGCACTCATGCCAATCGGGCGCAACGTGGGCTTGCGCGAGGAGGCGATGGCGCTCTGCGCACTCGCGGTCGGCCCGGACGACGCCTGGCGCTACCCAGGCGAGCAAGGGGAGATCACCTTGATCACGGCCCACCGCGGCGGCGTCGCCGTTCGCCACGCGAACACCCGTCACACCACGACGGGGATCACGCCGGAGATCACCGACACCGAGGTTGGACAGGAGATCGCCGGCTACATCGCTCACACCACCGAGTGGGTCTTGGCGCGGGTCGGCGCCGTGCTCGGGGCGATCGAGGACGGCCTCCTTCATCTTCAGCGACTGCCCGAGGGGCAACGTTCGTTTGAGCTGGTGCGCAGCGAGCAGGCTGCCGCGAAGCAGCAGCGCCGGACCAGGCTCGATGCCGCCAGACTGGTCGCGCGCCTTCGGCAACTTGGGTCCTTGCGTCGAGTCGCCGATGTCGAAGGCGTCGAGCTTCTGGAAGTGCGCCGAGCGCTCGATAAGGCGGGCGTCGATCCCGGCCAGGTACGACGCGACGAGGTACTTCAGCGCTATCGACGAACTCCATCGATCGAGAGGATCGTCGGCGAGCTTCACATGTTCCGCGACGAGGTTGAGCGAACTCTGCGCGAGGCCGGTATCGATCTGGAAGGTACGCCGATTCCTCACGACGTGACGGACCCCGACGTCCTCGAAGCCATCGCCGTCTATCGAGAAGAGGGAAGCCTCGAGGGCGCAGGTGCCCGGCTCGGAGTGAGCGGAGAGACGATCCGACGGCGACTTGGCCGGGCCGGACTCTCACCGCAACAGATCAGGACGGAGCAGCGTCAAAGCCAGATCGCCGAGTCAGTGGAGGCGTGGGAGAAAGCTGATCGCAGCCTGGCCGGAGCGGCGCGAGCGCTCGAGCTGGATCCACGAACCGTGAAAGCGCACCTGATTGAGGCGGGGGTCTCAATCAGCCGTGCGACGAATGAGGTCGAGCGCGCCTCCGAGGCCCAACAGTTGCACGAGATCACCGGCTCCCTTCGGGCTGTGGGCGCGCTGCTGGGCGTTTCGGCTTCGACCGTCCGGCGGTACTTGGGAAAAGACGGCCATGCAGCTGCCAGCGGCCGGCCGCGCATCTCAGACGAAGCACTCGACCAGGCCGAGCTCGCCTACGCAGAGCACGGCTCGATCCGGGCCGCAGCCCGCGCCACCGGCATCAGTCCCGGTGGTTTCGCCTATCGGCTGCGCCAAGCCAAAGAACGAAAGGAAACGCCGTAGTGGAAGACATGCCCGCCTCGACGATGGAGCTGGAGGTAGAGAACGCCAGCTTCATGCTGGACACCCTCGGCAAGGACTGCGAGCCGCTGCAGTTTTTGCGCGAGTTGACGGAGAACGCGATTCAGGCCGCCCAAGCAGTTCCGGGTCGGGGAAAAGTGATCTGGGACATCGACTGGGCCACCTACGACGCCGACGGCTTGGTGAAGCTCTGCTGCATCGACACCGGCGTCGGAATGAGCGCGGCCGAGTTGAAGCGCTACATCAATCACCTCTCCGCGTCGCGCCACGTTCAGTCTCTGCACGGAAACTTCGGGATCGGCGCCAAGGTTGCAGCCGCTCCGGGGAATCCACACGGCATCGTCTACGTGAGTTGGAAGGAAGGGCAGGGCTCGATGATCCAGCTCTGGCGTGACCCGGACAGCGATAAGTGGGGCTTGAAGCAGTTCGAACTTGGCGATGGCAGCTATGACCACTGCCTCCCGCTCGACGACGCCGTCAAGCCCGAGGCACTCAAGGACCTCGATCACGGCACGATGGTCCTCCTCCTCGGCAAGGAGCGCGAGGAAAACACGATGGAGCCACCGGTCGGTGTCGAGAACCGAGCGAAGTGGATCATCCGCTACCTCAACCAGCGCTACTTTCGCTTTCCCACCGGTGTCGAAGTCCGGGTCCGCGAGGGCTGGGAGGAGCCGCGCGAGAACAGCAAGCGCAACTTCTTACGGCGGGCGAAGGGCCAGGGGCACTTCTTGAAGCAGGCAAGCACCGCGTTCGGCAGCGTGCCGCTCACCGACGCCACGGCCCACTGGTGGATTCTCGATGAGCGCCACGACGAGCGGGCGCGCGATTCGTTGTGGGCTTCGACCGGCCATCGGGCAGCCCTCTACCAAGACGAGCTCTACGAGCTTTGCTCACCTTCTCGAGGCGGCTACCAGAAGGTGCAGGAGTTCGGCATCCGCTTCGCCTACGCAAATGTCGTCGTCTACGTGGAACCCAAGTCGGTGCCTGGCCTGGCTGCGTCCACCTCGCGCAGCGAGCTGAAGATCGACGGGCAGCCCCTTCCCTGGTCGCGGTGGGGTGAGGAATTCGCATCCAGACTGCCGAGCGAGATCGCCGAGCTGGAGGAGAGGATCGCCGCGGGGTCGGCGGTGGAGGATCACCAAGAGACGATTCGCCAGCGCCTTCGCCCGTTGCGCCATCTCTTTGAACTGAGCCGCTACAGGCCAGCCCTGAAGGGCCGCCTTCGCATCGCAGAGGCTGAGGATGGCGGAGGTGGCACGCCCCGGGGACACAGGAAGAAGGCAAAGTCCCCTGACGGGCAGGACACGACTCCAAGCGGAAACATCTACGCGCTCTTCGAGGACCCCTCCGGTCAGCGTGGGCGCAAGGTTGAGCCGGAGCTATGGCCACGAATCGATTGGGTCTCCGTCGACCATGACCCACCGTCTCGAACCCCACCCCACCTGGAGGATCGGGCAGCCAACTACGACTCTGTGACGAACCGACTAGAGATCAACGAAGACTTCCGAGTCTTCCGAGATTGCATGAGGCGCTGGAAGGAGCGATACAAACTGACGCCCGGCGCCGCAGCCGTTGTCGAAGCCGAGGTGCGGGAGTGGTTCGCGCAGGTGTTGGTCGAGACGATCCTCGGCACCGACTCGCTGCGCCGGTCCCGTCATTGGGACGATGGCTCGCTCGACGCCGTGCTTTCACAGGAGGCACTTACTGCCGTCGTTCAGCCTCGCTACTTCATCGAGGAGCGACTGAAGCGTGATCTTGCTCGACGTTTGGGGCAACCCCAAGATCAGGTTGCCGCCTGACCCTTGTCGGACGGTCGCAGGCCGCGACTCATGCGCTCACTCGCGCCACTCCCGTCGGCTCGATCGCGACCGAGACGCCGTAGGCCATGCGAAATTCGAGCAGCTCGAAGTCGGCGGGGCCGGGTCCGGCGAACACCTGAGCGTCGGCGGGGTCGAGGAAGACACCCTCGGTGCCGTTGAGGACGAGGTTGATCGCCGAGTGATCGGGTGGCAGGGTCTCCACGCGCAGCAGGCGCCCCTGCATCCCGCAGCCGAAGAACTGCCCGTAGAGGTTGACGGTTGCTTTCACCTCGGCGCCAATCAGCGCCTGCAGGCGCAGCAGAGCCTCGGTGAGGTCGATGGAGCGCAAATCGTCCATGTGGGAAGAAGGCGCGGGCATCGCTAGTTGGTCCCCCCTTCGAGCAATTTCCTGACGTGGGCGCGGCCGTCCTTGATCGAGCGGTGAACCTTGGTCCGAGTCCAACCGCGCAGCTCGCCGATCTCCGCGTAGCTGCAACCGAGACCGAGCAGGATCAGCGCCGTGCGCTCATCGGGCTTCAACAGTTCGATCAGCTCGATCACGCGGTCGGTGTCCTCTGTGCGCTCGATCAGCTCGGCGGGCCCCATCTGCTCCTGGGAGAAAGTGAGCGCCAACGCGGTGCCGCCAGAGCGCACGCGAGCCTCCCGGTCCGCCGCCCGCCTGGCGATCGCCCAGGCCGCCCGCTTGACCACAAGCAGCATCCAGCGCAGAGCGTCATCGCCGGCCGGCCCGTCGTAGAAGCGCAAGAACTGAACGCAGGCATCGCTCAATGCGTCCTCCGCGTCCTCGAAGCGCCGCGAGTGGAAACGTGCCTGGCGAACGAGGCTGCGCCGCTCGCTGCGAAGCAGCTGATCCAGCGCCCGCGCTCGGCGCTTCTTCTTCTCCCTCGGGCTCTGCGGCTGGGTGGCCATGCCCCCGCCCCGCACGCGAATGCGTGCGACCCTCGGGGCGGGGTGGCCACCCAGCCGCTGCCCGAATCCGACACCCTTGGCTCAGCGGGCGATGCGCATTCCGCGCTCGGCGCTGCGGACCCGCTGTTTGCCGAGCCGCTGCTGAACCCGGGCGAGCCGCAGCTCCGCATCACGGCGATCGCGGCGCTGCGCCGCATCGCGCGGTCGCGGGCCGAGCGGATGTCCTTTGGTGGAGGTGACGCCGTGGCGCTGGCGATAGCCGTAGATCAGATCGACGCCTTCATTCCACAGCGCCGCCTTCAACGGCTCCGCGGGGCGAGGGCCGATGCTCTCCTCGATCATCTTGCTCGGGCGCAGTCGCTCGGCCGCGACATCGCGACGGCGTAAGTCCAGCAAGCGGTCCTCGATCAGCGCCAGCTCGCTCCGCTCGGCGCTGGTGAGGCCGACAGGCCGTCGAGTCTCAGCTGCGACCTCGGCGTCGAGTCGGTCGCGCTCGCCTTCAAGCCGCTCGATCTGGGAGGTCGCGAGGCGCTGTTTGGCTTCGGCGCCCCGGCGATCAGGCTCCCAACCGACCTGAGCGAGGCGCGAGCGGGCGGCGGCGATCCGTTGCTCGAGGCGATCGAGTCGTGCGGCGGCGGCGGAAGGGGCTGGCTCGGCGCCGACCTTTCGCCGCAACTCGGCCGCTCGCCTCGCGAGGTCTAGCGGCGAGCGTGACTCGATCCGCTTCCGGGCGGAGACCTCGATGGCTGCGTACTCCCCCGCCGCCCGCTCTGAGCCCGCCCGCAGCTCGTGGGCCCCGTCCTCGATCTCGCGCGTACCGGGGCCGAGGTCCGCGTCGAGCAGCTCCGAGGCAGCGACCCCGTAGGCAGTGGTGGCGCCGCGGGCGCGGGAGATGGCGACGGTGAAGTCCTCGCGGCTGATGCCCGAGTCGAGCAGGGCGAAGGCCGAGTCGAAAGTCTTGGACTCGGTGCTGTAGGTGGTGAGGGCGTAGGCGTGCTGGATCGCCGGCTCGCCCGAGGCCGTCGCTTTGTCGAGGTAGCGGCGGTCCAGCGTCACCCCCTTCGACTCATCGCCCAGATTGCGGAGGTCGAGTCGGCGCTTGGCGGCATCGACGCCGACGACTTCCCAGCGTTCCCGGTTGGAGACCTGCGGGCTGTTGATACGGGTGATGACGCGATCGCCGACCGCGAACGACTGGCCGCCGACGCGGACCGCCGCGCCGCCGAGACGGCCGTCAGTGGCGAGGATCTCGCGGGCACGCTCGTTGAGATCGGCGACGTCGCGGGTCCGGCGAGCGATCATCACCGAGTCCTCGCCGGCGGCGAAGCGCCGATGCCAGTCGAGCACCTGCGCGTCTAGCGCCTCCGGCAAGGTGTCGGCGATCACGAGGCGGTCGCGTGCGCGAAGGAGATCGAGCGCGTCGGAGCCGCGACCCTCGTGGGCGAGTTCTACGACGCGGCGGTCGACCGGGTCGCGCTGGCGGCGGATCTCGGTCAGGTAGATCGGCTCGAACTCATTGGTGAAGTTGCCGTAGAGACCACCGGGACCAACGGCGCCGATCTGGTGAGGGTCGCCGATTTTGACCAGCTTGCCCTCGCATCCCTCGGCCAGCTCGGCAAGCGCGGCCGCGTGTGGCGTCGAGGTCGTGGAGGACTCATCGACGACGATGACGGTGCCCTGCGGCAGCGGCGGGAGGCCGCTCTCGACCGCCTCCTCGGTCTTGATCAGCAGAGCGGTGATCGACGTCGCCGGCACCCCGGTGACCCGGCCGAGCTCGTCCGAGGCGCTGCGAGCGGTGGCAACGCAGACCCCTCGAATGCCTGCTGCCGCCCAAACCTCCTGCGCGGCGGCGAGCGCGGTCGTCTTGCCGGTTCCCGGCAAAGCTGCGACGGCGACCACTCGCTCGCCGCCGGTGGTGAGCCGGGTGACCATCGCCACCTGTTCGTCGCTGAGGTAGCGGTGGCGATCGAGAATGGCGGCGAGGGTGGTGCCGTCGACCACGGCCGCGCCGGCGACATTGCCCTTGCGGGCGATCTCCATGAAGCGCCGCTCCAACTCCCAGATGCGCGGCGTCGTGTAGTAGGTCGAGTCGAGCGGCCCGGCGCCGCGATGAATCTCGATCAGCCGCTCAGAGCCGACAAGCGAGGCAACCGCCACCTCCAGTCCCTTCGCGTCGGCGCCCTCACGCAGCTGATTGGCGAGCGCAGACAAGAGGTCGCGGCGATCGAAATGGGAGTGATGTGCCTCTAGATCGGCAAGGGCTTTGTCAACGTCGGCGACGGTGACCGCTCGCGGCTCGCGTCGGCGGGCCTTAGCGAGCATCCGGTCGATCGAGTCGGGGGTGAGGTCGAACTCCTCGGCTCGCGAGAGCCACTCCGAGCGCTGGGTGTCGGGGTTGACCGCATAGTCCTTGGCGTCGCGGGTCCGGTAGGCGGCGACTTCGGCCGCGGCCGCCGAGCTGGTGCCGTGCTCGGCCATCTCCGCGACGATCTCAGTCCGTCGCTGAGAGAAGTGGTCGATCGCCGGCCGCTCGATCATCGCGAGGTCCGCGTAGCCGTTGACGACCGGCTGCCACTCAGCTCCGAGTTCGCGAGTCACCCCCGCCCGCAGGGCCGCCTGGTAGACGTGGCCGGCTGCTTTGGCCTCTCGAAGCAGCGGCGACTGGCGGCGTGGATTTGCGAGGCTGAGCCAACGCCCATCAGAGGCGGCGCGGGTCATGTTGGCGGTGACGAGGTGGGTGTGCAGGGCGGGGTCGCCAGCCCGCGAGGAGCGGTGGCGGAAGGCCATCGAGACAAAGCCGGAGCCCGGCTCGATGAGGACGCCGCCCTTGCCCCGCTGAACGAAGCAGGCGGTCCGCTCCAGGTAGCCGACCGCCTCGGCAACGGCGTTGTCGTGGGCGCGGAGAATCGCCGCCCGGACCTCGGGTGAGCCGACCGCGTAGAGCAGCGAGACCGACTTCGGCGCGGCGAAGCGGATGTCGTAGCCGAGGATCGGGTCGAGTCGGCGCTCGCGGCCGTCGGCGTCGATGTACTTCCGAGCTTTCGGCCGGGCGACGAGAGCATCGCCGGTGACGGGGTGCTTGCCGGCGAGCAGGGCGATGTAGGCATCGCGGTCGACCTCGCCGGAGAGACCAAGCTCGGCGGCCAGCTCCCCCATCCACTCCCCGGGCGCCTCGCCGGGCTTCGTGTAGTAGTCGTCGCCGCCTTCGGCCACCGCTTCGATCCAATAATTGGCGTTGGCGCGGCCGATCTTGGTGACTCCAACCATCGCCCCTGTTGTCCACGGCGCGGCTGGGTTGCACCGGGTCAAACCGGAGGGTTCGTAGTGTGTCGGGCTGTGAGGTTGGTGTTGCTTGGGCGCTGGTAGGGCTTGCTACTTCGGCTCTTTCAGGGCTACTTCTGGCTGACTTTTGAGTCTTGGTGGCGTTGCCTGATTTGTTCCTTGGCCTGGTGGGTCTTTGGCCTGGATTGCCTTGCCTGATTGCCTAGTGCTGATGTCCTCTTTGGCGTCTGAGTCGGCACCGTCGCCGCCGCGGAGGCGTGCCGACGCGGGCGGTAGGCGGAATGAAGGTGGCGCTGACCATCTGGCCACGGCGGCGAAGCAGGCCGTCGGCGGTCATGTCTTCGACCGCTCGGTCAACCGAGCGGTCGCCTGGACCGCAGGCGAGTTCAAAGCGAAGATCCTCGACGCTGATGCCGGTGGGATGGTTGTTGATCGCGAGGGTGCCGACCATGATCCGCATCCGATAGTCGGACTCGAGGAACTCGGGTGGCAGATCCCTGCGAAGGGGACGACGGCGACGCTGGTGCATGGGGCGAACCTCCTCTTGCGAAGCCCGGCCGGGAGGCCAGGCGATGGCTTTGTGAGAGGTCAAGTCGCGGCGGCGGAGAGTTGGGCGCCCCCAAGAGGCCGAAAAGGAGAGCGGCTTCTCGGGAGCCGGGTTGTGGCCTGCGTACGCCCCGCCACCGAGACGGAAATGGCGGCACGCACCCCCGGCTCCCGAGAAGCCGCTCTCCCGGGCCTAGTCGTTGTTGAAGAAGAGCTGGTCGAAGCGAAGCGCCGCCCGAGCCGGGCGGACGGTCTCGCCCTCGCGGTGAACGAGGCCGACGCCACCGAGGTCGCGAACCGCGCGCTCGACTCTGTCGGTCTCCATGAAGTCGGCTTTCTCGGCCGCGATCTCACGGATCAGGTCTGCGAGCGTGAGCTGGGTCGGATGCTCGGCGATCAGCAGGGCGAGGACCGCCTGCTGGGCGCTGTCGTCTTCGTCCGCGGTCGTCTGGGCGCGCGGCGCTTTATCGTCGGGATCGTGCATGGGAGATTTGTCCTCCTGTGCGCAAGCCCCGGCGGTGGTTCGCGCCGCCGTCGGGGCGTATTGGGCTTGTCGAGGCGTCAAGTCGCGAGCGAGGGAAAGTGGTCCCCCCTGGCGGCGATTTCTCTCCCGGCGCCGGCGAGTTGGCCGCGAGGCCAAAAAAAGGGGCGCCCGGCTCGATGCCGGGCGCCCCTTGCTCTGGAGTGCTTAGAACGGGATGTCGTCCTCGGCGCCCCCCGCCCCGGCCGCTGCCCCGACCGGCTCGCGAGCCTCCGCCAGCTCGGCCTGCGCGTCGTCGGCCTTCGGCCTCGCGTTCAGGAACTGGACCGTGTCAGCGACGATCTGGACCGCCTCGCGTTTGCCACCGCCCTCGACCTCGTAGCTGCGCCAGTCGAGCCGTCCCTGGATCGCCACCGGGCGCCCCTTCTCCAGGTGCTCGGAGCAGGCGACCCCCTGGTTGCCCCAGACCGTGACGTTGAAGTAGTTGGGCTTGTCGACCCACTCTCCGGTCTGGGAGTCCTTACGGCGGCCGTTGACCGCGACCCGCAACCTGGCGACGGCGGTCCCGCCTCCGGTGTGGCTCAGCTCAGGGTCGTGAGTGAGATTGCCGGTGATGGCGACGATGTTTACGTTCTGCATTTCGGGCCTCCTTGAGAGGTTGTTCGATTGACGAACCCAGGAAGGGCGCGCGACCGAACGCACGGAACCGAGCCGGAGACGAATGTCGGAGGTGAGGGGAACCCCCCTTGTGGGGGTTGAAGTGCGGGCGGCGCGTGCCACCCTGGAGTGAGGAATTCGGACTGCCTCTCAAGGAGGCGCCCATGCCAACGTCGTCCCTCCTCGCCGACGCTCACAACCCCGGGCATTCCTCTTCGAGAGTGTTGGCGTATTCCCGGAGGGTGTCGCCGACGGGCGGCTCGGCGCCTTTCTCGCAGCCCTCTTCCAAGTGGCGAGCGATTTCGGTGCAGCGGCTTGCCGCGCGACCGCGCAGGTGGTGTGCGGCACTCTCCACCCGGAGCACGGCTTCCCATATGGCGTCGGCTCGCAGGTAGGGGTCGTCGATCAGGGCGGCTCGACGGAGGGTGTCGGCAGCCTCGCCCGCGTGTTCGGTGGCGATGGTCAGCATTTCGATCCTCCTCTTAGGCAAGGGATGAGAGGAGTCCCCGGTAGGAGTGCGCCGCTTCGGCGACGATCCGGTTCGCCTGGTCAACGAGGTTGGCGAGGACGGTGGAGGTGGCGTCAACGTCGTCCGCGACATCTCCGATTCGGAACTCGACGCTGCCACCAAGCAGGAGTGGGCCGCCGAACCCCGGGTCGACCGCAAGGATGGGCTCCGGGTCGCTTATCGCAAGCGGGTATATGGCGAGTGCAGCGCGGTGCCTGGGTCGCTCGATGATGCCGGCGCTCAGGCAGTCTTCAACGACTTGGTGAATCTCATCGGCGCTGATCTCCATCGGGTCGAACGCGATGATCGAGTCCTCGCGATCTTCATCCTGAAGAGCGGCGCGCAGTTGCCCCTCGTCGAGGATGAAGGGGCCGGGTGCGGTGGTGACATCGTGACGCTGGCTCACGATTGCTCCACCTTCTCCACGCAGACGAGCGGGAAGCTGACGTGCTTGGCCTGTTCTTTGCCGGTTGCCCGATGGAGACGATCGCGGTCACCGGCTTCCAGCTCGACCAGAGCGCTCTCGTCGTTGACGGAGATGACGCGGCCTCGCGCGTTCATGAACCGCTTCGGTGAGATCGTCGGGCCGACCGCGATCGTGTCTCCCTCGGAGAGGCCCTCGGCCCGGTCGATCCGCTTCGCCTCCGAGGCATCGAGCGCCCAACCGTGGCCGGTGATGTGCAGCCCGATTTTCGAGCCGATCTCGTACGGGCTGAGCGCCCTGGCCATCCACTCGACCTGCTTGAGCAGCATCTTCGGGGTGATGGTTTGAGCGGCGCGGTCCCGGGCGCCGGCGTTGACGGCCTGCGCCACGGTCGAATAGTCGGCCTCCGCGACGACGCCGCCGCCGGGCACACCTTCGCCCGAGAGCGTCTCGAAAGTGGTCTCGATCTCCTGGGGCAACACGAGGATGCCGGCGGCCGTCGCCTTATCGGCGCCTTCTTTGAGTAGAACCCTCATCGGGAATCTCCTTGACGTAGGTGGCGCCCGCCGTCTGCGGGAGCCTGTTGGCCCCGCCCCTGCACGCGAAGCGTGCGACCCTGGCGGGGTGGCTCCCGCAGACGGCGGGTCAGCTGCTCGGTCAACTCGCGCCCCCGGCGAGCAGGTCAAGCTGGCGATCGGCAGCGTGGGTCCAGGGCCAGAGCGGCCGAACCCAATGCGGGGGGTCGCAATGGTTGTTGGGGATCGGCGGCCCGAAGACCGGCCGGTAGGGGATCTCCCACTTGGCTTTCGTCTCGGCGCCGAGTCGGATCGGGACGCCAGGCTCAGTTTCGACGTACTGGTAGCGCAGGTCTTCGTCATGTGGGCGCCACCAGACAACGGCGATCCTGCGCTCTGCCCACTCATCGGGAGCCAGCGCGCCGACGGAGTTCTGGCCGGACGTCCAGTCGCGCAGCAGGCCGCGACCATCGGCGAACAGCCGGGGCGTGGCATCGACCGAAGAGCAGGCGCGATGGCGACCGTCATCGGTGAAGTGATCGACGCGGACTTCGATGCGCTTACAGGCGAACGGGTCGGGCTCGGCGATGCCCGCGACGATCAGCGCCAGGGTGCAGGAGAAGTCCATCACCTGCGAGGGTCGATAGAGAGCGTCGTCCTGGGTGCATGAGTCGACGGCGATGGAATCCCGCCAGGCCTCTAACTCCGACCTCACTGTGTCGGCCGCGATCAGCACCGCGTCGCCTCCTCGACGCCCTGGCGCATGTAGTCGGTGCGCGGCTCCAGCTGCGCCGGGTCGCCGCCGAGGTCGAGGGCTTCTTCGGCGAGCCTGCGGACCAGCGGGACGGGAGTCCACTCCTCGCGAGCGTGCGAGTAGGGCGGTCCGTCCCCGTAGACGTGGCCGTAGTAGTCGAGGAGCCGGTAGGCCTCAGCGAGGTCGCGGGCCCGGGCGAGGTCGAACTCGATGTCGCGCTGCTCCTGGCGGCCCTTGATCAGCCGCGACCAGGTGGTGAGGATGCCGTCGACCTCGATTCCCCGCGAAGACGACATGAGCCTGGGAGTCGATGGCCCAGCGCGGCCACCGCAGCAGCCGGTGCCGCTGCACTGTTCGAGGTCGAGGAAGGCGCGGGCCGACTGCTTGTAGCGAAGCTCCTCCTCAGCGAACTCAAGTGCGGCAAGCCAGGCCGCGTCGTCGGGCAGTTGCGGTGGAGGTGGCGGGATGTGCCGGTGGGCGAACAACGGCTGATCCACCTCGCCCCGCGAGTACGCCCTGCAACCCGAATAGAGGACCGCGCGGCAGATCGGGACAGCGATCGCTTCGTCGCTGGGTGGGGCGAGCAGGTTCAGCTGGCCACTCATCGTTGCTCGCCCCCGAAGCGATCCATCTGCGAGCGGTCGTGGCCGGACTGCTCCAGCCGCCAAGCGGCGCCGATCGTCAGCGGATCGGTCTTGCCGATGTAGGTAGCGAGCTGAACCAGCAGAAGCAATTCCTGATCAGGCGTCGCGCCGAACAGCGAACCCGCTGGCGCGGCGGAGACGGAAAGCGCAACGCCGAAGCCTGCAGCGATCAGTACGCAGCAGGCTTGTCGCATTGCGCTCATCACTACGCCCAGGTCGCGCTGGAGCCGTAGCCAGTCAGCTCCCGCGCCCCCACGGTCGAGGCGTCGCCCGGTCGGGTCGCCATGTCGGTACGGACCTCGCCCAGCTCGCGGCGGCGGTCTGCACGGCTGCTTCGCCTCGTCCCTCGCAGGCGCTTGATCTCTGCGCTGGCTTCGCTGGAGCTTTGCGGGTAGGTGAACGTCTGCCCCGTCTGCTCGGCGAGGCTCCTCAGATAGCTCAGTTGTTTGCTGCTGGGCGGATGTGGGTGTGAGTTGGTCATGCCCCCAGGCAGCAGGCCGGAGGCGGCCGGGAACACTGGCGAT
>Ga0164241_10003373_pt1 | contig 16186 bp, 10 predicted proteins | sample OricomyardsoilBY_FD_108780 | JGI IMG/M metagenome (GOLD analysis project Ga0164241, IMG submission 108780) | Backyard soil microbial communities from Emeryville, California, USA - Original compost - Back yard soil (BY) | ecosystem: Environmental > Terrestrial > Soil > Unclassified | place: USA... | reverse complement strand
TCCAAGTGGAGAAGAAGATCCGCTCCCGCGTCAAGAAGCAGATGGAGAAGACGCAGAAGGAGTACTACCTCAACGAGCAAATGCAGGCCATCCAGAAGGAGCTGGGTGGCGGCGAGCGCGATGAGTTCAAAAACGAGATCGCGGAGATCGAAGAGAAGCTCAAGACCAAGAAGCTCTCCGAAGAAGCGCTCGGCAAGGTCAAGAAGGAGCTGAAGAAGCTCAAGATGATGCACCCGACCAGCGCGGAAGCGACGGTCGTGCGCAACTACGTCGACTGGATCTTGAGCTTGCCCTGGCAAGACAAGACCGAAGAGCGCTTCGACATCGCCGAGGCCGAGAAGATCCTCGACGAGGATCACTACGGCTTGAAGAAGCCGAAAGAGCGCATCATCGAGTACCTGGCGGTGCAGGCGCTGACCAAGAAGCTCAAGGGACCGATTCTGTGCTTCGTCGGGCCGCCCGGCGTGGGCAAAACCAGCATCGCCCGCTCCATCGCCCGCGCCACCGGCCGCAAATTCACGCGCCTCTCGCTAGGCGGCGTGCGCGACGAGGCCGAGATTCGCGGTCACCGCCGCACGTACATCGGCGCGTTGCCGGGCAAGATCGTCCAGAGCCTGAAGAAGGTCGGCTCCAACAACCCGCTCTTCTTGCTCGATGAGATCGACAAGATGAGCACCGATTTCCGGGGAGATCCGGCGGCGGCCTTGCTGGAGGTGCTCGACCCCGAGCAAAACAACACCTTCAACGATCACTACCTGGATCTGGACTACGACCTGTCCGACGTGATGTTCATCACCACCGCGAACACGCTGAGCGGTATTCCGGTGCCCCTGCAAGATCGCATGGAGATCATCCAGCTGACGAGCTACACCGAGTTCGAGAAGCTGAACATTGCCGAGAAGTACCTGGTGCCGCGCCAGAAGAAAGAGTGCGGCCTGGAAGACGTGGACCTCACGTTCAGTGAGAACGCCATCCGCACCATCATCCACCACTACACGCGTGAAGCGGGCGTCCGCTCGCTCGAGCGCGAGGTGGCCTCGGTCTGTCGCAAGGCGGCGCTGCGCGTAGTGCGTGAGGGTAAAGACCAAAAAATCGAGATCAAAGGCACGGACATTCCGGGCTTCTTGGGCGTGCCGCAGTTTCGGCTCGGCAAGAAGGAAGAGGCCGACTCCATCGGGCTCACCCACGGTCTCAGCGTTTCGGACCACGGCGGCGACATCCTCGATTGCGAGGTGAGCGTCGTGGCCGGCAAGGGCAAGCTCGTCATCACCGGCCGGCTCGAGAAGGGCATGGAAGAGAGCGCCCAGGCGGCCATGACGTACATTCGCTCGCGCTCGCAGGCGCTCAAGCTCGACCCCGATTTTTACCAAAAGATCGATCTGCACGTGCACTTTCCGGAGTTCATCCGCAAAGATGGTCCGAGCGCCGGTGTCACCATGGCGACCAGCATCGCCAGCGCGCTCACGCGCGTGAGCGTGAAGACCGACGTGGCCATGACGGGGGAAATCACCCTGCGCGGCCGGGTGATGCCGATTGGTGGCCTGAAAGAGAAGCTGCTCGCCGCGCACCGCAACGGCATCAAGACCGTGATTGTGCCGCGCGAAAACCGCAAAGACCTGAAAGAGGTCCCGCGGCGCGTGCTGCGCGGCCTGCGCATCGTGCTCGTCGACCACATGGACGACGTGCTGCGCGAAGCCGTGAACTTTGCCGACGCCGACTCTCTGTTCGGCCGCCGCCGCACCCGCACCGAATACCGCGGCGGCGAATACTTCGAAGAAAAGATCGAAGGCGAAGACACGGCCGTGAACGTGCCTCCCGGAACCCCCGTGCCCGGCGAGCAACCGGGCCTGTCGTAAGGCTCGGGCGTCTCCGTCGCGCGGCGTCGCTCGCGCGGCGTCGCTCGCTCTCCCGTCAACGCGCTGGAGCCCGTTTGCGACGGGTCCGTGGGGCGGCGTTGGCGCGCTCGGGCTTGCCGGGCCAGGTTCGTGGCGTAGCCGGCGGGCGCGGCCTGGCCGAACCCAGCTCGAACGTGGGCAAACGGTCGGACCTTTGGCCGATTCCATTGACGGTGTCTCTCCTCGGGGGCACGCTTAGGCGTCCCGCATGCGCCTTTGGTTCGAGGGTCTCTGTGCCGCGTTCGTGCTCGCTTGGAGCGTGAGCGGCTGCGAGCTGAACGACCCGCCCGAAGCGGCTCCGCCGAGCGGCGGCAGCGGCGGCACGGGCACGACGGCGCCGCAAAGCTGCACGGCGCCCGCGCCGGGTCCGGCGCCGCTGCACCCGCTCACGCGCTTCGAATACAACAACATCCTGCGCGACATGCTGGGCGACACGAGCGCGCCTGCCAGCGCGTTTCCGCCCGAGAACGTCTCCGAAGGCTATCGGACCAACGTCGACGCCAACCAAGTCAATCCGCTGCTGGTCGAGAGCTACCTGACGGCGGCCGAGAGCGTTGCAGCTAACGCGGTGCAGAGCCGGCTGAGCACGCTCGCCCCTTGCGCGGAGGGCGCGGCGGGCGCGGACGCGCTGGCGTGCGGGCACGCGTTCATCAAGACCTTCGCGGCGCAAGCGTTCCGGCGCCCGCTGACCGAAGCAGAGCTGGCGCCGCTGACGACGCTGTTCGAAGCGGGCAACAGCCAGAGCTACGCCAAGGGGGTCGAGCTGGTCATTCAGGCGGTGCTGCAGTCGCCGCAGTTCTTGTACCGCGTGGATTCGTTGAAGGCGCCGACGCCCGAGAGCGGCGCAATTGCGCTGGGCGGCTACGAGCTGGCGTCGCGCTTGGCCTTCACGCTGTGGGGCTCGGTGCCCGACGCCGAGCTGATGGCGGCCGCCGAAGCGGGCAAGCTAGTGACGGCCGCCGACGTGGAGCAGCAGGCCCGTCGCTTGCTGGCCGACGGCCGCGCGCGCGACATCGTGCGGGACTTCAGCGAGCAGTGGCTGGATCTGTCGCGCCTGGACGGCGCGGTGCGCGAAGGCACCGACCTCGACGTGAACGAGCTCAACCAAGCGCTGCGCCAGTCGTTGATGCGCTTCTTGGACACGACCTATTTCGGCAGCGGCGGCAACGTGCGGAGCTTGTTCACCGACTCCAACGTTTGGGTCAACGCTACGCTCGCGCCGCTGTACGGAGCGCGAGCTCCGCTCGGCGCCGAGCTCGAGCCTCAGACCTTGCCCTCGGGGCCGCGCTTTGGCCTGCTCACCCAGCCCGCGCTGCTCGCGCTGCTCTCGCACTCGGACCAAACCGCTCCGGTGATTCGCGGGGCGTTCGTGCGTGAGCGCATCTTGTGCCTGCCGGTGGCGCCGCCCCCGCCGAACATCAACACGGTGCCGCCCGATCCGGATCCGACCGCGACCACCCGTGAGCGCTTTCGCCAGCACACCGAGCAGGAGCTGTGCGCGGCTTGCCACAAGCTGATCGACGGCGTGGGTTTCGGCTTCGAGCGTTACGACCAGCTCGGCCGTTACCGCGCCACCGAGAACGGCCTCGACGTGGACGAGAGCGGCGAGATGCTGGGCTCGAACGAGGTGGGCTTGGATGGCACGTTCGGCAACGCGGGCGAGCTCATCGCGCGCATCGGCGAGAGCGCGCGGGCCCGCGATTGCCTGGCTACCAACTGGTACATCTACACCTTCGGTCGCCAGGTGAAGCCCGAAGACGCGTGCAGCGTTGCCCAGCTGAAAGCTCGCTTCGAGAGCTCGGGAGGGGACTTGAAAGAGCTGCTGGTGGCCCTGACCCAAACCGACTCGTTCCTGTACCGCCCAGCCATGACGGAGGCGCCGTGAGCTTGCGTATCTCTCGGCGCAACGTGCTGCGCGCGGCCTCGGGGGCGCTCTTGGCGTTGCCCGTCTTACCCTCGCTGCAGCGCCAAGCTCGCGCCGAGGCCTCGGCCGCGCCCAAGCGCTTCGTCACCATGTACACGCCCAACGGCGTGATCCATGACGGTTGGTGGCCCACCGCCGTCACGAGCGAGTCGGAGTTCACGCTCAGCTTCAGTCACGAGCCGCTCAAGGCCTACAAAGATCGCTTGTTGATCTTGGGCGGGCTGGAAATGAAGGTCGCCTTGGAGGGGGCGGGCGGGCCGCACCAGCGCGGCATCGGCGGCCTGTTCACCAACATGCAGCTGGGCGAAGGCGTGTTCGTGGATGGCTGCGGTCGCACCGCCGGCTGGGCCAACGGCATCAGCATCGATCAAAAGATCGCGGCCGCCATTGGCACCACCAGCCCCGTGGCCAGCCTGCAGCTCGGCGTCCGCGCGACGGAAAACGACGTGCAAGGCCGCATTTCTTACTCGGGCCCAGGCACGCCGTTGCCTCCGCTGACCACGCCGCTCGATGTGTACAAGCGCGTGTTCGAAAAGTTCCTGCCCCCGCCCACGTCGCCCGACGACGACGCCGCCAAGGTGCTGCTGGCGCAGCGAAGGAGCGTGCTGGACGCGGTCGCCAGCGAGTTTGCCGCGCTCGATTCGCGGCTGAGCGCGCAAGATCGTCAAACCTTGGATCAGCACCTGACCATGGTGCGTGACGTGGAGCGTCGCCTATCGCTCGGCATTGGTGAGTGCGCCAAGCCGGACGCGCCCCCCGCGCTCGATCCGGTGAGCGAGACCGACATGCCCAAGATCGCCGAGCTCCAGCTGGATTTGCTGGCGCTGGCGTTCGCGTGTGACCTGACGCGCGTGGCAAGCTTCGAGATCTCGACGGCCCTCAACCGCATTCGCTACCCGTGGTTGATGAGCTTGGGCGAAGGGCACGCGCTCTCGCACAGCGGCGCGAGCGACGCCGACGCCAAGGCCCAGCTGCTCAGCCGGCAGAACTGGCACGCGAGCCTCATCGCGCGGCTCTTCGATCGGCTGGCGGCGGTCAAGGAAGGCGAGGGCAGCGTGCTCGACAATACGCTCTTGTTCTGGGGCAACGAGGTGTCCATGGGCACCACGCACAGCCACGACAACATGCCGTTCTTGATCGCGGGCGGTGACTGGTACTTCCGCACGGGGCGCTACGTTCAATACACCGACACGACCAAGAACTCGCACGGTGACCTGCTCGTCACCCTGCTGAACGCCATGGATGTGCCCGACACCACCTTCGGCGATCCGCGTTACAGCACGGGGCCGCTCTCGGGCCTCGCGCTGTAGCGGCGCGCGGAGCAGCGGCAAGGCTCGGCTCGACGCCGGACCGGGGCCCCGGGCGGCCCTTCGCCGACGGCAAAACCTTCCGCCTCGCTGCGTTCCTGCCGTTTGGTCCTTTACGGATTGACGGCGGGGGCCGTTTTCGGTGATTTGGCGGCCAGATGAGCGATGTAAAGACGGCGATTTCGCCGAAGCGCGAGCAAGACTACCCGGTTTGGTACCAAGAGGTCGTGCGCGAGGCCGACCTGGCCGAGAACTCGGACGTTCGCGGCTGCATGGTGATCAAGCCGTGGGGCTACGGCATCTGGGAGAGCATCCAGCGCGTGCTCGATCGCATGTTCAAGGCCACCGGCCACAAGAACGCCTATTTCCCGCTGTTCATCCCGCTGTCTTACCTGGCCAAAGAAGCCGAGCACGTCGAAGGCTTTGCCAAAGAATGCGCGGTCGTAACGCACCACCGGCTGGAGGCGGCGCCGGGCGGCGGATTGCGCCCGGCGGCGGGCGCTCAGCTGGCCGAGCCGCTCGTGGTGCGGCCGACGTCGGAGACCATCATTGGAGCGTCCTTCGCCAAATGGGTCAAGTCGTATCGGGACCTGCCCATTCTCATCAACCAGTGGTGCAACGTGGTCCGCTGGGAGATGCGCACGCGCTTGTTCCTGCGCACGGCCGAGTTTCTCTGGCAAGAAGGCCACACCGCGCACGAGACCGAGGCCGAGGCGCGAGCCGAGACGGAGAAGATGCTCAAGGTCTACGCCGAGTTCGCGCGCGACTACCTGGCCATTCCGGTGTTCATGGGCGAAAAGACGGAAGGCGAGCGCTTCCCGGGCGCGGTGCAGACGCTGTGCATCGAGGCCATGATGCAAGATCGCAAGGCGCTGCAAGCCGGCACGTCCCACTTTTTGGGCCAGAATTTCGCCAAGAGCAGCGGCATCAAGTTCCTCTCGCGCGACAACAAAGAAGAGCTGGCCTGGACCTCCAGCTGGGGCGTCAGCACCCGTTTGGTCGGCGCCATGATCATGGTGCACGCCGACGATGACGGCATGATCGTGCCTCCACGGCTAGCGCCGACGCACGTCGTGATCTTGCCGGTCACCCCCAAGCCCGAGACGCGTGACGCGGTCATCCAAGCCGCGCGCGCGCTGGCGGAGAAGATCCGCGACCAGGTGTTTCATCGCGTGCCCATCGAGGTCGAGGTCGACGAGCGAGATCTGGCCGGCGGCGCCAAGAGCTGGGAGTGGATCAAGAAGGGCGTGCCGGTGCGCATCGAGATCGGCCCGCGCGATCTCGAGAAGGGCAGCGTGGCGCTGTATCGGCGCGATCAGGGCGTGAAAGAAAAGACCTTCCCGGCCGTGGCCGACGCGGTGGCGGGCCTACCGGCGCTGCTGCAAGAGATCCAAGACCACCTGTACGAAAAGGCGCTGGCCCTACGCGACCAGCACACGGTCAAGATCGACTCGGAGCGTGAGTTTTACGCGTTCTTCACGCCCAAGAACCCCAACAAACCCGAGATCCACGGCGGCTTTGCGCTGGCGCACTTCAACGGCTCGCCCGCGGTGGAAGAGAAGCTCAAAAACGATCTGAAGGTGACGGTCCGGTGTATCCCCCACGAGCTCGAGGTCGAGCCGGGCACCTGCATTTTCACCGGGGAGCCCAGCCGGCAGCGCGTGATCTTCGCCAAGGCCTACTAACGACGGGTGGGTCGCACTGTGTGCCAATTGGCACAGCTGGTCCGGTGCGTCGAGTGGCTAATATAGCGAAATCACTAGAGAAAATTTAGTAGAGACCGGTGCCGTTTTGGCATGACGGGTGCACTACGGCGAGCGAGGAACCCCGCATGACGTTCGCCTACGCTCCCGTCCGCTCGCGCTCGGCTCTCGCGCTGCTCCTGGCCCTCGGCTCCGTGCTGGCGGGCTGCACCAAGTCAGAGGACCCGCCCGGCACGACCCCCGACCTCGTCGAAGGGCAGACGGATTTTGCGTCGGCACCACCGAACGGCAGCGGCAATCGCGCGGGGGGCACGCTCAACGCGGGCGAGTCGACGGATGATGCCGGGCCCAAGGCCAGCGGCCCCGGCAACGGCGGCACCGCTTCGGCCTCGCAGCCCCGCAAGGTCGAAGAGACGGATCTGTACCGTCTGGAGGGGGACCGGCTCTACTACCTGAACCAGTACCGCGGGCTGATGGTGTTCGACGTGAGCGACGTCGATCATCCCGCGCTCCTCGGCCGCTCGGCGATCTACGGCTCGCCCATCGAGATGATTGTCCGTGACGGCATCGCCAGTGTCGTCGTGGCCGACTGGTACGGCACGATGGACGACGGCACGCCGTTCCACGGCTCCGTGGTGCGCGGCATCGACGCGACCAACCCGGCGGACATGAAGATTTTGGGTGAGGCCAAGCTGGGCGGCTGGGTCCGTGACACCCGCGTCGTGGGGGACGTGCTGTACGCGGTGACCGAGCGCTACCCTTGGGATTATGGCTGGTATGGGCTGGAGGGCGGCAACGTCGCCACCTCTACTGGGAGTAGCGCGCAAGTCACGGTCGCGAGCGTTGGCTTTGCCGGCGGCCAAATCACGTCCGTCGACGAGTACCTGGTGCCTGGCCACGGCGGCGTGTTCAACGTCACTCCGAGCGCGATCATGCTCGCTTCCGACGTGCTGACGAACGTCGACCAGTACGGCTACGGCACCTCGAGCGGCACGAGCGAGCTACGGTATCTCGACATCAGCGACCCCGCCGGGCAAATCGTGGAGCGGGGCAGGGCGGTGGTGCCAGGCTCGCTGCAGAGCTGGGGCGCGGACAACGGGCGCTGGAACCTCGACTTTGCCGATGGCCAGCTGGCGCACGTCGTGGCGCGCACGTACGAGTACAACGGCGGCACGAGCAACAACGGCCTCAGTATTTCGACGGTAGATTTCAGCGACCCCGATGAGCCCAAGCTGGCGGGTAACCTGCAAACACCCATGCCCGGTTGGGACGCCACCGCGCGCTTCGACGGCACGCGGCTGTACCTCACGCCCACCAGTTGGGGCTGCCAGTACGTCAACGGGCAAGGCACCGGTAGCGTCCAAACCCCGCTCGACGTGTACGATTTGGCCGACCCGGCCATGCCGCGCAAGCTGGGCTCGGCCCAGATTGACGGCCAAATTTCGCTGCTGATGCCCAACGGCGATCACTTGTTTGCGCTCGGCAACAAATACGATTGCGTGAGCGGCTACCAGAGCCCGGTGTCGCTCGCTTACTTCGACGTGACCGATCCGACCAAGCCCAAGGCACTCGGCAGCGCCGACTTCGGCAAGGGTTGGGCGTGGACGCCTGCCGCCGGCACCTTCAAGGCCTTCACCAAGGACGACGCGCAAGGTTTGGTGGTCCTGCCGTTCAGCGGCTGGGATCCGAACGGCTACGCCTACAACAATGGCCTGCAGTTGATCGAGTTCACGCCCGAGAGCATCAGCACGAGCGGCACGGCCAAGACGAAGGGCTGGGTCGAGCGCGGAATTTTCGTCAAAAATCGCCTGGTTTCGCTGAGCAACTTGGCGCTCTCGGTCGTGGATTACGATGACCACGCAAAGCCGAGCGTGGTGGCCGAGCTGACGTTGGCGCGCAACGTCGTGAACGTGAAACCCGTCGGTGGAGGCAACATCGTCGAAGTCTCCAGCGATTTCTGGGACAACGACACCGACCACTCCGAGCTGCGGGTTCTCCCTCTCGCGCAGGCCGAAGAGAACGTCAGCGACGCGACGCTGGCCAGCTTGGCCATCGAAGGCTTCAACCCGACCGTCTTCCACGACGGTGACATGAGCTACGTCGTCAGCAGCGTGCGCCACGAGGTTGCCTGCCCGGCGGAAGCGAACGGCGATTATCCCGGCAAGGGGGCGCCCGACGCGGCGGAGAACAAGTGCTTCGCGTGGACGCAGCAAATGCAGGCCGTGGACACCTCCAACGGCACGGCCGTGCTGCGCGGCAAGGTTGCCCTGCCCGACACGGGCAGCAACTCCTACTACGGCTGGGGCTGGGGCTGGGGTTGGCACGGCTGCGGCATGTACGACTGGTACTACGGCTCGGACGTGATCCAAGTAGCGGGGAACAAGCTGGCCTTCCGGCGCTGGCTGCCGCAGTACAACGCCGACGGCGAGTACGTGGACGCGCTGCAGTCGTTATACGTGATTGACGCCGCCAACCCCGACGAGCCCAGCGTGGCCTCGCTCGTGGTGACGCGCGACAAGGACGGCTGGTGGGGCAACCTGCGCGCCGTCGGTGACCAGCTGTACGCCTCGCACTACGAGTGGCAAGAGCAGGCGCGCTACGACGATGGCACCCAGAGCTACAACCCCGGCGTGGTGCGCTACTACATCGACCAAATCGACCTGACCGATCCAGCGAAGCCGCGCGTTGCCCAAAAGATCAACGTGCCAGGCTTCTTGGTCGGCGGCTCGGAGGACGATCCGAGCCTGATTTATACGATGGATTACCGCTGGGACGGCGCACACACGACGAACGATTTGGCCGTGCTGAAGCTGTCGGGCGGCCGCGCGTACTTGCAAGGGCACGTGACGATTCCGGGCTACACCGGCAACGTGTTCGTGCGCGGCAGCACCGCTTACTTCAGCGCTCAAGACTGGGACGAAAGCAGCGGCAGCGTGCGCCTCTACCAGGTCGACTTGAGCGATCCGCGCTCGCCGACGGTGCTGCCTTCGCAGCAGGCCAAGGGCTGGGGGTGGCTCTTGGGCGTCGAGGGCGACCGCGCCTTCGTGACGTCGGGTTGGGCCAATCAGGGCGTCGACATCTTCAAGCTGCAAGACGGCAAAGCGCCAGCGTACGAGCAGTTCGTGCGCACGCGCGGCTGGTGGACGTCGTCTCTGGCTCGTCAAGACGACACCGTGCTGCTTGCCAGCGGCTACTGGGGCACGCAGGTCGTGAACCTGAGGTAGCTCGAGCCGCCTCCGACAAGCAGCCCTATTTGCTGGCGCGGGTTACGCTGCGTTCATCTGGGCCGTTCTGCCAAGTCTCGGGCCGAGCGCTGACGCGTGAGGGCTTCCGCATCACCTGGCTGACCGCTCAGCCGCCAGCGCCGCCCGTGGAATCAACGCGCTGGGCAAACTAGCGAAATTCGAGGGTGTTCTCGGACGCGTGCGCTGGCTGGCTCGCTCCGTCACCACCATCGTGCGGTTGACAGGCGAGCCAGAACGCCGTCTCATCCACGGTGATGCTGCACTTGCGGGCCGGTGGGGCGAGGCGATAGATGGCGACGGGGGCGCGCATCTTGGTCGCGGAGGACAACGAGGCATTGCAGAGCCTCGTGAAGAGAGCCTTCGAGCGTGAAGGCTACGTGGTCGTGTCGGCGCTCACGGCGGCCGAAATGATGGCCGAGATCGCGCGAGAAAAACCTGACGTCATCGTGTTGGACGTGGGCCTGCCCGACGGAGACGGCCGTGATCTGTTGGCGGCCCTCAAGAAGGCATCTCGGACTCGTAGCATCCCGGTCGTAATCTGGTCAGGTCGGGAGACCGAGTCTGACCGCCGCATCGCGCTCGAGCTCGGCGCCGAGGACTACCTCGAAAAAGGTCCCGCGTCCGAGCTGGTCGGGAAGATCGAACGCGTGCTGCTGCGAGTGCGCCGCGACCCGTAGCGCCGGGCGCCGGGTAGCTAAAGGATGCCGCGCTGCCGCACGGCGGTCTGCTCGCGCTTCGGATGCACGAACAACACCGCGTCGTCGCGCGGCGGCTCGAGCTTGACCCAGCCGGGCTCTCGAAAGCTCACGGCGTCTTTGCGTTCAACCCAAACCAGGTATTGATCCGGCGAGCGCGCCGCCAGGCGTGCCTCGGCGATCGAAAGGATCGTGCGCCCCATGAGAGCGATTAGGCGCCGGTTTGCGCCTCGGGTCAAAGGGCGTCTGCATCCTCACCCAAACGTGCGAGGGGAGCGAGAGCCTCAGCTTTCACCTACATCGGAGCCATCGTCGGTTTTCGGCGGGGCCTGTCGAGCGAGCTCGGCTTTGCGCACGGCATCTCGCCGGCTGGCCGCGCGCGTGACCAGCAGCAGCACCGCGACGGCGCCCAGGACGATGTAGACGAGGATCAAAGCCCAGCCAGCCGAACCCAATTCGGCGAGCGGGTCAAGCCGACGGCGAGGGCGATGCTGGGCGCAGGGCGGGGCCGCGAACGAACGCGACGGCTCGCGCTATTGCCGGCGGAGCGCGCAGGATGCGGTTGTGACCGAGGCCCTGCGTGCGCGCCAGCTCCGCGCCCGGCCACGCTTCGGCCAGGGTCGCGCCGCAAGCCACGGGCACGGCGCGGTCTTGCTCGTCGTGAATGATCAAAAGTGGTGCCGTCATGGTGCGCGCGAGCGGCACCGCGTGCAAATCGTCGATGCGCTCACCGGTGCGCTTCTCGACCACTCGCTCGAGAGCGTGCCGAGCGGCCTCCGAGAGGCCGAGCTCGGAGGAAACGGTGACGACGAAATCGCGCACGTCGATGGGCGGAGCGATGAACACCAAGCGCGGCTCGCCGAGATTCGATTCGACGGAGCGCGCCCCCTGGCCCGCTCGACTGAGCGCCAGCGTAACGGCCGCGCCGCCCATGGAGTGGGCGATGATGCCGGCGAGAGGCTGAAAGAACGGCCGCACGCTGTCGACCACGACATCGAAGGCGCGCGCGAAATCCAGCATGGAGGAGCGGTGGCCGGCGGAGGCGCCGTGCCCGGGCGCGTCGAACGACACCACCTGGTAGCCCGCGTCCACCAGCGGCTGCACGAAGCCCGAGAGTTGACTGGCGCGACCATTCCAGCCGTGAACCAGCACGACCAGCGGCCCTTGGCCCCAGCGTTGAACCGCGAGGCGCCCGGTGGGCCCCTCGACCCACAGCCGCTCGCCGCGCGCGCTCACCTCCGCTTCCCAGGCGGCGGCGCGGCCACGCGTGGTGCGGAACATGGCGACGCTCGCCAGCTCTGCGGCCAAACCGGGAGATAGCGCCTGCAGCCCGGAGAATATAGAACGAACGGTCGTGCGTTTCAGTGACGGATCGAATCGAGGCATGGCGTTGCTCCCGGTTCCCTCAAGGGGCGATGCTGTTCGAAATCAGTCGTTCGAAGGCGAGCTTGGCGCGCGCCTCCGCTTTGGGATCGCGGAGGAGGCGCCGCGCGTGTTGGTAAGACAGCACGATGCCCAGCATCTCGAACGCGAATTGCTCGCAGTCCAGCGCTGCCTTGAGCTCGCCCGTCTCGATCGCGAGCCGCGCCGACTTGGCCACGGCGGCTTGCAGGCCCGCTTGCGCGCCCACGAGGAAGTCGCGCTGCGGCCCCTCGCCGTCGTCGAGCTCCACGCCGGCCGCATACAGCAAGCATCCTCCGGGGCGCGCCGGATCCATCGTCCACGCCAGCCAACCCTTGAACAGCCGCCGCACCCGCGGAAGGCCACGCGGCGCTGTGAACGCGGGCCGCAGCACCGTATTGGTGAACTGCTCGGCCGCGGCTTTCAGCACCTCGAGCTCCAGCCCTTCCTTCGAGCCAAAATGCGCGAATAGCCCACTTTTGGAGAGACCGAGCTCGAGCGCCAGCTTGCCGATGCTGAGCCCCGACAAGCCATCGCGACTGGCGAGCTGCCAGGCGCGCTCGACGATGCGGTCTCGGGTGGCTTCGCCTTTGCTCACGATCCTCAATAGATACGAACGGTCGTGCTATTCGTCAAACGGCCACCGGGAAATGGCCGGATTATTCGTAGAACCGTAGGTCGTCTAGCCAGAAGTCGAGCTCGCCGCCCTCGGCCCAGAACGAGACGCGCAGCGCGTTCTCTAGCTCCAGCGGCGCAGGGGTGGCCCAAGCAGGCTGCTCCAGCTCCGCGAACGACACGTCCAGGCTTTGCCAGTCGGACGTCAGCTCGAGGCTCTTGCCATAGTCGCTACAGGCATCGGTGCCGCACCCGCCGCCGTCGACGATGGGCGTCGTCGGCACTGCACCAAGGTTCACGCGCAGCGTGCCTTCTCCCTTGACGCTCAGGTGCAAGCCGGCGTGGCGCGATAGATCGTACACGCAAGCGCCGCTGCGTGAGGCGTTCAAGTGCGCGGCGGCGAACGCGCCCCAGCGCGTGAAACCAGCGCCGCTGGTGTGCAGAGCGTGCTTGGGCGAATTGGGCGAGCCCGGACCTTGGATCAAGCCGCGGCGCTCGTCGCCCGGGCTCGGAGCTTGCGCGCCCGTGCCGTCGTTGTTCACGTACCACACGCCGTTCAGGTTCCGCTCGTCATCGAGCAGCAGGTCGCCGTCTTCGAAGTCGTCGAGCACCAGCGAGCCATCTTCGCTGCTGGCGCTGCTACATTCACTCGGTAGCGTCGCTTCGTCCGATGGCTTGGGGCCGTGCGACGAAGTGCTGCCACAACCAGCCATCAATAAGACAAACCCAGCCGCGAAGCCGAGCGCGGACGCGTTCATGAGCCCTGCGTAGCCTCGAACCGACCCGGACGCGACGACGATGGTCTGACGGCGCCTTCAACCCCGAGGGTGAGAGCCATCATTGCATGTCTGAAGCCCATCGGCCGTCAGGCCGGTCGTGCGGAATAGGTAGAAGGGCCCCGCCGAGCGCACCCGCGGTGGCACTCACGACACGAGTTGTCAGGCGCGGTGACGAAACCGTGAGCGAGCAGAGCTGGGTTTTCGGCGCGAGGGGGGTGCGCGCCGCAAAAGTCAGTTCGGTACCGAACCGACTTTTGAAACGTCCAATGGCCTCCGGGAGATCTACGGGGAGACGCGGTTGCTCGTCGGCGGCAGGGCGAAATCTGTACGTACGTCTGGACCGACAATTGGAGCGTAGAACTCTCCCGTGCGAGTGAGCCATAGCCGTACCTCTGGCCGGCCTTCGGCAAGGTATCCCGCGTCTCGATGCTCCAGCGCCGGCCGTTACGCGCCACCATCACCGCGTCGTCCCGGGGAAGGCCTCGGGCACGTAGCTCGCGGTAGATGGTCGTGCCTCGCTTTAGGTCCCCTGACGGCGCGCCTCGGCCCCCGACTGGTGGAGTACGCTGCCCGCGGATGTCCGGGATCTACGTCGTGGCGGGGCTGATTGGGTACCTGCTGCTCTTGGGAGCTTTGGCTGGCAGTGCAACCTGGGCCGCGAGAACGGCGGCGCGCTGGCTCGGCATCCCGCGATTCCGCTGGTTCACCGAGCCAGCTAACCACGTCCCCGGCTGGAGGCTGGGCATCGTGCGCTTCGTTGCTGCACTCGCGCCCTGGACGGTGAGCTTCGTCTTGCTCTCATCGGGTCTGATGATCGACGGAGTACAAACGATTGCTCAAGACCTCCGCATTGAGGTGCTTGACGGCGGTGCCGCGCGGCAAGCTGGCGTGCAGAGCGGCGATCGCGTCAATCGCGTGGGTGACAAGCGCGTCAAGGACTGGGACCAGATGCGGGCCGCTCTGAAGGCCCACGACGCGCCAGTCGACTTGGAGATCGGACGGAGTGGCAAGACGGTGGTGGTTCAGGTGACGCCACGGGCCGGAAGGATTGGCGTCGCTCCCTGGCTGGAGAGTCGTCGGGTCGGCGTGGTCGGCGCCGCAGCCGCGGCGTTCTCGCTGCCGCACAAGGTCGTCCGCGCTGCCGTTGCGACGGCGCTGGGCGACTCCGGATCGAGCAGTGAAGCAGCGGGCCCGATCCGAATCGTGCGAGAATCGGGGCAGGCAGCAGACCGGGGCGCCGGTGTATTCGTCACTTTTCTCGGTACGCTCGCCGCATATCTGTGGCCGTTTGCCGCCGGGGTGGTGCTCCTCGATGCCCTCAGCTCGTGGCTCTTTCGTCGCATGTATCCCGAAGCCACGTCTTCGAGCCTAGTCGGCTACGGCTTCGAGCGGCAACGCCAAGCGCTGCTCCTAGTCTACGCAGGGTACGCCGTGCTGGCGCTCTACCCGCTTGGGATTGCGCTAGGGACGTCGTGGGCGATCTTGTTCGCGCTCTTGGCGACCGCACCCTTCGCAGCAGTCGGTCCGTTGACGTGGATTGTCGGTAGTCAATTCTGGAGCCGCAGTAGCGTCGTGCTCTGCATGCTCCTGTCGTTCTTCGTGCCCTGCGCGGCGTTCCTCGTGGTCTACGAGTTGCGCAGTCAGCTCAAACGCGCCCTAAGGGCGGACGGATTTCGCGTCACCTGGTTGCGCGTCATCCCGCCAAGCGCCGAGTAACGCCTAACTCTGGCGCCCCCGAAGCCCCACCACGAAAGCAAGACGCCGAGCCCGGCGCGACCCGAGCGGGGAGGGGCGTCGGACGATTCGCTTGGGGCGACCGGGCCGGCTCCGCTACCCGCCCTGGCCGGGGTGGTGGAGTCGGCGCTTGCGGAGGCGGTAAGGCTCGCTGCCCACGCTCAGCAATGGGACATCGTCACAGAGCGCCGCCAGCGTCGGCAACGACAAGCTGAGCGCGCGATGAATGAGCCGCCACGACCGCCGCCGCGCGCCACGACGGACCGGGCGCCGACGGCAAGGTGCCCCAGCCGGTCAATGTGCCCGATCTCCTCGAGCACCTGGGCAGAGCACCCACCGGCAGGGTGGCGCGGCGCGGCCACACGTACGAAGGCGCGCGCGTGCGGTCGACGAGCGCTCGAGCCCCCGAGAGCATGCGCGACCCGCGGCTCGAGAATGTGCAGCGCGGCGGCCGGCTGTGAGCCTCGTGGCCCGCCTGCGCGACCAGCTCAACGACCTCGCGCGCCTTCGTCGGGTATCGGGCCCGTAAACGCGCGGCATGCGCCGGTGCCGTGCCGTCCTCCGTGTGCCTACCCCCCGGCGGCTGGCGACGTCACTGAGAACAGGATCAGCAAGGACTCTGACTTTGTTGGGCCGATGGTTGGCCAGCTCATCACGTTGCGCAACCGACTACGCGAGGTCCGCGGTGAATACCTCGCGCTTTTTGACTCGTTCGCTACCGTCAAGGAGAAAGCAGCGCAGCGCGAGAAGTGGGTAAAGCTCAAGGTGCGTATTCCGCTGCATTCGATCAGCCGTTCCGGGCGCATCCGATCAGGATTCCGGGGATCCGATCAGGCTTCGGAGCGAAGCGACGAGTACGGGGCTGGTCAGGCGGCGGGTTGGGTCTCG
>Ga0164241_10003372_pt1 | contig 16195 bp, 16 predicted proteins | sample OricomyardsoilBY_FD_108780 | JGI IMG/M metagenome (GOLD analysis project Ga0164241, IMG submission 108780) | Backyard soil microbial communities from Emeryville, California, USA - Original compost - Back yard soil (BY) | ecosystem: Environmental > Terrestrial > Soil > Unclassified | place: USA... | reverse complement strand
CTGAGCGGCGCGCGTCAGAACAGCGAAGCCTGGCGATCTTCCGGTGTTTCGGCTGCCGCCGGCGGCCGGAACTGTGTCAGGTCGAGCTCGATCCTGTTGCGCCCCAGTCCGAGTCGTGCACACGCCTTCTGCAAACGCTGGCGCAGCAGTTCGGCCCAGACGCCTTCGCCTTTCAAACGCGTGCCGAAGCGCGCGTCGTTGTCCTTGCCGCCGCGCATCTCGCGCACGCGCGCCATGATGCGTGCCGCACGCTCGGGCACATGCTGCGCGAGCCAGTTCTGGAAGATCGGATTCACCTCCCATGGCAGACGCAGCACGATGCTGAAAGCGCGGCTGGCGCCGGCATCACGCGCCGCTTCGAGCACACGCTCGAGTTCGGGTTCGTTGAGGAAGGGGATCAGCGGCGACACGCTCACGCCCACCGGCACGCCCGCGCGCGCCAGCGCCTCGATGGTACGCAGGCGACGGTGCGGCGCTGCGGCGCGCGGTTCGAGGATCCGGGCCAACGCCGGGTCGAGCGTCGTGATCGACACGTACACGGCGGCCAGGCGCTCGGCAGCCATCGGCGCGATGAGGTCGAGGTCACGCTCGACGAGGCTCGACTTGGTGATCAGCGAAAACGGATGGCGCGCCTCGTGCAGCACCTCGATCAGGCCGCGCGTGACACGCAGGCGGCGCTCGACCGGCTGGTAGGCGTCGGTCGCCGAACCGATGTTCAGCAGCCCCGGGCTGTAGTGGCGCGCCCGCAGCGCCGCGCGCAGGCGTTCGGCCGCATTCACCTTGGCGACGATGCGCGTTTCGAAGTCGAGCCCGGGCGACAGGTTCAGATAGCTGTGCGTCGGCCGTGCAAAGCAGTAGATGCAGCCGTGCTCGCAGCCGCGATAGGGGTTGATCGAGAGATCGAAGCCGATGTCGGGCGAGTCGTTGCCGGTGAGGATGCTGCGCACGTTTTCCTCGATCACCTGCGTGCCTGGCGCCATCTGCTCCTCGCGCGCGGCTTGCTCCAGCGTGCCCCACCCGTCATCGAATGCGCTGCGCTGCCGGGTGTCGAAGCGGTGTTCGATGGCCCACACGGTGCCGCGGCCCTTGACGACGCCGGCCGACGCGGCGGGCGCGAACATCAGCGTCGCCGCCTTGACCTTGGGTGCAGGAGTGGACTGCATGGCAACCTCGTTGGCCGGTGATCGGATGCCAATGATACTGTATGTTCATACAGTCTCACTGGCAGACATCGACCAGGCCGCCCCCGGGTCAGCGTCAGTAGTCGGTGCTGCTGCCCAGGGCGAGGTTGTCGAACTTGGTCAACGGCTTCAGGAAGGTGAGCTTGACGGTGCCCACCGGGCCGTTGCGCTGTTTGCCGATGACGATCTCGGCAATACCGGGTTCCTTGCTGTTCTTGTCGTAGTAGTCGTCGCGGTAGATGAACATGATGACGTCGGCGTCCTGCTCGATCGCCCCCGACTCGCGCAGGTCGCTCATCATCGGCCGCTTGTCGTTGCGGCTCTCGACGCTGCGGTTGAGCTGCGAGAGCGCGATCACCGGACACTGCAGCTCCTTGGCCAGTGCCTTCAGGCCGCGCGAGATCTCACCGATCTCGGTCGCGCGGTTCTCGTCGCCCGAGCTCGAACCGCTCATGAGCTGCAGGTAGTCGATGACGATCAGGCCCAGCGTGCCGCCGAACTGGCGCGCCATGCGGCGCGCGCGCGCGCGCAGCTCGGCCGAGGTCAGCGCCGGCGTCTCGTCGATGAACATCTGTACCTGGCCCAGCTTGTCCACCGCCTCCGTCAGCCGCTCCCAATCATCGGGCCGCAGCTTGCCGGTGCGCAGGCCCTGCTGGTCGATGCGGCCCAGCGAGCCCACCAGCCGCAACGCAAGCTGCGCCGCACCCATTTCCATCGAGAACACCAGCACCGGCAGGCCCTCCGAAACCGCCACGTGTTCGGCGATGTTCAGCGCAAACGCCGTCTTGCCCATCGACGGCCGCGCGGCCAGCACGATGAGATCGCCCTTTTGCAGCCCCGCGGTCATGCGGTCGAGATCGTAGAAGCCGGTGCGCACGCCGGTGACTTCCTCGGCGCCGTTGTCGTGCAGTTCCTGCACGCGGTCGATCAGCGCCACCACCAGCTTGTCGATGCCCTGAAAGCCCTGGCGCTGGCGCGAGCCTTCCTCACCGATCTTGAAGATCTTGCCTTCGGCCTCGTCGAGGATCTGCGTCACGGCGCGGCCCTGCGGGTTGAAGGCGTTGGTGGCGATCTCGTCGGACGCTGCAATCAGCTTGCGCAGGATCGCGCGCTCGCGCACGATCTCGGCATAACGCCGCATGTTGGCGGCGCTCGGCACACTCTGCGCCAGCGCGTTCAGATAGGCCAGGCCGCCACATTCATCGGCCCGCCCCAGGCTCTGCAACTGTTCGAAAACCGTGATCACGTCGGCCGGTTTGCTCGCATTGACGAGCGCCGCCACCGCGGTGTAGATCAGCCGGTGCTCGTGGCGATAGAAGTCGCTTTCAGTCAGCAGGTCGGCGGCGCGATCCCACGACAGGTTGTCGAGCAGCAGGCCACCGAGCACGCTCTGCTCGGCCTCTACCGAATGCGGCGGCAGGCGCAGACGTGCGACATCGTCGTCGCGCGCGCCGGCGTCACGGGAATCGAAGAGTGCGGACATGGGGAATGCTCTGACGTCGGGGCGGCCGGTGCAATGGACAACCCTGTGCACAACCTGGGGTCATCCTGAGGAAATGCAGCCGGCCCAAAAGAAAAGGCCGGCTCGCGGCCGGCCTTCGTCGTGGCGGCGGTCTCAGTCGGCCTGGGCCACCACCGACACCGTCAGCTCGACCACCACGTCGCCGTGCGGGGCGACGCTCACGGCGTGTTCGCCGGTGGTCTTCAGCGGACCGTTGGGCATGCGGACTTGCGCCTTCTGCACCGCCATGCCCATCTTCGTGAGCGCTTCGGCAACGTCGGCGTTGGTGACGGAGCCGAACAGGCGGCCGTCGACACCGGCCTTCTGCACGATGCGCACGGTCTTGCCGCTGAGCTTGTCGCCCAGTTCCTGCGCCACCGCAAGCTTGGCCGCGGCGGCTTTTTCGAGATCGGCGCGGCGCGTCGCGAATTCGGCGATCGCCGCTTCGGTGGCGCGGCGGGCCTGCTTGCTCGGGATGAGGAAGTTACGCGCGTAGCCGTCCTTCACCTTGACCACATCGCCCAGATTGCCGAGCTTGTTGATCTTCTCAAGAAGAATGATCTGCATGCGTGGCTCCTCAGACCTTGTGTTGATCGGAGTACGGCAGCAGCGCCAGGAAGCGCGCGCGCTTGATGGCGGTGGTGAGCTGGCGCTGATAGAACGCACGCGTGCCGGTCAGGCGCGCGGGCGTGATCTTGCCGTTCTCGCCGACGAAATCGCGCAGGGTGTCGATTTCCTTGTAGTCGATCTGCTCGACATTGGCGACCGTGAAACGGCAGAAACGCTTGCGGCGGAACAGCAGCGACTGGGTGTTGCGCTTCGGACGCTTGTCCTTCGAGAAGCGACCTTTACCACGTGGCGGGGGCATGTGAGACCTCCAAAAAAATTTGACGATGAGCGGGAACGATCAGACTGCAAGATCGACCGAGGTGATGTGAAACCGCATGCCGCGCCCGTTGCGAAAAGCTGCCAGGAAACCACCGAACTGGCCGGTCGTGCCCAGCGCCGCCTTTGACAGCACCACTGTGATCTGCCCCATCGCCAGTGCCTTGATCTCCAGCGAGACCTTGCGTGGCGTGCCGTCTTCGGAAACCTCGGACTCGTGCCTCAGGCTCAGGTCCAGGGCCGGCAGACCGGCAGGGGTGTATCGCATGACGCCTCTTTCCACCAGCGTTGCCGAAAGAACCAGGCGGTTCAATGGTGCGGCCCGCCGGCAGGCGCAGCAAGCATCTTCAGGCAGCGGCCTCCTGCTGCTGCGGTGCGGGTGCCGAAGACGATGCCTTGCGCGATTCCTCGCGCTCGACGGCCTTCATCATGATGGACGGCGTGGTTTCGGCCTTGTCCTTCTTCACGGTCAGGTGGCGCAGCACCGCGTCGTTGAAACGGAAGCCGGTTTCGAGTTCGGTGAGCACCGCGTTGCTGCACTCGATGTTCAGGCACAGGTAGTGCGCCTTGGCCAGCTTCTGGATCATGTAGGCCAGCTGGCGCCGGCCCCAGTCTTCGACACGATGGACCTTGCCCTGCCCGGCGGTGACCAGGGTCTTGTAACGTTCCAGCATCGCCGGAACCTGTTCGCTTTGATCCGGATGGATCAGCAGAACGATCTCGTAGTGACGCATGCACAACTCCTTGTGGATTCCTGTCGGAGGAAGCCGCACACCAGCGTCAATTCAGGTGTTGCGGCAAGGGAAAAGCCCATGAGTATAACTCAGCCGGCTGCCAGGCGTTGCCAGGTATCGACCACGGTGTCCGGGTTCAACGAGATCGAGCCAATGCCTTCGGCCACCAGCCAGTCGGCAAAGTCAGGATGGTCGCTCGGCCCCTGGCCGCAGATGCCAACGTACTTGCCGGTGGCCCGGCAGGCGGCGATGGCGCGCGCGATCATCGCCTTCACGGCCGGGTCGCGCTCGTCGAAATCGTTCGCCAATTGTTCCAGTCCGGAGTCGCGGTCCAGCCCCAGCGTGAGCTGCGTCAGGTCGTTCGAGCCGATCGACATGCCGTCGAAGTGTTCGAGAAACTGCTCGGCCAGGATCGCGTTGCTGGGCACCTCGCACATCATGATCAGGCGCAGCCCGTTGACACCGCGCTTCAAGCCCCGCTCGGCGAGCATCTGGTTCACCCGTTCGGCCTGGCGCACGGTGCGCACGAACGGCACCATGACCTCGACGTTGTCCAGCCCCATGTCGCCGCGCACGCGCTTGAGCGCCTCGCATTCCATCGCGAAGGCATCGCTGAAGTCGCCGCTGATGTAGCGGCTGGCGCCGCGGAAGCCCAGCATCGGGTTCTCTTCGTCGGGCTCGTAGCGCGTGCCGCCGATCAGCTTGCGGTATTCGTTGCTCTTGAAGTCCGACAGCCGCACGATCACCGGCTTCGGGAAAAACGCCGCCGCAATGGTGGCAATGCCTTCTGCGAGCTTGTCGACATAGAAGGCGCGCGGCGACGCATGGCCGCGCGCCACCGACTCCACCGCCTTCTTCAGCTCGGGGTCGATGTTCGGGTAGTCGAGGATCGCCTTCGGGTGCACGCCGATGTTGTTGTTGATGATGAACTCGAGCCGTGCCAGGCCGACGCCGGAGTTCGGCATCTGTGCGAAGTCGAACGCCAGCGACGGGTTGCCGACGTTCATCGTGATCTTCACCGGACAGTACGGCATCTCGCCGCGCTGGATCTCGGCGATCTCGGTCTCCAGCGGGCCGTCGAAGATGAAGCCGGTATCACCTTCGGAGCAGGCCACGGTGACGAGCGCGCCGTCGTGCACCTTCTCGGTGGCGTCGCCGCAGCCGACAACGGCCGGAATGCCGAGCTCGCGCGCGATGATCGCCGCGTGGCAGGTGCGACCGCCGCGGTTCGTGACGATGGCGCTTGCGCGCTTCATCACCGGCTCCCAGTTGGGGTCGGTCATCTCGGTGACGAGCACATCGCCCGGTTGCACACGCTCCATCTCGGCCAGCGACGTGATCAGCCGCACCGGGCCGGTGCCGATCTTCTGGCCGATCGCGCGCCCCTCGGCGAGCACGGTGCCGCTGCCCTTGAGCTTGTAACGGTGCTCGACCTTGCCCGCGGCCTGGCTCTTTACCGTCTCCGGCCGCGCTTGCAGGATGTAGATCTGGCCATCGACGCCGTCCTTGCCCCATTCGATGTCCATCGCCCGGCCGTAGTGCTTTTCGATGACGAGCGCGTAGCGGGCCAGCTCGATGATGTCGGCGTCGCTGAGCGAATAGCGGTTGCGCATCTCCGGCGGGTTGTCGACCACCTTCACCAGCTTGCCGCCGGCCGCCTGCTCGGCCGCGTCGGCAAATTCCATGCGCTGCAGCTTGGAGCCCAGCGAGCGGCGGATGATGGGGAACCTGCCGGCGTTGAGCGCGCCTTTGAAGACATAGAACTCGTCCGGATTCACCGCGCCCTGGACCACCGTTTCGCCCAGGCCGTAGCTGGAGGTGATGAAGACCACCTCCTTGAAGCCCGACTCGGTGTCGATCGTGAACATCACACCGGCCGCGCCGAGGTCGGACCGCACCATGCGCTGCACCCCGGCCGACAGCGCAACGTCGCCGTGCGCGAAGCCCTTGTGCACGCGGTAGCTGATGGCGCGGTCGTTGTAGAGCGACGCAAAAACCTCCTTCATGTGCTGCAGCACCGCGTCGATGCCGACCACGTTGAGAAAACTTTCCTGCTGGCCGGCGAACGACGCGTCCGGCAGGTCTTCGGCGGTGGCCGACGAGCGCACCGCGAAGGTGGCGTCGGGGTTGTCGGCTGCCAGCAGGCCGTACTGGGCGCGGATCGCGGCGTCGAGATCAGCCGGAAACGGCGTCTGCACGATCCAGCGCCGGATCTCGGCGCCGGCTTCGGCCAGGGCGCGCACGTCGTCGGTGTTCAGCGCCGCCAGCCGCGCCTCGATGCGCTCGGCCAGGCCGCCGTGGCGCAGGAACTGGCGGAACGCGTGTGCGGTGGTGGCGAAGCCGCCGGGCACACGCACGCCACTGCTGGCAAGCTGGCTGATCATCTCGCCGAGGGAAGCGTTCTTGCCGCCTACCACCTCGACGTCGTGCATCCTCAGTTGTTCGAACGGCACGACCAGGGAGGTCGCCAATGGGGTTTGAGACATGGAAGAGCTCCGTGATGTGAAGAAATCGGTGCTTCCATAGGCGCGCGCGGGCCTGACGATCCAGCGTCTGTAGGAGGTTCTTGGTGGAGGCTGAAGAGGCGCACGACGGGGCAGAGGAATCTGGCGCCGATTCTAAGGACTTCGCCCCTTATGATGACCCATGAACGAACGCAGCGTCTTCTTCGTGTCCGACGGCACCGGCATCACGGCCGAAACCTTCGGCAACTCGATCCTGGCGCAGTTCGCCGCCAAGCCGCGCCACCTGCGGCGCCCCTTCATCGACACGATTGACAAGGCGCGCAGCGTGATCGCCGAGATCAACGAGGTGGCCGAACGCGAGGGGCGGCGCCCCATCGTCTTCATCACGCTGGTCGACGACACGATACGCAGTGCCGTCACCAGCGCCGACTGCAAGGGTCTGGTGATGGACATGTTCAGCGCCTTCGTCGAGCCGCTCGAGCTTGAATTCGGCGTCAAGAGCAACCACCGCATCGGCCGCTTCACGGACGTGAGCCAGAGCCCGGAATACGACCATCGCATCGAGGCCATCAACTTCAGCCTGGCGCACGACGACGGCCAGAGCTCGCGCAGCCTCGATATCGCCGATGTCATCCTCGTCGGCGTCAGCCGCAGCGGCAAGACGCCGACCTCGCTGTACCTGGCGATGCAGCACGGCATCAAGGCCGCGAACTACCCGTTGATTCCCGACGACTTCGAGCGCGGCAAGCTGCCTTCGTCGCTGCTGCCGTACAAGAGCAAGTGTTTCGGCCTCACGATCGACCCCGCACGGCTGGCGCGCATCCGCCACGAACGCCGCCCGGGCAGCAAGTACGCGTCGGCCGAAAACTGCCGCTACGAAGTCAACGAAGCCGAGGCGATGATGCGGCGCGAAGGCATAGGCTGGCTCTCGTCGACGCACAAGTCGATCGAGGAGATCGCCACCACCATCCTGCGCGACATCAGGCCCGACCGGCTGGTCTACTGAGCGTCCCCGGGGCTGGCCGGCGCGCGGCGCGCCGATTCGTACAGGCAGATCGCCGCTGCCGCGGCGACGTTCAGCGATTCCTCGCCGCCGGGCTGCGGAATGCGCAGTTGCAACGCGCAGCGCGCCAGCAGCGATGCCGACACGCCCTGCCCTTCGTGGCCCAGCACCCAGGCGCAAGGGCGCGGCAATGCGGCCTCGTGCAGGGTCTGGCCGGCATGCGAGCTGGTGGCGAGCAAGGGCACCTGAAGCGCGTCCAGCGCCTCGGGCGCAAGCCCCTCGAGCAGTCGCAGCGCGAAATGCGCGCCCATGCCGGCGCGCAGCACTTTCGGCGACCACAGCGCGGCCGTGCCCTCGAGCGCCAGCACCTGTCGCACGCCGAGTGCGGCCGCGCTGCGCAGGATGCTGCCGACGTTGCCGGGGTCCTGCAGCCGGTCGAGCACGATGCTGGCGCTGCCGGCATCCAGCGCAGGCTGCGCCGGCGCGGCGATGAGAAAACCGATGGCCGCGGGCGATGCCAGCGTCGACAGCCCCTTGAACTGCGCATCGGCAACGACCACCGTCTGCGCCGCCCAGCCGGCCAGCTCGCGCAGCGCCGGCTCGGCCGCCCACGCCGTCTCGCTGATCACGGCGTGCGTCGCCGCCAGGCCGCGCGCGCGCAGTGCGCTGCACAGGTGTTCGCCCTCCAGCCACACCGCCGCCTCGCGGCGATGCGCCGAGCGGCCGGCGGTAAGCCTGCGCAAGCGCACCAGCAGCGGGTTGTCGCGCGAACTGATGTGATGCGGCGGCATCACCCTTGCCCAAGCACCGCGCGCACCGGCGCATAACTGCGGCGGTGCGCGGGGCACGCGCCGTGCATGCGCAGCGCTTGCAAGTGCTCCACCGTCGCGTAGCCCTTGTGGCCATGAAAGCCATAGTGCGGCCAGCGCGCGTGCAGTTCGATGCACAGCCGGTCGCGGTACACCTTGGCCAGGATAGACGCCGCCGAGATCGACGGCACGCTGGCGTCGCCGCCGACCACGGCGTCGGCGCGCACCTTCAGGCGCGGCAACTGGTTGCCATCCACCAGCACCTGGTGCGGCATCAGCCGCAAGCCCTCGACGGCGCGCTGCATCGCGAGCAGCGTGGCCTGCAGGATGTTCAGCGTGTCGATCTCCTCGACGCTGGCCTGGGCGATCGAACAGCACAAGGCCTTGGCGTGGATCTCGTCGAACAGGCGTTCGCGGCGCAACGGTGGCACGACCTTCGAATCGGCCAGGCCCTTGATGGGTTTGAGCTCGTCGAGGATCACCGCCGCCGCCACCACCGGGCCGGCGAGCGGGCCGCGTCCGGCTTCGTCCACGCCGGCCAGCAGCCCGGTGGTGAACCAGCTCAGGCCGAGCTGTTCAGGCGCCTTCGATGACTTGCGCGATGGCATCGGTGGCACAGCGGGCGGTGTCGCGCCGCAGCAGATGGTGAAGGGCGTCGAAGCGCTGCTGCAGCGCGCGCATGCGCTTGTCGTCGTCAAGCCAGCCCAGAACCTCGCGCGCCAGGCCTTCGGGCTCGCAGCGTTGCTGGATCAGTTCGGGCACCACGAACTCGCCGCTCAGGATGTTGGGCAGACCCACCCAGGGTTGGTAGGCCAGGTGCCTCATCACCTGCCAGCTCAAGGCGCCGAGCCGGTAGCCAATGACCATGGGCCGCTTGAACAGCGCCGCTTCGAGCGTCGCGGTGCCGCTGGCAATGAGCGTCACGTCGCAGGCGGCAAGCGCCTCGTGCGAGCGACCATCCAGCAGTTGCAGCGGCACGCCGGCGGCATGCTGCACGATCAGCGCCTCCAGCGCCGTTCGCAGGCCAGGCGCCGCAGGCAGCACAAAACGCAGGCCGGGTCGCATCTGGTGCAGTCGCCGCGCGGCCTGCAGGAAGGCCGGCGCGATGTGCTGCACTTCGGAGCGCCGGCTGCCCGGCATCACCGCGACAACCGTCTCCTGCATCGACAGCCCGAGCGCAACACGCGCGGCCTCGCGCGGCGGCTCGAGCGCAATCGCGTCGGCCAGCGGATGGCCGACGAAGGTGGCCGCGACGCCGTGGCGCCGCAGCAGTTCGGGCTCGAACGGGAACAGGCACAGCACGTGGTCGGTGCTGGCGGCCATGGTCTTCACGCGGCCTCCGCGCCAGGCCCAGATCGACGGGCAGACGAAGTGGATGGTCTTGATGCCGGCGCGCTTGAGCCGCGCTTCCAGTCCGAAGTTGAAATCGGGCGCGTCGACCCCGATGAACGCACGCGGGGGATCGGCCAGCAGCCGCCGCGCCAGCGCGCGCCGGATGCCGACCAGCTCGCGATAGTGGCGCAGCGCATCGACATAGCCGAAGACCGCCAGCTTGTCGCTTGGCCACCAGGCCTTGAAGCCTGCCGCCTGCATGCGCGGGCCGCCGATGCCGGCGGCCTGCAGCGCGGGCCAGCGTTGCCTGAGCCCGGCGAGCAGTTCACCGGCGAGCAGGTCGCCGGACGCCTCGCCGGCCACCAGCGACAGACGCATGGTGCTAGCGCGCGATGCCGCGTGTCGACGCGGCAAGAAAGTCCAGCAGCAGACGCACGTCGCTGTCGCCGCCGTCGACGCTGCCGCTCAACGCCTGGATCGCGGCCTTGGCCTGCTCCAGCGTCAGGCCGTCGCGGTACAGCAGGCGGTGCATCTGCTTCACGAGCGCGATGCGTTCGCGCGTGAAACCGCGCCGCCGCAGGCCTTCGATGTTGAAGCCGTGCACACCCAGCGGGTTGCCCGACACCATCATGAACGGCGGCACGTCCTGCGAGACGTGGCTCTGGAAGCCCGTCATCGCGTGCGCACCGACATGGCAGAACTGGTGCACGCCGGTGAGGCCGCCGATGAGGGCCCAGTCGCCGATGTGCACATGTCCGGCGAGCGTGGCGTTGTTGGCCAGCACCGTGTGGCTGCCGAGCTGCACGTCGTGCGCGATGTGCACGTAGGCCATGATCCAGTTGTCGTTGCCGATGCGCGTGACGCCCGCATCCTGCGCGGTGCCGCGGTTGAAGGTGCAGAACTCGCGGATGGTGTTGCGCTCGCCGATGTGCAGTTCGGTCGGCTCGCCGCGGTACTTCATGTCCTGCGGCGCGGCGCCCAACGCCGCGTGCGGGAAGATGCGGTTGTCGCGCCCAATCGTCGTCGGGCCTTCGATGATGCAGTGCGCCCCGACCGTGGTGCCGCCGGCGACGCGCACCGCCGGGCCGATGACCGCGTATGGGCCGACGCTGACGCTGTCGTCGAGTTCGGCCGCGGCGTCGACGATCGCCGTTGCGTGCACCTGGCTCATCGTCTCAGGCCACCTTGCGCATCGTGCACATCAGCTCGGCTTCGACCGCCACTTCGCCGCCCACCGTGGCGCGCGCCTTGTACTTGTAGATGCCGGCCTTCGCACGCTCGATGCTGGCCTCCAGGATGAGCTGGTCGCCCGGCTCGACGACACGCTTGAAACGCGCACCGTCGATGCCGACGAAGTAGACCACCGTGTCGTCGCCCGGGTCCAGCCCCAGCGACTCGAACGACAGCAGCGCCGCGGCCTGGGCCAGCGCTTCGAGCATCAGCACGCCGGGCATCACCGGCCGCGCCGGGAAGTGGCCGGCGAAATACGGCTCGTTGATGCTGACGTTCTTCAACGCCTTGATGCGCACGTTCTTCTCAAGCTCGAGCACGCGGTCCACGAGCAGGATGGGATAACGATGCGGCAGCTTGTTGAGAATGCCGTGGATGTCGAGCACCGGGCCTGGTTTCATCTGTGTGTCCTGTGCGCCGCGATCCCTTGCGAAAAGGGCGTGATGGTCCGGCAGCGCCCTGAGTTCAAGGCTTGTTTTCGAGCGCCCGCAAGCGCTCGCGCATCTTGTAGAGCTGCTTCAGCGCTGCTGCATTTTTTTCCCAGTGCGCATTGTCGTCCATCGGGAACATGCCGCTGTACACGCCGGCCTGACGGATGCTGCGCGTGACGATGGTGCCCGCCGTCAGATGCACGTGATCGGCGATCTCGAGGTGCCCGGCCAAGCCCACAAAACCGGCCAGCGTGCAGTGGCGGCCGACCCGCGTGCTGCCGGCGATGCCGACGCAACCTGCCATCGCGGTGTGGGCGCCGATGCGCACGTTGTGGCCGATCTGGATCAGGTTGTCGAGCTTGACGCCGTCTTCGATCACCGTGTCTTCGAGCGCCCCGCGGTCGATGGTGGTGTTGGCACCGATTTCGACGTCATCACCGATGACGACGCCGCCCATCTGCTCGATCTTGATCCACTCGCCGCCCTGCGGCGCAAAGCCGAAACCGTCGGCACCGATGACGGCGCCGCTGTGCACGATGCCGCGCGCCCCGATGTGGCAGCCTTCGGACAGCACGACGCGCGGCTTGAGCACGGTGTTTTCACCGACCGAGGCGCCCACGCCGACATGGCAGTGCGCGCCGATCACGGCGCCGGCCGCGATGCGCGCGCCCGCGGCCACATGCGCCAGCGGTCCCACCTGCGCGCTGCCGTGCACGTCGGCACCGGGCTCGACCACCGCACTCGCATGCACGCCCGGCGCCGGTGCACCGCGCTGCTGCTGCATCCACCACTGCGTGAGGCGCGCGAACGCCAGATAAGGATCGGCGCAGACGATGGCGGCACCCCGCGCCGCCGCGGCGTCGCGCATCGCGGGGCCGACGATCACGCAGCCGGCGCTCGATGTGGCCAGTTGCGCGGCATAACGCGGGTTCGACAGAAACGTGATGGCATCGGCCGTCGCCGCTTCGAGCGTGGCGATGCGGCTGACCGTCAGCCCGGGCTCACCGAGCAGTTCACCGCCCAGCCGTTGCGCCACTTCATCGATGCGGACCTGCATGGCGGCCTGCGGCCATCACTTCGAGCCGGTGGACGCGGCGTTGAGCAGCTTGATCACCTTGTCGGTGATGTCCACGCGCGGCCCGGCGAAGACCGCTTCCTGCAGGATCACGTCGTACTTCTCGCTGTCGAAGATCTGCTTGATGACGCGGTTCGCACGTTCAACGAGGCTGGCCACCTCTTCGTTGCGACGCTGGTTCAGGTCTTCCTGGAATTCGCGCCGCTTGCGCTGCAGTTCGCGGTCCTGGTCGACGAGTTCACGCTGGCGCCGCGTGCGCTCGCCTTCCGACAGCGTCGGCGCGTCCTTGTCCAGACGGTCGGCCGCGGCCTTGAGCTTGGCGCCCTGGTCGTTGAGATCACGTTCGCGCTTGCTGAATTCGGCCTCCAGCTTGGCCTGCGAGGCCTTCGCGGGCAAGGCCTCGCGCAGCACACGTTCGCTGTTGACGTAACCGATCTTCAGTTCCTGGGCGCCGGCGACCGGGGCCGAAGCCAGCATCACTGCGACGCCCGTGGCAGCCAGCAGCGACTTGAAAGGCGACATCTTCATCAGAACGCGGTCCCGATCTGGAATTGGAATTTCTGGATTCTATCGTTGCGCTCGACGCGCAACGGCACACCGTAGCTGAGCTGCAGCGGGCCCACCGGCGAGATCCACGACAGCCCCAGACCGGCCGAAACACGCAGCGTGCTGAGGTCGATGGGATCGCCGTCGCGCCAGACGTTGCCGGCATCGCTGAAGGCGAAGATGCGCAGCGACTTGTCGTTGCCGGTGCCAGGCACCGGGAAATACAAGGTGCCGTTGAGGTTGATGCGCTTGGCGCCGCCGATGTAGGCGCCGGTGGGGTCGACGACGCCGAGCGAGCCCTGCTCGAAGCCGCGCACCGTGCCCAGGCCGCCGCCGTAGAAGTTCTTGAACACCGGGAACGGCTTGCCGCCCAGACCCAGGCCATAGCCGAGCTCGGAATTGAAGCCGAAGGTCATGCGCCACGGCAGTCCGAAGTATTCCTGGTACTGCAGGTTCGCGCGCAGGTAGCGCACGTCGCCCGCCGCGCCCCAGTCGAGGTTCACGCGCTGGTAGCGGCCGGTGGTGGGGGCCAGCGCACTGTCGCGGTTGTCGCGCTGCCAGCCCAGCGTGAGCGGGATCGAATAGCTGTTGGCGCCGTAGGTGACGCGGTAGTTCAGGTAGCTCAGCGGAATGCCCGCCGATGCGCCGATGCGCGTCTGCTCGGCGCCGATGCCGAAGAACACGGTGTCGAATTCCGAGAACGGCACCCCGAAGCGCACCGCCACACCCGGCGTGGTCAGCGAATATTCGTCGCCCAGGCTGTTCAGCGGCCGGCTCGTGCGGTAGTAGATGTCGAAGCGGCGCGAGATGCCGTCGACGGTGAAGTAGGGGTCGACGGTGCTCACCGTCAGCGTGCGCTGCGAGCGGCTGGTGTTGATCTCCATGCCCAGGTAGTGACCGGAGCCGAAGACGTTGTCCTGCTGGATCGACGCCGTCAGCGACAGCTTCTCGGCATTCGAATAGCCGGCACCGATGAGCAGGTTGCCGGTGGGCTTTTCTTCCACCTTGACGATCAGGTCGACCTGGTCGGGCGAGCCCGTCACCTCGCTGGTGTCGACCGTCACGTCCTTGAAATAGCCCAGGCGGTCGACACGGTCACGCGAGAGCTTGATGCGCGCGCCGTCGTACCACGACGACTCGAGCTGCCTGAACTCGCGCCGTATCACTTCATCGCGGGTGCGCGTATTGCCCTGCACCTCGATGCGGCGCACATACACACGACGCTGCGGGTCGGCGCTGAGCACGACGACGACCCGGCCTGTGCCGCGGTCGATCTCGGGATGCGGCTCGACGCGGGCGAACGCGTAGCCGTACAAGGCGAACAGGTCGGTGAAGCGCTTGACCGTCGCCGAGACGGCCTGGCCGCTGTAGGGCCTGCCGGGCTTCACCAGCACCTGCGACTTGAACTCCTCGTCCTTGCCGAGGAAGTTGCCTTCCAGGCGCACCGCCGTCACGGTATACGGCTGGCCCTCATGGATCGAGATCGTGATCGTGATGTTCTGCTTGTCGGGCGAGATCGTCACCTGCGTCGATTCGACGGCGAATTCGAGGTAGCCGCGATCCAGGTAGTAGGCGCGCAGTTTTTCGAGGTCGGCGTTGAGCTTGCTGCGCGAATAGCGGTCGGTCTTCGTATAAAACGTCAGCCAGCCGGTGGGCGTGAGCTCGAACAGCCCCAGCAGCGTGCCTTCGCTGAAGGTCTTCGCGCCGACGATGTGGATCTCCTTGATCTTCGCCGCGTCGCCTTCGGTCATCGTGAAAGTCACGTTGACACGGTTGCGCTGGATCGGTGTCACCGTCGTCACCACCTCGGCGCCGTACAGGCTGCGCGACAGATACTGGCGCTTGATCTCCTGCTCGGCGCGATCGATCAACGCCTTGTCGAATGGCAGCCCCTGGCCGATGCCCGCGTCCTTCAGCGACTTCAGCAGCGGCTCCTTGTCGAATTCCTTCAGGCCGACGAAGTTGACCGACGCGATGATCGAACGTTCGTCGACGATGACGATCGCCGCCTCGCCCTCGATGTCGATGCGCACGTCCTTGAACAGCCCGGTGGCGAACAGCGCACGCAGCGCGGCCGCGCCCTTCTCGTCGTTGTAGGTGTCGCCGATGCGAAACGGCAGCGCGCCGAACACCGTGCCGGGGTCGGTGCGCTGCAGGCCTTCGATGCGGATGTCCTTCAGCACGAAGGGCGTCACCGCGTAGGCCGAGGGCAGCATGAAGGCCGCCGCTGCCACGATGAAGGCTGCCGTCGGGCGCAGCGAGGCGGACGAGGAAACAGGAAGCATGGGGATCTACTGCAGGCCCAGCAGGCGGGCCACGTCGTTGAAGAGGGCGACCGACATCATCATCAGCAGCAGCGCGATACCACCACGCTGCAGCCGTGCGAGCCAGAGTTCGGAAACCGGTCGCCCGGTGACAGCCTCGAAAATGTAATACATCAGGTGCCCGCCATCGAGCATGGGCAGCGGCAACAGATTCAGCACACCCAGGCTCACGCTCACCAGCGCCAGGAATCCGAGGTAGTACGCCAGCCCGTGCTGTACCGCCTGGCCCGCATAGTCGGCAATCGTCAGCGGGCCGCTGAGGTTCTTGATCGAGGCCTGGCCGACCAGCATGCGGCCCAGCATGCTCAGCGTCAGCGACGACACCTCCCAGGTGCGCTGAGCTCCCTGCACCAGCCCCCGCACCGGCCCGTGGCGCACGGTGACGAGCTCCGGCGGCGCGCCGACGACGACCTCGATGCGACCCACGCGCCGGGCGCCTTCGTTCACCACGCGCGGCGTCACCGCGAGCGAGATCGTGTGGCCGTCACGGTCGAGCAGCCACTGCTGCGTTTGCGCATGCTCGCCCTGACCTCCCGGCTCGTTGTGCGCACTGGCGCGGATGCGGTCCACCAGCGCCTGCGCGTCGGCGATCGGCGTGCCGTCGATGCGCAGCACCAGGTCGCCGCGCCGCAGCCCGGCGGCAGCACCGGCGCCACCGGACTTCACCTCGCCCAGGCGG
>Ga0164241_10003371_pt1 | contig 16201 bp, 21 predicted proteins | sample OricomyardsoilBY_FD_108780 | JGI IMG/M metagenome (GOLD analysis project Ga0164241, IMG submission 108780) | Backyard soil microbial communities from Emeryville, California, USA - Original compost - Back yard soil (BY) | ecosystem: Environmental > Terrestrial > Soil > Unclassified | place: USA... | reverse complement strand
TCTTTAATCAACACAGAATTTGAGCCTGAGATAACAACCCCCACCCACTTTTATGATGGGGCTCTAAGGCTGAGGGACATGGATGATGATGCAGACACCATCTTTGATAATTCTAACTTGGACCTGGATGCAGGTGTCCATCAATATATCAAGTTCCCAATCATCACAAACGTGGAGGGGGCTGGACCATCAGCCAAGTTCAAAGATCTGGTTGTGGTTGAGAAAACTCCTCAAACTATAGAGGGAAAAACAATTGTATTAACAGATAACCATGTCAAGGGAACTTCAGCAGTGGCTGGAGATATCACATCATTTCAGGATATAGGAGGGGGTGTCATCGAGTTGAGAAGAACCCCCAAGGGAACAGCGGGTCAAATGTTGATAATGAATGGTGGGGCCAACGGACTATCCTGGCAAACACCTGGAGGAATAGCCGATAATACCATCACAGATGCGATGGTTGGGGCTCACACTTCAACCAAGATAACGATAACAAACCGAGCACAACTTCCATCCCAAGCGGTATATCTTGACACTTTTCAGACATTTTCAAACTCTCAACAGATATCGGTGGCATCCACCACTCCTCTCACCATCAGAAATGTTTCATCAACAGTCGGGGCCACAGTAGGGGTGCAATTACACATGAGAGATTCCGCATCAAATAACACTGTGTATTCAAAGGCTGAATCCCGCCTTGTCACAAACACAGATGGAGCAGAAGATGGAACCTATGACATTTATACATCAAAGGGTGGGACCTTAAGACAGATAGCCATCTTTGACGATGAACTCTTTTCTTTTGGTAGATCTGGAGAACGAGTCAATTTAGATACTTCATCCATCACCACCACATCAAAAACCTGGACCATTGGAAACTTTGGTGGGACCCCCGTAATAGAGGATGCAACTCAACCAATATCTAACAAAACAATTACATCATCAATTCTTAACGCATCCAGCAACACCGTGTCAAACATCGGAGACTCTGCTATTGCAGCTCACACTTCAACCAAGATCACCATAACAAACAAGGCCCAACTACCATCAGACAGTCTATACAACAATGATGGTCTGGCAATCACAAACAAGATTCTAGATCTGCGAAAGGTATCTATCCAAAGGTTAGCAAGAACCGGGAGAATAACTCCTGACAATCCTGGAGGAGAAGGAAACCTGAGGAATACGAATGTCATGGGGGATGATGGCGGCATCTCTTCAAACACAGCAGGAAGATACAGGATTTTGAACACAACCGCCACAGCAGGAGATTGGGTGGGTTATGCCAAACTAGATAACTATACCTGCAGGAGAAGCGGAGCCCCTCTGTTGAGATGGGCTTTCTTATTCAAGACAGCAGGATCAAAAAGAAGATTTACAGGATTAAAAGCAACAAAAGGAATTGTTACTACCACATCAGATAGTGCTCCGTTAGCAAGTGGTGAAGCGGGATTTATGTTCGGGTATGGAGTAGGGGACACCGAGTGGCAAATCTTTTATAATGACAGTTCAGGAACCTGCAACAAAGAAGCATTGACTGGGATAGCCATCCCTGGAGCAGACACTAACTACATGGTGGAACTGGCTATATCAAACGCATCATCAGGAAGTTTCGCTATATCATTTTTTAATGTGAACTCCGATGGATCAAAGGGTTCTCAAATCGGTTCAACAGTAACAAAGGCAACTACAGAGATTCCAGGATCCACCACAGACCTATATTACAACGATATACTGGTGAGCACAGGGACCGCAGTATTATCTCACACCTCACACTATACGGAGATTGAGAACTAAAGATGGGGTATTCGGATTACCGCTCAACCATAATCAAGGATGATGACGGATATACTGCTTTGATAGATAGGACGGGGACCAGACTAGCCGAGTCCACATCTGCTCCGGAAGATGTGATCAAATCAGCATTAGATCGAGGGGGTTCGGTAAACTTTCGTGGCAATGGGGATATTGCTTCCCCATTGGTTCACACATTATCAACAGGATTGACAGCCATGACTGGACTACGTATCAAATCCAAAACAGAAATACACTTTGAGTCTGGAGTTGAACTATTGATCCCGAATGGATATGCCGATGGAGTGTTTGTGTTAGACACAACCTACAACGGTGAAACAATCAAGGATGTAAAGATGACCGGATCCAAGTTAATAATCAAGGAAGCAGGACCCACACAACAGCAGGACTTTACCGCATTGCTTGTGAGGCTAAGCCTAGCAGCCAAAGGTGTTTCCTACTGTGATATAGGGAGGCTTCATGTTCATCATGCTCTTAATGGATTCGCAGTGGATCAACAGGTAACCGGGGGCTGGTTCACATCTAACACGGTTCAGGATATGACTTTCTATTTCTTTGTAAATGGATGCAATTTTATAAACACCGCAGCAGTGGCTCAGATGTCCAATTCAACAAACACGTTTGAAAAAATAGACATGCAGATGGATGCAACCACTCTTTACGGATGGAAAAACATAGATGGAAACAATTGTGAATTTGATAATTGCGCAGTATGGGATCAACATAATGGAACCCCAGGAGCCTTCAAAGTCTCCCAATGGGCCGCTTCTGCTACAAACATGAGAGTCAAAGGTGGTATAATGCTAAACGATCCATCTACTTATGAAATGCTATGCGCCCCTAACGAAGTGAGATTTGATGCAGGACATTCAAACGTTCCTCTAATAGGAGATTCCTATACTTACACGACTACCATTCCCGGAGTAGCAGGGCAAATGACTTATCAACTGCCTCATGGGATGAGTGGAGCTCCACTCACCTTGAAGAGTGTAATTCCAAGATCAAAAGATGCGCTGGGTGTGCCTTTTATCCCAACGATAGGCGCAACTTATATCTTGCTCACATGCACTGACAAACCCTTTCCGCCGTCTAGGCCCAGCAATGTTAATAATCTTTCTTTTACAGTGACAGTCGGATCAAAGGTGGCACACTAAATGGCACAAGTAGAAGCAGACAAATACAAAGTTTATTTCGATGAAAATGAGGCACTTCCCACCGGGAGAACATTCGCAACAGGGACCAGAGCAGTAAACCAGTTAACTGGACGTATAGAAGTATGGACAGGAGCCAGATGGATTGATGAGACTATATGGAATACTCCAATAGCAGAAGGAAACTTCGATGGCTCTTCTCTCACATGGAGAGGTTTGCTTATTTCACCTGCCACATATACAGGCGCATCAATAACTAGTGTTCAACCCATGGGTCCATCCCTAACGAGATTAGGCACAAGATACAGACCTGCATCCAGCACAATCAATCTTGTCACTGGAATTAGATGGGGGAGTGAGATATCAAGAAGAGGATCAAACCCATCTCTGGTTTATTCAATGGCATGGGGTAATATCGCCAATGCCAAAACATTTCATGGGTTCACAACTATAATGACCGACATGGCTACAGGCATGACCAATCCTTTAGGTAATTCTGACTCCGGAGTCATGTTTGGATTTGACCAAGGCTCAACGATCAAGGTCTATTATAATGATGGTGGTGGGGCTCCTCCTACTCCAATAGATACCGGATTCACTCCAACCGCAGGAGCAGCAAATGAGTATAAATTTGGGATTCAATTCGACGATGCAGCCGCAAAAGTAAAGTGGATAATTATGCCCGTATCTGATAATTCCATTGCAGCACAGGGAGAATTAACCACTGATATTCCGGCACAGACCACGGGATTGATCCCTCACTGGTTTCTGGAAAACATGGCGGCATCCCAAATGAATTTCTATATGTCATCGGTTAAACTAAGACAAAAAGCATAAACCATTTTCTTTTTATTTCTCCCCTATTGTCCTTTCTTTATGAATGAATATGAACAAGAGATCAATGATCTAAAGAGACAACTACAAGAGACGGAGGCCCAGTTGTTTATGACTATGGATATACTCAACAAACTGATGCAGACAACCGAGAAAGAGGTCAACCATTTTTATAAAGAGACCCTGAAGAACCTGTCAAAGATAATGGAATGGTCCGGTGATGATCTCTCACAAAAGATTCAAGGACGTTTAAATCTGATAGACATGAAGAATCTGTCTGATCATGATATATCCAAGTTCTCAAGCATGTATAGGACATCTTTGGGATTGCCCCAGATTCAAATAACCCCAGATACAGAAGAACCTAAAAAGCAAGATGATAAAAAGAAAACATAATGAGTCTTGAATTTCAAGAAGAAAAGATCCAGGTAACTGACCGTTTTGAGGTCACTGGTTATTCACACAAACCATTCTATAAACTCTCACAAGAAGAGAACAAACAACTAGACGCCAAGAACAACAAGGATATCATCTTCTTTAAGGCCACCCTGATAAAAGCAGATGAGCCTTCTACACACAGGGCCATCATAAACGGTGAGTGGGTCCGCAAGCATAAAGACAAGTGGACCGGGTTGCCTATCACGATGGGTCATCCTGACTTTAAGTCTAATGTGCAGATGAAAGGAAGGCCAGAGGCTTTGATTGTCAATGACATTCTAAAATATCAGGATAAATTCGCAGTGGGTAGAATCATGAAAGTAGATGAACATCCAACAGACAAAAGACTCCAGGATTTCTATGGCTATCTTGACAACCCTGACCTGGTAAAAGGAATAGCCAATGGTGAAGTTAAACTACCAAGATATGGCAGTCCATACTTCTGGCATCTTGGTCAGATAGACAAATCATCCTTTGATAGCAAGGGTAATTTCCTGGTTAATGATCACGCTCCAATCCACTGGGCTTTTGTCAACTCTCCAGCAATGGGTCAAGAAATAGAGATAAGGTCCATGTGTTCTGGTGAAGAGATGGCCTGTCTTGCGAAGATGCAATCCAATTCAATAGGCGAGGATTCTCAGTGGACCGCCGCCATTGAATCCCCTTCTAAACAAGGTGTCAGTGTTGTCTATTCCTGTCCAGCCAGGTTAGTTGAAGATCGCTTTGAAAATGGTTTAGATAAATCTTTTTACGTTGAGGACCCGCTTTCTACATTGAAAATGAGTTCGAACTCAGAAACTAACAATCCACCAACACCAGATAACAAACAGCAAGAAGTTAATGATTTTATGGAGGGAAAGAAGAACCTCAACAAAACAGATAATGCAATGCCTCCATCTGAAGATCCAAAGGAGGAAGGTAAGATCCCAAACGCTGGAGAACACACAGATAGGGACAAAGAATCTCAAGACAAGAAACCCGAGGAACAAGAAACCCCAGAAGAAAAAACAAAAATGGAGACAATGATCGAAGAGGTCAGAGCAAAAGCCGAGAAATCAACTGCAAAGAAGTATGAGAAGACCATTGCAGAGAAAGACGGAGAGATTTCCAAGTTGAACAAGACCATCTCAGAATTAACATTCAAAGAAAAGCAAACCCTGATCAACGAATCAATCCCAGATGAATTCTATGGTGGCAAAGATGAAGACAAGAAGAAAGCAGCAGAAGACCGCGAGTTTTTCACTAAACTAGCAAAAGAAAAAGGCTTGACAACAGAAGAATTGTCTAAACTCTTGCAAAGGGTTCCAACCAAAGAGCTCAAGATTGCAATGGGTTCTGGAAAGAAGGGAATAGCCAACTCCGCAGAAGCAACACCGGAACAAATCAAAGAAGGAATACAACAATTCACTCTTTCAAACAAAACCACCAGGACATTCATAGAGGATTCCAAGACAACGGAAGACCAGAAGAAAGCAATAAAGGATTCAGTCAATTCGTTTCTAGGCGGAAGATAATCTTTCTTACCGGAGGGGCCGCCCTCACTAACCAGTAGTTTTCTTTTCTTTGGATCCACTCTTTTATTTCGTTATAATATGGTTGTAACTTTTCAGCACAAAGTCGGTGAGTATGACGACGCTACAGGTCCCATACGAACCCGCAAGGTCAAGAAAGCAACAAACCTCACTCTTAACAGAGGAGACATCGTTGCTCTCTCAACAGGACTGGCAATTAAAGCAATAAACACAGGATTTGGTCCCTTCGGTGTAGTCAAACACACTGTCTTAGCCGCAGAAGCAAAGGCAAGGGTTGAAATCTACATTGATACAAAAGCCACCATCTACGTAAAGACAGGTGCATCAATCAAGGCAGAGACATACGCAAAAATAGATTCCAACTCTGAGCCTGTCCCAGTAGTCCCAGGCACAGATGTAGATCCTTTGAAGATCTTTGGACGATATGTCAGAGATGGAGCGACAAACTATGATGGAGTTACAGATTTACCCGACAGTGTCGATGATGGAATTGGCGGTTTCATCTTGGGGCTTCAATAATTAAAGGTGTGATATGAGATGGTAACACAATTAGCACAACCAATCGGATACAAAAGACCAGCAGATATGTCCATGGGTGGAATGTTTAACTTCAAACCAGGACCCTACATCTGGAACAACCCTGTCACTAACAAAATTTATGAAGGCACAGAACTCAACGAGCACGGTGGAGTCTTCCCAACATGGAAACGAGAAATAGTAAACACAAATGACTTCTTTACTGCCGAAAAGGGAATAGCCAACGAATCCATTAGTGACCCCCAAAAGATCTTTGATTCTTTCAAAGATTATGAAGATGCCAGAGTGTTCATGCTTGATTACATTCCTAGATATGACGCCGGACAAACAGTCAACGAAATCACAGCCGACCTCAAAGCACAGGGCAATGCAACCATAGACGGAGAAACCTTTTCAGCCTTAAGGTCAACACAGATCCAAATCGTTGGAGTAAGAACCGCATCTGTAATGCAGCACTATCTTCTCAACCTGGTTGAGATTGTAAACGTTGACAAACTTCACCCATTAGGATACATGGACTTTGCAACCCAAAACACAATTTCAAAGAAGATTGGAGAGTTCCAAATACCTTATCAAGGAACAGCCCAGGCAACTATGAAACAATGGGAGATCGACAGATATGGAAGCAAGTTCTCCATTGGTGAGGAATACTATCTGTATGATTATCCTAACCTGAACATCCTCCAAAAGATTCAGGAAGATATTCAAGGTAAATTGTTGGTAGCCAAGAACGAAGAAGTCTATGAGAAGATGATCTCTGCAGATGTAACAACCATTGCATCAACGGGTGGAGCATGGGATGCATTAACCTCTGGAGTTTCAGACACAGATCCAAGGTTAACATTATTCGCAGTCAGAGAAGCAATCAAACAAACAGGATTAGGAAGAGCAGAATACACACTATCCAACTCAAACATCTTTGCAGCCTATGAAATGAACACAAACATCAACGGCATCTCAAACCCAGCAGTAAACATCAACCCGGTCAAATCAGTGTTAGATAACCCAACAGACAACGGTGGACCATTCCAAGCAAGAGGATGGGACAGACCCTGGTGGTTAGATGACATAATGACAGACGCTAATGGTGTGATAGTAGGACAAAAAGATGCAATCAAGTTTGGAAATGGTCCGTCTTTCACAAGAACATATTCAGATGACCAGGTTGGAATGAGAGGAGTCATAAACAAATGGTTCTTTGGAGCCTATGTTTTCGATGGACTCCTAGTCCGCAGAATCACTGGAGCCGTATAAACCCTAGTGGCTCTCGAAAACATAGCAATCTCCGTCACGGATCTAGTTATCGGATTTGTAGTCCTGATAATTGGATGTGTGATTGCAGCGTATTCTTCCAGGTTCCCTGAAGGCTTAGACATAGCAGGGAAAATCATCGGGATTATAGTTGCAATAATCGGGATTGCCATAATCATCCTGGCGTTCTTTTAATTAGACGCAAACTTTTTATTCTCTTTTCCACTCTTCAATTCTGTTTAGGCCTGCAATCTTAAACAACTCGGGGAAGCCAAAGGTGAAGATCACGCACCTGCATCTCCCCCGATTTTATTATTCCAAAATGTTTTTATCTTCTCTTTCTCCATAATCACTCAAGTTCAGACCTTGTGAATGATTGTTGTTCGTCATTGTCGGAGCAGGTTAGGTGTCTACTACCTTCAATTAAAAAGGCAACATCACACGGATAGCGTTGGAAATAGGTCCTTGTGCGTAGGGACAAAATACCAAACAGGTTGTAAGATGGCCTTATTCAATCCGTGGGGTCTGAACTGATTCATGTTTTTATTTTCCCCCTCATCACGTTTCTCATAACACTATGGTCCTTGTATATTTCGCAGTTGACGATCCAAGAGATAATCCTCGTAAGAAGGATCTGTTAGACTTTTTCGAACCAACAGAATACATGAAACTCGCAGAAGCAGAAGGAGTCAAGTTTGGACTTCATTATCAGGTTCATCCCACCGATGAGCAAGAGATGGCATTTAACTACCAGAAAGCCATCAATCCCAAATCCTACATCCTGAGAATTGAGAGAGTCTTCCGTGTTTGGCATCCAGGTCTTAAGAAGGAATTTCTTTATTATTATGCATCAAAGCAAGTGCAGAGTCCCCCTCCCTCTGAAGTCATGCCAGGTATAGAACACAAACATCAAGGGTTCTATGGCTTCCATCCCAAACCCCTCATCAAACCAGAAGGCTATGATTACAGAGGCAGGCCAGTCAACGTGAGAGTGGAGTCAACTGTCTGGGAGTTTGATATTCCATGGGATCCGGAAACATTGAAGGAGATAATAAACCATGCTGACAATAAGTTTTCGAACTTGGCTATGTTTGTAGGAGAAACCCCAATGGATACATCACGACAGGCCCCAAATAAAAAGTGGCAAGTGAAATCCATGGAGGACTTTATGACTGGGAATATTTTTGATCTCATAGAGATGGGACAATCTCGAACAGAGTTCACCAACCTAAAGGAATTCCAGGAGACCAAGGAAGCACAGAAAAAACATAAGGCGGACCTAGTCAACAAGAAGAACATAGCCAATCGTCCCGTTACATCGTGACCAACTTTGATGATACTTTCCTTAAATACAACCTCACTTAGATTCATAGATTTCGGAAAGTGGCTGATTCTTTACCTGGTGGGGCAGCAGGATCCTCATGGCTCGATTGGAGCATTTTATCGTCAGCCGTCAACGTTATCGGTTTCGCTCTTTTAGCGGTGACTGTGCCCGTGCTTCAATGGATTTTTAAAAAAGACAAGGCACGTAAGGCTGAAAGAAGAACCAAGGAAGATGAAAGGATCTTACAGATTTCTAAAGAAGTAACAAAACCTATCACTGATAGACAGGATGGTATTGAAAAGATTCTGGGGAAACTGACAGAAACCAATGAAGCACTCATCTCAAACATGGAGAAAAATAATGAAGTGTTAGACAAAGTCACTCGAACCCAGATAGAGATGAATACTAAAGTCAAATACATTGACAATTTCTTTCAAAGTAACACCAGGATGCATCATCCTGATCCACCACATAATGACCGAGACGATAATGAAGATGTCTTTGATAGAGACACTCACAAGGAAGAAAACAACCGAGTGCGTCGTAAAGGAAGGCCACCGTTCAAGTAATTCTTGAAGGTTCAAATTCATCATCATGATCATCAAGTAATTGTCTTTATCCCGTTTTTGACAAGGAGGGACATGGTAACAACCGAGTCCAGAAATAACCTCATCATCATTTTCACAATCGTTGCTTTCTCGATTATTGTTGCATCTTTCATTTTGGCCTTCGCGCAGAACCTAGAAAAGACATCAAAGGAAGGAATGATCGTCGTGCAAATTGCAGCCGACAATGTGACCACATCCACCAGAGGGTTGGTGGATGCAGTAAAATACCAGGGAGATGTGTTTGACCAGGGATTTGATAATCTGACAATGGTCTTAAACAAACAATATAACTTGACAGTCCAGGAGAGAGAACAACAGGAAAAAAACTTGGGCGTATTCTTGAAGGCCTTCGCGAACCAGACAAAAGCCCTTGTGGACACGATCAACGAGCAGAAAGTAGTCTTTGTCGATACATTAGAGAAGAGCCAGAACCTGACGAAAACTTCCCAGAATTTGACTAAAGAAAACCAGGAAATCTCTCTGACAAACCAGAACTTTACAAAACAAAGAAATATGCTCTTAGAAAAACAGACAGAACAATTCGATGAGATCCTCCAGTTGTTAAGGGATCAATCAAACACGATGGGAGATATCAACGGGTCTTTGAAACTACAAACCAAATAACAAATACACGCACCTCCTTCTTTTATTTTCCCTTCTTCAATTCTGTTTATGCTTTCTACAACTCCGAGAAAAATCATGTTTATTCTGACTATCCTGGGCATTATTCTTCTAATTGTTTTCACCATTGACTTGCAGGATGATCACTGGTCTGTCTTTGGTCAGACCCTTGCCAACGCGACTCAGACTCCTGTTTTAACACCTAACCCTATGCCAGGAGGAACCCCCACGGTCCCAGTCCCCCAGGAAATAGCCACAACAGATGACCTCTCGGATCAATTTCAAAAGACCATGACGGCTCTCTTGGGAACTGGTGGAGTAGTGACTGCAGGTGTGGGAACAGTCTGGGCCAAGATGCGATCCAAAACTAAGAAGATCGACGTTGCTTTGAGAGGTCAAGATTTTGACAACCGTGATTTGATGGAAGTTTTGAATTCCTTCTTTGAAGCAGCCAAAAGCGATAAGACCCTAACACCAGGACAGATCCTGGATAAGATGGCATACAAGGACAAAGTACTACTAGAGAAAAACATTGGAACCGCGTGGGCTCAAGAATATGATGAATATATGGAATGGTTTAATTCCAGATATATGGTGAATCAACAATAATGAAGTTCGGAAGACATCGTCACAGATATGTCGAGAGAAAAGAAGACAGACAACATACAACAGATTTCATAAAGTTTGTTTTTGTATGTATGGATTGCGGGGCCATGACAACAAAGATAATCAATCCAAACAAGGATTTTGAGATACAGATATGACTCTCATTTCCTACAACGGAGCCGATGTTGCTGTCTGGTCCATTGGAGGACTTGCATCCATCTTGATGTTATATGCTTTGTGGATTCTCATATTGCCTGGAATGATTCTTCCAATCAATCCATCTTTGTATGTGATCGGGCTTCTTGTCTCAATATTAATCGTCATTGGAATTGTGATAACAGCGTTGAATGATGAAAAAAGATAATGAGCTTTATAAAAAAAATTAGGTGGATTCTGGAGATTGGCCTGTGGTCGGTTGGCTTTGTTTCACCAAAACCTCTTGAACTTTTTTCTCAATGATCGGGTCCAATTTTCCAGATGACATCGCCTTGTTCACGGTTTGTTTTTCAAATCCAGATACTGCGGCGTTGATACCTGCATTCGCTGAATAGATTATTCCTGCAGTGAAAGCCCATGCGAATACTGACCCCCACATTGGAGCCATTGCGTTAAATGTGGCCGTGGCTGAAGGCATTAAGGCCATCGCTGGCATTCCTGCAGCAACAAAAGCGAATATAGCAGTGTATAGGAATTTCATATCGAATTGCTGTGCATCGGGATTCCCTTTCTTTTTCTCTTCATAATATCTGTATACTGTTCTCATTCCGAGACCAAACACAACCGCTGAAAAGATAAGCATGGTATTCTGATCTCCAAAGAGTGGAGCAACCTTGCCGATCACTTCAGGGGTGATGATTGGATCACCGGAAGCGTTGATTTGCAACATGTGATCAAAGTTGAGCAGAGGAGAGAAATAATCATTATCTTTTTATATTCTCTTTTTGAACCCAAGACATGGCAACAGAAGCCTCATTAACCTTCAAGGTAAAATTCACCGTCCCCATAAATAACTTCCCAGACAAACACATCTCACTCATGATCTCTGGAAACAGCAATGATGAGATAGAACAAAAAGCAATCCAGGTATCTAACGATTTAGCAAGGAAGAACGCAGACGTCAAGGACCCAAACAAACCAGTGAGGTTTGTAATACTAGACGCAGATGGAAACGCATTCGTCAGAGGAGTCAATGGAGTGCTGGATTTCATAGTTGACAAACTAGAAGACAAAAACGATGAGCCCGGCACACAAACTGGCGTATAACCTTCTTTCTTTTTTTCAGATAATCTTTTTATCTTTCAATCCTTTCTTGTTTTAACATGAGTCAAACTAACAAACCCACCACCGCAGAGTCCACCACTTCATCATCATCAACTGATCTCAGTATTGCTGAACTTCAAAAAGAAATTAGAACCCAACAGAAACAAAAGAATGTAATTCAAAACACTGAAGCACTCGAGAATTCAAGAATGCAATCAGTTCTTAACAACCTTGTTTTTGACATGCAAAAATATACAGACGGGGAGAAACAATATAATGAACTCAAGCCAAAGGTTGAAGCAGCCAAGAAAGCAACAGCCGACAAACTAGCCGCATGTGATAAAAAGATTGAAGAAGCAAACAAGAAGATAGCCGCAGCAATGGCAGAACAAGACAAGAAGATAACTGAATCAATCGCAAAGGCAGCCAACAAATCCGCATCAGAACCAATGGTTAAATTTCAAGGACAAACACCCGATCAATTCACAGATGAACAAGGAAAGAAAGGCTTCCAGAACGAAAAGGGACAAGAACCAAAAGAAGAAGAAGCAGCAGCAGCAGCAGCAGCAGGACAGCAATCCAAGACTAAATAATCAAGACCTAACCAGGAACCACTCCAGGTTTAACATCACGTTAGCGTGAAACCAATTCTTTTTTGATGTCGATCCAAATTCCACAAAATTCTCAGTCTCATATTCTACAACTCCAATCCCATAGTTTTGCAAACCTGATGGATTCATGTCGATATAGTTCTGCAACCACTTCATTATCTTCACAATGGAGTCAGGCCACTTCCCCGAAACAAAGGCGTTAAGGTCCATCACCCAGATGTCCAGTATCACACGTTGTCTTATCTCCTTGGAGTTAGGAGAGATCTCTGCGTCCTTTCTTTGGGGAGGATCTGAGTATGCAGAAATAACAAACGTTTTCCCTTCCCAGGAATATTGTTCTCCCAAGAAGGCCCAATCAACCTTATTCGCTGGGATCCCTACAACAGCCCAATTGGTTTGAATCCAATCTCTAACAATGCGAGCAGGGATGTCAGTGTTTATCTGGGCGGCATCTGCGTTGTATACTGGTTTGAAACTCAATTGACAGATGTCCCTGTATGAGATCCACGAGCCCAACTGCTTGAATAGGATGGAACATTGGGATTCAGATAACTTGATTTAGGAGATGAGAAGACGTTGACTATCGCTGATGACCCTGTTGTTTCTCCTGTGTCTGTTTGGTTAAGATATGGAGATTTGAGAAGAGCAGCCACATCTGATTTGAGGTTACTCATTAACTTCTCTGCTTCATCATATTCTCCCCTTCTTTCTCTAATACCTACCCCAACATATCGGGCAACAATATCCTGAATAGTTTCCCACAAGAAATCAGTGGCTGTCCACTGTCTATTTGTCAGGCCAACCACAAACTTGGATTTGGCTACAATCATGGTGTCCAAAGTTCCGCTCTCAACCTCCTCATCTGTGATGGGAACATATTTGCGGACTTCCACCTCCGTAACATAATGATCTGAATCAATTGCACTCATGTCTTGAAAGAATAGTTTTCTTCTCTTAAAGTCTACCTTCTTTTTTTCGTATTAAAACATGAGTTACGTTCCATCAACTAACAAGGATTATCTGAGGAGAATCCAATATACGGAGGGAGCATTGGGAACAGACAATGTCTTCCTTAACGTCGGATTCACTTCAAGATTCAATTCCACTTTAACAAACGATAGAGAAGTTATTCGAGAATTAGGGTTCGAAGACATCGGTTACGATCTCAAACTCGGTGAGGTCATAACCGCTGAGTTGGGTTGGAGAGCAGTAGAACCATCAATGATCAAATATTGTATGGCTCTCTGTGCATCTACTGGAACCCCCGCAAACCCCATTAATATTCTGGAAAACTGCAGGATTAACAACGCATCCAAGTTCTTTGTCACCGAAGGACTCAAACCAACTCGATTGTCACTCACCTATGCGAGAATGCTTGAGTTATCTGCCAATTTCGTAGGACTCAATCAGGGTGATGCCATTGACGAAGAAGATCTTGAGACACTCGTAGGTGCAGACCCAGGTCTAGTTCAATATGCTGGCAACATTACAACCGCTCCATGGTCAAACCTTAGTGGTGGAACGACAACTCCTGTGACCATAGATTCAGGTTCTGGATTCACAGCATATCCAAACATATCCTTTTCTATGGATGTAGGTCGTGCAATTGCAACAAACCAACCTTCAGGAAATGCAACACCCACCCACATTGATGTTACCAACAGAGAAATCACTGGCAACTGGACCACGATTTTGAAAGACGATCCTTTCTATACTGCTGTAAAGAATGGACAAGCACTGACAATGAAGATCCGATTGAAATCAGGTGGAACCCCATGTGACCTCACCCTTAATGACTTGGTATTCAACTCTTATCCAAGAGTCTCAGATGCAGGATCCACAACTCACAGACAGATAACATTCGGATATCAAGCAAAGACTGCATCAATTTCAGCATACGTCCCATAACTTTTTATTTTTCACACTTGGACAGTCGTGGCCATAACTTTTATTTCTTTTTGGATCCGATTCTAGAGCTTTGTTTATATTTTCGTTTTTTGACTTGCTGCTGTATTGGCCACACCAAAGACAAAGGGTGCAGAAGCACAAACATTTGAAGATCCAAACAAGGACATTATAGTTGATTCTGAGAAAAGAGCATTAATCCAATCAGGAAGGATGGATGTTGATGAAGTTGACACTCTAAACAAGCAGATAGTTGATGATTATCCAGGACAAGGGGCTGTCTCCATAGAGGAAGTCTTCTTGGAAGACGGTGACGATCCGGTCATGGCCTTGATGACTGAATCAGATGCCAAAGAGATGCAAGATTTCACGGAAGAGGATGTCAAACATTTACAGACAACTGAGAACCTCAACCGTGAATTTTATAGAAAGTGGCAAGCCCAGCAAACCAACTGGGTTGCATTCATCAAGAGAGGATTTGATGATAAAACCAAGAGAGTCAGGTGGGAGAAAAGGACCTATAGGATTCATGACGTAGTCCAGGAAGACAAGGACAAGATTCAAGCACTGTTATATGAACTTGAAAACGTGGAGACAAGGAAGAACTATCTGCAGTTTTTGGGAGCCAGAAACGAAGATAACTACAAAGAGTATATCTCTCGAGAATGGGGGAAAGAGATCTCGGCTTTGGTCAAGAGAGTGAGGAATCTCAAATTCTTTCTATATTTTGGAGAAAACAACGCCGGAATCATGGACAAAATAAGGTGGGTTGATAGCAGAGACCTAATAGATGCGGCAGAGAGACGTGAAGAGAAACTCCCTTCCTCACGGAAACTTCAATCGTCACGCTCTACGTCAGGCGCAAGCACACTGCTAGAGAAAACGAAGGAAGTTTCCTCGACAGAGAAATCTTCAACCGATTGATGGAACTCCCTCTGGAGGTCCGGAGAGAAGCAGCCGAATACTTGCGGATCTTCAACGACTATACTGACTTTAAGATCAAACCCTGGGATAAACACGGGGCTGATAAAGGCAAGCTCTTCCCTGTTCGGAAGAATGCCCTTAGGATCTTAAAGAAGGAAATGGTGTTGCAGAAGCAAGCCGAATGGGATAAGGCTCATGGGGGTGGCAGTGAGAATAACCCACAACAACAACAGGAATATGATCACCTTCCAAATCCTAGGGAACTGATTGAATCTCAGACTCCACAAAAGACCTCTCAGTTCGCGGAACGTAAATCAACAAGAACCGAGAGAGACCGGGTCAAGTATTCATCAGGGGGTGAGAAATATACCGAAGTAATAACCAACACTGCTGAGTTCCCAGTTCCAGGACCAGAAGACCTGGACAACTGGACTGAAGATTCCTGGATGAGGTTTGCGGCTCCCCTTGAATTAGAAGAATACTTTAGGACACATCCGGAGAAGAAACCTCCAAATTGGATCAATCCCTCTGACACTCTCAAGACTAGAGAGCAAGTCCTCCAGGAAAAGAAAGATCTGAAACAAGAAGAATATGAGATGAAGAAAAGAGCCCTACAATCGGACGCTCCCTTCTAATTGTTTTCATATTCTTTTCTCCAATCATAATACTCTGTTATCACCATGTCAGGCGTTGGCATTAATATTTCTGCAATGGGCCAAAGTAGTGCCGAGGTTAAAATCCGTTTATCTCTGGATGCGGGGTCGAGGAAACTTATCCCCCCGGC
>Ga0164241_10003370_pt1 | contig 16214 bp, 11 predicted proteins | sample OricomyardsoilBY_FD_108780 | JGI IMG/M metagenome (GOLD analysis project Ga0164241, IMG submission 108780) | Backyard soil microbial communities from Emeryville, California, USA - Original compost - Back yard soil (BY) | ecosystem: Environmental > Terrestrial > Soil > Unclassified | place: USA... | reverse complement strand
GGCTGCGCGAGCGCGTCCAAGCCATGCGTGTTTCACACGAAGGCCGCGTGCTCGCAGTCACGATCAGCGTCGGCTGCTCGTCCTTCGCCGAGCTCGAAGACAAGACCCCTGAAGCGCTGGTCAGCACCGCCGACAAACGGCTGTACGCCGCCAAGCACGGCGGGCGAAACCGCGTCGTATCGCGCGGCTAGTTTTCCGCATCGATCAGATCTGATCCGGCGAAAATAGCCGTCCCGTTTGCTACTTTCGGCACGAGGCACTACCACTCTGCGCCGCGCATGCGGTCAGACGACGAATCCTCAGCGGCATCGCAGGAAGCCGAAGCCACGCTCGAAGCCGTCCAACGCGCCTTGGAAGCGACCGATGACGAGAACGAACTCGCGGCGTTGATTCCGAAGGCGAACCCGGCTCGCCCACGACGGCTGTGGTGGGCGGTGGCGGCGTTGGTGCCCGTCTTCCTGCTGATGGCCACGGACGGCCACTTCGAGTTGAGCGTGCTCTTGTGCGCAAGTGGGCTCCTGATCGCGACCTTCGCGGTGCTCGACGCGCTCGGCACGTTCGACGACGCTCCGTCCGCGACTGCGAGCATCAGCGGCGGAGACCGTGCCGAACCGCGAGTCTTCGATCCGCCAAGCCTGCGCGTGATCGCCCCGCGGCTCGGCGAACTGGGCGGCGCGCTGTTCGTGACGTGGGTCGCGCTGCGACTCGCGGTGGCTGGCGTGTTGCCACGCCCGACTCTGAGCTCGGGTCTGCTCGTCACCCTGGGATTGATTGCGATCGTGGCCGCGCTTTGCCGCGTAGCAGAAGCGTTGCGCATCTTCGCGCTGGATGATGTCCGTTGGTATGCGCGGCGCGGCTTCTGGTTGATCCTGCTCAACGTACTCTTGTACGTGCCGCTCCTCGGCAGCTACTCACTGAGCGACCCTTGGGAAGTCCACTACGGTGAGGTGGCGCGTGAAATGCTCGCGCGCGATGATTGGCTGTCGCTCTGGTGGGCTCAAGATGGCTGGTTTTGGTCGAAGCCCGTCTTGGATTTTTGGCTACAAGGAGTGAGCTTTTCGGTCTTTGGCGTGCGCTTCATGCCCGACCAAATGCTGGCGGGAGCGGCTTCGGGCCTGTCACCCGCGCCCGAGTGGGCCGCGCGCTTGCCGATCTTCCTGCTCACCGTGATCGCCACTTACTTTTTGTACAAGGCCGTCGCCAAAGCGTTCGGCGGCCGCGCGGGCTTCTTGGCGGGCTTGGTGCTCACCACCGCGCCGTACTGGTACTTGATCGCGCACCAAAGCATGACGGACATGCCGTACGTGGCGCCACTGACGGCGGCGCTCGCTTTGATCGTGCTCGGTATGCGCACGGATCCGGAAACAACGGTCAAAAGCTTCGCGCTCTCGCTGAACACGCGCGTGCTGCGTTTGTCGGCGTTTCATCTGATCTTCGCCGCCATTTTGCTCACGGTGTTGCCGCAGCTCGTCTACCTGTTGACGCGCAACGTCACCCTGCAGCTGCAGGCGTCGCATTTCGGCTTTCGCTGGCACTGGGACGAATTCATGGCGGGCTCGGGAGGCGGCAATTGTGGCCTCCCGGGCAATGAAGCCTGTCGTTGGCTCGAACCCGTCAATCGTTTGTTCCAGCCCTCACTGGGAGCGCTGATCTGGGGGGCCGCGCTCGGTTTGCTCTTGTTCGTAAATCGAGGCGAACGCCGAACCCAGCGCCTTTACTTCCTCGCGGCGTGGTTCTTCACCGCACTGTCCGCGCTCGGAAAAGGCGCGCCCGGCTTGGTATTGCCGCTCGTGATCGCGCTCGTCGGCATCGGCGCTGCTGGGCGGTACAAGGACTTTGCGCGCGCGGAGCTGGTCGGGCTGTGCCTCATCTTCGCTTGTGTCTGCTTGCCCTGGTACGTGCAAATGTACATGCGGCACGGCGCGCCCTTCACGGAGCGCTTGCTGTTTCACGACATGTACAAGCGCGCCTTCGTGCACGTACACGACACCAACACCGGCGACGACGTGACGTTTCGTTACTACGTGTGGCAGCTCGGTTACGGGCTCTTTCCGTGGGTCGGATTTGGCGCCGCCGGCCTCTTGTGGTGGCTCCGCTTTGGCAAAGAGAGCGACGACGCCCAGAGCGAAGTGATGTCGTTCATGGTGCTGTGGTTCACGATCGCGTTCGCGATGTTTGCCATCACGCTCACCAAGTTCCACCACTATGCCCTGCCCACGGTGCCGCCGATCGCCGCCGTCACCGGTGTCATGCTCGATCGCGCGTTCGGCGCGGGGCCGCTCTCTCGCGGCAGGCAAACGTTCAGCTACTTCGCTGGCCTGACCGCGAGTGCGCTACTCCTGGTGTATGGCGCGCAGCGTTCGTTTCCGGGCGGCTGGGACGGCCACTTGAAAGACGGCCAATTGCCGCGCAGCTCCCCGCTGCTCGGCGCTGCGTTGCTCGTGTGCGGACTCTTGCTCGCCCTGTACGCTTCGAAAAGGTTCGGACAGGCGCCAGAAGTAGAGGACAGCGCATTCAGTGCCAAATACGAGCGCGCCGTACTCGCGGCGCTCGGCTTCGCCGCAGCCATTCCCATCGTGCTCGTGGGGCGCGACCTTTCGACCACGGTCTTCACCGATATCGAAGGGCAAGCGCGCCTGATGCACTTGTTCACGTACAACTATCGCCGCGCGTGGCCCAGTGAAGCGCTCGATTTCAACGGCATTCTCAGCGGGTTCACCCTAGTCTCGGCCGTCGTTGCGCTCGGTTTCATGTGGCCGAAATTGCGTCGACACGCGCTCTCGTTGTTCGCGGTCGTGGCAGTGCTGTGGACCGCGTGGGGCATCGACGTCTACTTGGTCGACGCCTCACCGCATTGGGGTCAACGTGAAACCATCCTCGCTTACTACTCCGCGCGCAAAGGCCCGCAAGAGCCATTCGTCGCCTACCAAATGAACTGGAAGGGCGAAAACTTCTACACCGGCAACCGCGTCCCTGCCTTCGTCTCGAGCGGCACCAAATTCAAGACTTGGATCGCCGAGCAAAAGAAGAAGGGCACGAAAGTGATGTTCTTCACGACTGAACACAGCCGCATCGCTTCACTCAAGAGCGAGCTCGGCCCCGTGAAAGACTTCAAAGTTCTCACCGACCGCAAGCTCAACAACAAGTTCACGCTGGCAAGGGCGGTGTTCTAGAGCAAGCTAGCGTGGGGCCATGATTTCGAGTGACTTGCGAGCGATTTTTGTGATCGACTAGCCGCGAAGAGTCACTCGTCTCGAGGTCGAGCTCGCCTGCCTCCGCTGCGCGATCGTCAGGAAAGTCTTGAAATGGAAGCGAAATTTGGCCCGCGGCGGGTAAAACTGAGCCTCGTCATCCCTTGCTACAACGAGGAGCGAACGCTCGAAGCGTGCGTCGACAAGGTACTGGAGATCGCCGACGAAGAGTTGGAGCTCGAGCTCATCATCGTCGATGATTGTTCGAAGGACGCGAGCCGGAGCGTCGCTGCCCAGCTCGCAGCGCGCATCCCGGGTCTGGTGCTGCTGCAGCACGAACTGAACCAAGGCAAGGGCGCCGCGCTCAGGACTGGCATCGCGCACGCGACGGGTGACTTCGTTGCCATCCAAGATGCGGACTTGGAATACGACCCGATGGATTTGAAGCGCCTACTCGTACCGCTACGCAGAGGCGAGGCGGACGTAGTGCTCGGTTCGCGCTTCCTTGCACACGGCTACCACCGCGTACTTTACTTTTGGCATTCGCTCGGCAATCGCGTTCTGACGTTTCTCTCGAACATGCTGACCGATCTGAACCTGACGGACATGGAGACTTGCTACAAAGTCTTCCGCCGCGAGGTGATCCAAAAGATCGTCATCCAAGAGAATCGCTTCGGATTCGAGCCAGAAGTCGTAGCGAAGATCGCACAGGCGCGGCTGCGCATCTACGAGATGGGCATTTCCTACCGCGGCCGCACTTACGCGGAGGGCAAGAAGATCGGGGTCAAGGACGGCGTTCGAGCGCTGTATTGCATCCTCAAGTACAACCTGCACAACGCGCCCTGGCCGATTCAATTCTTTTTCTACATGTTCATCGGCGGCGCATCCGCGCTCGTCAATTTACTGCTGTTTCTCGGCTTGTTTCCCGTGCTCGGAGTCACGGCTTCCGCGCTGATCGCATTCTTCGTGGCCGCAGCCGTCAACTACGTGCTGTCGGTGCAAATCCTGTTTCGCCGCGAAGCGAGGTGGAGCTCGTACACCGAGCTGCTGGTGTTTCTTGGGGTCGTGACGGCGGTCAGCGTGGTCGATCTCTTTTCCACACAGTTCTTGATTGATGCCGGTCTCGGGCGGGCGTTGGCCAAGACGGCGGCCACGGGCATCGGGCTCGCGCTCAACTTCGCCGGACGCCGGCTATTGGTGTTCCCAGAGAAACCACGCGCGGATTGGAAACCGCAAAACTAGCGGCACGACCCCGTGTCCAGCACGGCCTACTCCGATTCGTAATCGAAATCGTAGCGGAGAATGCCGTCCTCTGGAATATGCTCTGACGTGTCGTCGCAGGTCAGGCGCCAAACATAGAAGGCTTTGCGATATTGCGAGTAGACGATACCGGTCGGATTGTTTCCGATATCCGTGCTGACGATCCGCCAGCTCTTGCCGTCGTCAGCTGAGATGACCACGTGCCGGGTGGCGACGCTCGCGAGCCGACCATCTGGCAGCTGAATGGGCGCAACGCCCCAATCCACCACCCCGACCGCACCGAGGTCGGACCAGGTCCTGCCTTCGTCCTGACTGCGAGTGAGCCCGGTGTTGACGTCGCTCGCGAAATAGAGCGAGCCATCCGCTGCGAGCAACGGAGCCGCAGCCCCGCCGTTGCTGCTGACGCTCTTCCAGCTCGTACCCGCGTTCGTCGAACGATAAATCCCGCTGCTGCCCGAGTAGGACCGGCAGCCAAGCAGAAATGTCTTGTCGTCGAGCACGTACGGAAAGCTGCAAGCTCCCACCCCATCCGGCTCGTTCTTGCTGATGTCTTGCCAGGATTCGCCGCCATCTTGCGAGAGGTGGAGTAAGTGGTCCGCCTCGTGACCGCTGGCGATGATCGTTTTGCGGTCAGGGTCGCCGAAATCGATACTGACGTAGTCGTTGTGAGTGATGCCCAGCGAAGAGAAGGTCTTGCCGGCGTCGTGCGTCACGTACAGACCATCGCCGTTGTAGATCCCCGTTTCCCAAAACGTGTTCGCATCGTCCGGGTCGTAGAGGATGGAGCTCGTGCGGTTGATGATGGTCGCAGACTTGCGCCCGGTGCCGAGCCTCGTCCAAGTGTCGCCGCCGTCGCTGCTCGCCCACAGGCCGTTCTGGGCAACACCGGCGATCAGCAGGTCCTCGTCCGGCTTACTCGATAGGTAAGCCATGTTCCCGCACTCGGACTCCAAGTCGACGAGGCTCCCGGTCACCGGGACCCAGGAACCAGTGGGCTCAGGGCCCTCGCTGCCGGCCTGACCGCCACCGCCACTTTGACCGTTGGCACCGCCCTGACTCGAGCCCCCCGACGCGGGCGCGTCCTCTCCACAGTGGTTGCTGGGACAGGCGTAGAACGTGCAGCCCGCGCTGAGGGCCGCGACCAAGAGAACTGCACCAGTATTCGAGGCCGCGAGCATGAATCGGTCTTCCTATCTTATTCGATGTAGCGCCAGAGGCCAGCGAGCCAATTGCCGGTCACGACGATGTAGTGCGTTCCATCATACGTGACAGCGGCCCGCTTGGCCCCGTTCGTCATGCCTTGGGGTGCAGTCGGCGCCCAATCCGACCAATTTACGCCGTCCGAAATCGGCGAACGCTGGAGGTGCTGCGATTCACCGGTATTTGCGGCCGGCAGCGTCGCATAGATGTAGCTTGCGGTGCCGAAAACCTGGTCCTGCGGGATCATGTTCGACTTGGCCGCGGCCCAAGTCTTGCCGAAGTCCGCGCTGCGGAAGATGACGCCATTTTGGCCGGCGCCAGCCGCGTAGATCGCGCCCTTGCCGTCCTGGAAGATTTGCGAGGAACCGTGCCCGTGCTCGAGCGTCGGCAGCACCTGCGTCCAAGTCTTGCCGGAATCCTCCGTGCGCCACATGCCGTTCACGTTGCTCTCCCACTGCGCCATCGTCAGCCAGGTGGTAGACGGAGACGGTGAGTTCAGCACGAACCACGGAAACACCGATCTGCCGAACTTGGCTGGAACGGGGATCGTGCTCCACGTCATACCGCCGTTCTTCGACTCGCTCAGGCCGACGTCGTGGAAGCCCGCGATCAGGTGGTTTGAATCCAGGGGATCGATGTCGATCGCGTAGACGTCGTTCGATGGCACGCCCTGGGTGTTGTTCACGTCGTAGCGCGTCCAATCGACACCGCCGTTGATGCTCTTGTAGACGCCGAGCAAATCACCGTAGCCGGCGACCGTGTACAACGCGGGAGGCGTGTTCGAATCACGCCGCGGGTTCGGGTCGATGGCAGCGGCCCAGGGTCGTCCAGCTTCGAGGTGAGCCGCGTTCGTGCCAGTGCTCACTTTCTTCCAGGTCAACCCATAGTCTTCCGACTTCCAGACACCTTGATAGCAAAAGAAGGCGTACAGATCGCCGCGCCTCACCGGATCAGCCACGACCTCTTGCGCGCCGTAGTTGCAGCCCGCACACGAAAAGTTCGGATCGAGATTGATGCCAGCCGGGGTAACGTTCACCCATTGCCCCGCCGGACAAGTGCCTGCCGCAATGCAGGGATTCGGCGGCGGCGTCACTGGGTGCGGCGCGCCGCCCGTGTGACCTGCACCCGCTGTTGGGGCGCCGCCTTGGGCCACGCTTCCGCCTTGGGCCACGCTTCCGCCTTGGGCCACGCTTCCGCCTTGGGCCACGCTTCCGCCTTGGGCCACGCCTCCGCCTTGGGCCACGCCTCCGCCTAGGGCCACAGTACGGCTGCCGGCTTGCCCTTCGACGTCAGAACCCGCGGCATTCACCGCACCGCCGACGCCGACAGCACCGCCGCCGCTCACTAGCTCCATCTTCGGCCTGGTTTCTCCAGCTCCACCACAGCCGAAACAAAGTACGAGTACACCAAGGCTGATTCTGCCTCTGTTCATGGCTATCTTTTCTTGCAGGGCCGCAGCGCGGCGCGTTGAGGTCGACGACGCAACCCGCTACTGGGGCGTCGGCCAATTGTTCCAGGGCGGAACGGGGTAGCTGCCGTTGAGGCTCTGAAAGAAAGCGAGAAGGTCCCCGCGATCATCGTCGGAAAGCGCAGTGGCGTGCACGGCGAGGACGTCGTTCAAAGACGGCAGCGCGCCGTCATGCCCATATGGGAACGTCTGAGTCAGGTTGCGTAACGACGGAGTTCGGAACGCACCGGTGTCGCCAGGTCCTGCGCTAGGCACCCTAGCCTTGGCTACGGCCGGACCCGGATCTGCGTAGGGGCCCTGAAGGTTGAAAGGGCTATTTTCCAAGAGCGAAATCCCACCCGCGCGCCCAAGATCGGGTTCCGCACCAGCTAAGCTCGGGAAGCCCACATCGTGAAAACCCTCGTCGGTGAGCATCGGGCCGCTGTGGCAGCTCTGACAGCCGTTCTCGAGGAACACGCGCAAGCCGCGTTGAGCGGGCTCGAGCAGTTGAGTCGAATCTCCCGCGAGAAAGCGCTCCAGCGGACCCGCGCTGGTCGCGTTCTTTCGCATGTACGCGTCCAGCGCCTTGCCCACGTTGACGAACAAACGATTTGCTTGATCCTGGACGGACGCGGAGAGCGCATCAAAAGCGGCGTCGCCTGGCTTACCGCTCGCGGGCCAATCCGACATGTCCGGCAGCGCACCAAACGCGCTCTCGTAGGCAGTCTGATAGCGATCGCGGATGGTGCGCGCCAAGGTCAGTCGCGTCGAATTCATCTCGACCGGGTTCTCGATCGGACCCAACGCCTGAGACCAAAGCGAGTCCGCACGGCCGTCCCAGAAAAACACGCTCAGGTGCGCTGCGTTGAAGGTCGTCGGCGCGTTGCGATTACCCTTGGCCTTGCCGGTGGACACTGGCGCGCGATCGGTGAACGCGCGCTCCGGCGAGTGGCACGTTGCACAGCTCACTCCAGTACCCAGGTTCGAGTCGAAAAACAGCGAGAAACCGAGCTGAGCCGCGTTTTGATCGTCGGCAAACTTGTTGCCGGCCGAAGCTGGCAACGCTACGGGCAGTGCCATCGCGTGCGCGTCTGCGCACTGCTCCGGGGCAATATTCGGCACGTCACAAGTGGCGGGGGCTGCCGCCGCTGAACAGCCGCAAGCGAGCGCACTACTCAACAGCAGAGATCCGAACTTCGCGACGCGCCTCATCATCACTTCGCCTTCGCCGGTTGGCACAGTTTGGGGTTGAAGTTGTCGGGCAAAGGCAGATCCTCGCGAATGCCGACGTTGTCGTAGCCGCGCCAATCGGCGAACGGCGTGTTGTGCATGACGTGATGTTGAGTCGTCTGCGGGTTGTCGGATTGCGTTCCGCGGCGGATCTCACCAAACTCAGCCGACGTGTGGTAAAGGATGTGCCAGAAACCGACCGCGGCTTCGGCCATGGTCATCGACGAGGGATCCAGATCCTGGCAGATCCGCTGCTCCCCTTCGACGTAGATGACGACTCGATCGCGGCGCACGAACACGTCGAAGCGCGTCTTTTGCCAAATGTTGGTTTGGTCATCCAGCCACACGCCGGAGGGTTTGCCCGATTCGTCGACTTGACGCTCCCAGCGCAACGGGAACGGACCTTCCTGCGTCGGGCCGAAAGCAGTGGTGTACTGGTCGAGCGTCGCGTCGTCGTACTTGCCGAACGCGGGCGCGGGGTGCGAGCGAACCACCGTAATCTTCAGGCTGGTGTCGGAATGACTCGCGATATCGCCACCGGGCACGAAGCCGTAGCCGGCACCACGCCCGACGAGCGTGAGGCAGTTCCAACCGAGCGTATTGGTCGGGTGCGTGCCCTCCTCGTTCATGAAGCCGGGACGAGGCAGCGGCGCCGCCTTGATCGTGTCGCCCACGTACGTATCACCCATCTTGTCCGAGCCGCACAGCGCGAGGTTCTCGTAGCGCCTCGGTGATTCGTTACGCTGCACTTCGTATGTGATGTAGAGATACTTGTTGGCCTCTGACGGCAGGGCGGCGGGATGGGCGCGCGGGTACATCGCCTGCAAGCTCATCGAGTCTTGCGCGGGATCTCCGAAGACCATGTTCAGGTGACCACGGTTGATCGAGAAATCACTGAACTCGTTGGCGATATCGTAAAAGATCCACTTCTTGTTTTGGTAGACGTTGAACGCGGTGACGCCGAGCACGTCATTGGCCGGGTCCGTAGTGCGGAGCAGCTTCGGCTGATCGGCGTCGTCCTGAAAATCGTCGAAGAAGTCGCTTTCGGTGAAGCCATCCGGCAGATCCTTGGAACCCGTGGGCGTGACTTTGATCACGCTGCGCGCGAGCACGATAGGATCGTCGGCGGGCGCGGGCTGCGCGACACGAATGTACGGACTTTCGGGATAGTTCGGCGACTTGGGATCGAGCGTGGGCTGGTTGGGTCCCTGCCCGTTCAAGATCATGCTGCCGTAGTCTTTACGGATCTCGTCTTCCGTACGCAGCGGGAACGTCTTCGGCAGCAGCTGCAGCGAGTACGACTTCCCGTCGACGGTCGCCTGCTCAGTAGGGGCACCGATATCTACGTTGTAGATTTTGATGTCCTTGTGCACCGTGCCGAAGATGCCGGGAAACGGGCACTGGCGATCGATGGCTTCGACGACGAGCGTCGTCTCTTCGTCCACGCCATCGATCTCCATCGTTTGCATCAGCTGCGCCGGCACGTTGGGACGACGATCCAGGTTGAACTGCTCGCAGTTCGGCATGTCGAGCACGGCGTTGTTGTATTTGACGGGCAGGATCTCGTCGTCGGTGCACTGGTTGCGCTGGCGCAAGCCCGCGCAATAGATGTCGGCACCCGCGACGTGCTCGCGCTTCGAATCGTCGGCGCTGACCGTGACGCCGTCTTTCACCGCGAATACTCGGTAGTCCCTCGCGCCGTCCACGCCGGGCAAGTACAGGCGCACGCTGCTCCGGTTCGGTAGGTATTTGACGGCGCCGAGGGCCGGCGCATCCCCGAATTTGAGCGTGGTCGTGCCGTCGTCGGCCGGCTTGCCGCCATCCGGAACTGGGATCGTCGGCATCGATGCCGGAGCGCCACCCATGCCGGGGCCGGCGCCGGTGCTTGCGCCTCCGCCGGGGGTTGAGTTCCCTCCCGCAGTGCCGTTAACCTCGCTGCCGGATCCGCCCGAGGATGAGGGCGAGTCACCGCCTGCAGCCGGGTTACCATCCGCCGGAGACTTCGACGAGCAGCCTGCGAGGAGCGCGCCACCAGAGAGGGCGATGCAAATTAGCCAATGACTAGCCCGGACGCCGGACAGCCGGCCATTCCGGCCCTGTCCTTCAAACACTGCTTCCGGATCCAATTTGCTGCCGCTCATGAAAACCACTCCTTGATTCTAGCGGGGCGCCAATACTGTCACGCCTCTCGTATTGGGACAAACGGCAGCACCCGCCTGAGCATAACCGAGCGGCGCGCCCAAACCGCCCCGGAGACGTTGAACATTGGAAAGAACTATTGCTTTTTCCAATAATCTTCTGCGCATCGCCCGCATCGTGAGACGCGATTGCTGTTCGAATCGTGACAAAGAAAAAGCCCAGACGTGGCGGATTTCACCAATCCAAAGGCAAGGACGAACAGATTTTTCTGTCGCGCCTAAATCACGTTACGATTTGAAGGCAGCGACGATGTTTCGCCGTGCGACTCACCCTCGGGTCTGAACATGATCTTCGGACGCGTTTCCTGCGCGCGCTCAAGACCGCCAAAGCTTCGACAGCGAGCTCTCGCATGCGAGAGCGGTGTTCCCAGAGCTCGTTGAGTTCGCGCAAATAGTGAGGCATTCGCGCTGACACACCACAACCTTTCGGTTGTCGACCGACGAACTGCGAGGACCTCCGGGGGACGAGAATTCCTGTTCACAGCGCAGTCAGCCGTTGCCCATGCTGTTTTCTGAGAGCCGATCTGAGCCGAGAACAACGGCGCGCTCCGAGGTGCGATGCCGGATTTCGATCGCCCATGCTCAAACCGTCACTCGCGAATGCAGTGGGATTTTGTTGATGGTCAATCAATACGTCAGAGCGCACCCAGCCTTCGGCGTCGCGGACGAAAAGAGCGCGAAACACGGCGCGCTTTAGCGAGGCTTGTCGGGCCGTGCCGTCGGAGTCGATGAGGCTCCGCACGTGCGAGAGAGCGCGGGGTCGCGCACGGCTTCGGCAAAGACACCAACGAAGCGTTGGCGGCGATGAAGTCCGCGTGTTCGTCGAGCTTGAGCGCGCCGTCGACATACGCGAGTCGCAAGTCTTCGGTCGCTTGGTAGTGGTGCACGCGCAATCATCGACGCGATCGAGATGCGCGTGCTCGCAACTCGGGACCACTCTGGCGACCATCCGGACACGAAACGCGATCTCGATCTCGGAATTCTCGGCGCGCCCGCGCACACGTTCGTGCAGTTCGAGCGGGAAATTCGCGCAGAGTATGCGCACGTCGCCGACGTAGCTTTCGCGGCGGGTCGACGCGACTTGCTGCGTGGCTTCCTCACTCGCTCCGAGATCCACGCCACGCCGGTAGCGCGCGAAGAACTCGAAACTCGCGCCCGCGAGAACTTAGAGCGGCGAATTGCGGGAGCTGATGGAGTTCGAATCGGACGCGCAAAAGAGGCTGCATGTGTGCGTCGCGCCCCCATGAGCGCAGCGACTGTACGCAACTGAGGTGGCAGTTGACGACTTGTAGTTCGAGTGATTGCGGAGCACGGCGTCAATCGATTTGCGGCGCCCTGGCCTTGCCGGCTTTCGACCTGCGTGTTCTGCTTGTGCTGCTTGATCACGACTCCCAAGCAAGATTGCGAAGCGCTGATGAACGCCGTGTTGCCCTTCGGCAAGCAGATGCTCACGCGCTCTCGCGAGATCGTTCCGTTTGGCGGCACGATGTCCGTGTCCGGTGAAGTCGCCGAGGTCGCAGGCTGGTCCGGCAATCAGCGCCCGCCGTCGCGGCAAATCATCGCGCTTTTGAACGGCGGCTTCCGTGATGGCGCTGCGCTCGGAAAGTATCGAGCAACGGCGCTCGTCTACGATATTCGCGTGGTGCCCCCTGGCGGCACGGAAAAGCAGGACGCGATTGCGGTCAATCTCGACCACCGCGACGGCTATTCGGTCGTGGTCGTGTTTCCATTCGCTTTCTCGGACGCTGGAGCGCTCGAACTCGGCTCACCGTTCGCGAAAGCCGGCGACGCGGTGATCTTTCACCAGTAGGCGCGCTACGTTCGCGCGAAGAGCTACGACGGGGCGCTCGCGGGCTCGTGATCGATCGCCACGAAGCCCGGCAATTCTTCGATGCGCTCGATCCACGAACGAATCGCCGCGTACGGCTGCAAACTGAAGCCACCCTGCTCGGCGCAGTGCACATAAGCAAACAACGCGATGTCGGCGATCGTGTATCCCGCATCGGTCAAGTACAGGTAGTCGTGCAGGCGCTGTTCCAAGACCGACAGCGCGTGATTGCCCAAGCGGTTCCAAGCCGCGAACTCTTGCGGCAACGTAGCGACGACGTCCGGGAAGGTGCGACGAAAGCGCGCGCGACCGATCACTTGCGAGACATTGCTCTGTTCGAAGCAGAGCCACTCGAGCACACGGGTTCGAGCCAAGCTGGGCACCGGTAAGAAGCGCGTGCCCTCGGCGAGGTGCATCAAGATCGCGCTCGACTCGCGCAAACAAGTGCCGTCTGCGAGCTCGAGCACGGGCACTTGGCCAACCGGGTTTTTGGCCAAAAACCACGGGTCTTGCGCCTCACCCTCGATGATGTCGATGCGGTGCGTTTCGTACTCGATGCCGAGCTGGCTGAGCAGCAGCCGCACCTTGTAGCAATTGCCGGAAAACGAGTAGTCGTAAAGAATCGGCTTTTGGCTCATGCGCTACGCTCGGTTTTCGTAGTCGATCATACGCACGCCGCGCTTTGCCTTTTCGGCCTCGGTGGCAACGCGGAGCTTTTCGTACAAGGCCACGACGTCCGTCTTGATCTCTCGAACGTGCAGCTCGGGAGTAGACTTGTCGAACGTCTTCAGCAGCAGATTGCCGGTGCCCAGCACGCGCTGAAAAAACGGACGGTCTACCGTGTAGTCGGCGATTCGATACAGATCGATCTGCTCGAGGCGCTTCGAGAGCATGCCGGTCTCGACCACGATCCGGCGCGTGGTGATTCGGTACAACTTCGAGCCGCGGTGCCACCAGCGAACGATCAGCCACAGGCCGAGCGTCGCAATCACGACCACGAGCACCGAGACGCTCGGCACCAACGCGCGGCGTCCCTCGAACAGGACGAGCTCGCCCGAGGGATCGTTGTCGCCGCCCGCTACCACGGCTCGCTCAGCCTCGCTCACGCTTGAAGCAGCCGCTTGATCTCTTCTTTGATGATCGTCTCGGCCAGCGTGGGCACGACCTCCCACACCACCTGCTCGACCACCTCACGCGAAAGCGAAAGCACGGCTTCGACCTGGGCGCTGCTCAGGCCCAATCCGCCGAGTTTGCCGGCAAAATCAGCGGGCAATGCTGCGGCCGGTGCGGGTTTCGCTGCCGCCGCGGGCGCTGGAGCCGCCTGCGGAGCGGACTTGGGAACCACGGGCGGAGAGATGATCGGCGCAGGAGCCGCCACTGGGGAAGAGCCCACCTCAATCGAGGGCGCGCTGGTAACTGGCGCACGCGCGGGCGCGATCGGCTGGATGGGCGCAACCTGTGGCGGCGCAGGCGAAGCCGGGATGACCGGACTCGGCGCCGACCCGTACGCCAACGTTTGGACACGCGGGCGTCCACCGACGACCTCTGCGACCTTGTTGGTCGCCGAGGGCATGACCACCGGCGCAGGCGCGACGGCCATGACCGGCGCGGCTGCCGCGCGCCGCGCGATGTTGGTCACTTTTTCCAGCAGCTGCTGGGTGTCGAATGGTTTGTCGACGAAGTCGTCGGCACCGACGGCCGTGCCTCGGGCACGATCATAGGGCTGCTGCTTGCTCGACAGCATCACGACGGCAACGTTGGGCGAGGCCGCTTTGATCTTCTGGCAAAGCTCGTAGCCGGCCGCGTTTTCGAGGCCAGCGTCGACCAAAGCAACCTGCGGGTTTTCCCCGAGCTTGCCCAGTGCCTCGTCCGCGCTTTCGCAGAGAACGGTCCGAAAATCTTCGCCCGCGAAGGTGATTTCGAGCACCTTGCGCATGGTCTTGCTGTCATCGACAGCCAACAACGTGGTGGTCACGGAGTCCTCCGGTGTGACGTATGCACGAAACCGGATCATCGGGTTCCACCCAAAAACTGTCAAGGATTTCGCCAGGCTTGGCGGCCAGTACCTATATAAGTCGGCAATTCCTTCGCGTTTCGGCGGGGCATTTGCCGCGCCTCGTCCGGCTCGGCCTCGCGCTCGCGTCGGTCTCGCCGCGCTCTCGCCCCCCGCTCGGGCTGGCGGCATCCGTCAGCGGAGCATGAACCACTCCACGTCGGGCGTGAGCTCGAGGTGAAAATGGTTCTTGTGGGCCGGATTGTAGTTGGGCGTGAGGATGCTGTTGAAGACGTGCGCCGCAGACGCCGCGCACACCAATTCGTGTAGCTCACGTGCCTCTGGGCAATCCGGACTCGGCGGGCGCGCCGCGGGCACGCATTGCTCGGCGCCGAGCTGGCCGTGAAAATGCTCGAGCACGTTCAGCACCTCGCCGTTGTCTTTGCGCAGCTCGCGCACGTCGATCGCCAACGCCCCTTGATGGCGTCGCCCCCACTCGGTCATCGGCCAGCTCTTGGCGGGCGGGCGCCACGCCGAGAACATGCGCACCTCGGAGATCGAGTGCGCGCGCAGCGTTTCGCTGAAATCATCGAGCGAAAGCACCAGCCGACAATCGAAAATTTCCCAAGGCACGCGCGCGCGTTCGCCGTCCGGAAAATCGGTGCGATAGAGCACGCCGCCAACGCGCCCAGTGAGGCGCACGGGGATCTTCACGCCGCGCTTCGGCTCTTCGCGCGAGTACGGGATGTGCCGCTCCTCCAAGAGCGCGAGACACGCGGACGGCGTGAGCTGTCCATAGGCCGCGGCACGAGACCCGGGCGAGTGGCTGAGCGGAATCGTCTTCTTGTGCTGCACAGCGTGCGAGCGGTGCGGGTGCGCCTTGGCTTTCAGCTTGGGCTTCGGCGGGTGTGCCGGTGTGGCGCCCAGCACGAGCGTGCCGAGCGCGGCCAAAGCGATCCAAGGCGAAGTCACGCCGGGAGCCTGACCCGAAGCGCGGGAAAAGGCCAAATCCGAGCCCGCGTCGAGCAACGAATTGGCGAAAGAAGTCACAATTTGACGAACTGCCGCGAAAGAGCCAAGGATCTCCATGCGATGTCGGTGAGCCCGCCCCTCAGCAAACGAGCCCGCTCGGTGCTGTACGCCGTCGTGACGGAGTTCATCGCCACGGCCGAGCCCGTGGGTAGCCGCACGCTCACCCGCAAATACGGCTTCTCGCTCTCTGCTGCGACGATCCGCAACGAGCTCGCGGATCTCGAAGACTCGGGTTACCTCGCGCAGCCGCACACTTCTGCGGGGCGCGTGCCGACGGAAGCCGCCTATCGCTTGTTCGTCGATGCACTGATGCAGGTGCGCGAGGTATCGCAAGGCGACGCCGCGCGCATCAAGGAGCGCTTCGCCGATCTGACGGCGGATTCGGACATCTTGCGCGAGACCGGCAAGCTGCTCTCGGACATGAGCGGAGCCCCAGCGGTGCTCGTGAGGGCGCGGACCGAGACGCGCACGCTACTCACGCTGCGCTTCATTGCCACGCGCCCGTTCGAGCTCTTGAGCGTGATGGTCTTCTCGGACGGCACGGTCGAAAATCGCTTCATCCGCGTGGAGAAGCCGGTGAGTGAGCACGAGCTCGAGCGCGTGCACAACATGCTGAATGAAGTGGCCAAGGGTCGCACTTTGACGGCGATCCGCGAGCACTTCGTGAGCTACGCCTCGCATCACGCTGACGAGATCGAGAGCTTGCGTCAGCTCGGCGTGCACCTGGTGCGCGCCGCGACGGAAGGCGCGACGCGCGGGGTCGACGTGATCATTCAAGGCCAATCGCGTTTGCTGGAGAGCCCCGAGTTCGGCAACGTCGAGCGCGTGCGCGAGC
>Ga0164241_10003369_pt1 | contig 16219 bp, 12 predicted proteins | sample OricomyardsoilBY_FD_108780 | JGI IMG/M metagenome (GOLD analysis project Ga0164241, IMG submission 108780) | Backyard soil microbial communities from Emeryville, California, USA - Original compost - Back yard soil (BY) | ecosystem: Environmental > Terrestrial > Soil > Unclassified | place: USA... | reverse complement strand
GGCCCAGTACAGGTTGAAGCCGAAGTCGCCGATCCCGTAGCCGAACTTCTCGCGCAGCGGCAGGCGCGCGTCGGCCACGGTTGCGTGCCTGGCGCCGGCTTGCGCGGCGTGCTGGTCTTGCGTCATGCCTTCGCCCTGGAAAACCGGCATGCCGGCGCACCTCGCGCGCATGCATCGGTTGCTTGACAGCGTTTCCAGCTTGCGGCCATCGCGCCGCGCCGGCAAGCCGGTGATCCATGCGCGCCGCACGGTAACCACTCGCAGGCCCCGGATACGGAGTGCCGCTGCAGCGTCCCGCTGGATCCTGCTGCTGGTTTCGAACGCCTATGCAGCGCTGTTGTTCGGCGACCTAGAGGAAGGACGTGCCTTGTCGGCCCCGCAAGCCTGCTCCAGCGGCGCTGGTCTAGGATAGGCACACCCGCCACCGGTGCACGCACATGAGCCAGGACATCCCCGCGCTCCAGACCGCCCTGCGAGCCTTCGCACACGAGCGCGAGTGGGAGCAGTTCCATTCACCCAAGAACCTGGCGGCCGCGCTGTCCGTGGAAGCGGCGGAACTGTTGGAGCATTTCCAATGGCTCACCGAGGAACAAAGCCGCAATCTGCCTCCCGACAGGCTCGCGCAGGTCGCCAGCGAATTGGCGGACGTATTGCTCTACGCGCTGCAAATGGCCGACAAGCTAGGCATCGACCCGCTCGACGCCGCGTGGAAGAAGCTCCAGGTCAACGAGCAGAAGTATCCGGTGGATCGCGCCAAGGGCCGCAGCACCAAATACACCGAGTTGTAATCACCGGGCTAGAGGGGGCCGTTCTTGATCATCTACCAAGGCACGAAATCGGGTTTCCTGCGCGACCACGACAACCACGACATCGAGGACGTGATCGCGACGGCTTACCTGACAAGCACAGGCAAGTACGTGCCCCATGCCGAGATCCGCTCCTGGAAAGAGTCGCTCGGCCAGATGGCCAAAGTCCTGCGCGACGAGGAGATGCCCGACGACATGGGCGTGGGCATCGAGTACGGCATCCCTCAGAGCGCAAAGCGGATCGATTTCATTCTTTCTGGAACCGACTCCCGTGGGCTTCCGCACCTGATCGTGGTCGAGCTCAAACAGTGGTCCTCGGCGAAGCTCTCCGACAAGGACGGCATCGTGATCGCCCGACGCGGCGGCGTTGGCGAACGCGAAGGCGCGCACCCCTGCTATCAGGCCTGGTCCTATGCCGCGCTGCTGGAAGGCTTCAACGAGGCCATCTATGACGGTGGCGTCGGCCTGCGTCCCTGCGCCTACCTGCACAACTACAGTGACGACGGCATCATCAGCCACCCGCACTACGCGCCCTACATCGACAAGGCGCCGCTGTTCCTGCGTGGCGACGACGAGCGCCAGCGGCTGCGCGATTTCATCAAGCAGCACGTCAGGCAGGGCGACAACGCCGAGTTGCTCTACAAGATCGAGAACGGTCGCATCCGCCCGTCGAAAATGTTGGCCGACAGCCTGGGAAAGATGCTGCGCGGCAATCGGGAATTCGTGCTGGTCGACGACCAGAAAGTCGTCTACGAAACCGCGCTCGCCCTCGCCCGTACTGCCAGTGAGGATGCCAAGCAGGTCGCCATCATCCGAGGCGGACCCGGGACCGGCAAATCGGTGGTGGCAATCAACCTGTTGGCCGCGTTGACCAAGCTCGGGCTGCTTACCAAGTACGTTTCCAAGAACGCCGCGCCACGCAGTGTCTACAAGGCCAGGTTGATGGGCGAACGCTTCCGGCAAGTGGAGATCTCCAACTTGTTCAGCGGCTCCGGTGCCTTCATCGATACGCTGGCCAACACGTTCGATGCGCTGGTCGTCGACGAGGCGCACAGGCTCAACCGCTTCTCCGGCCTGTATGGCAACCTCGGCGAGAATCAGGTCAAGGAAATCATCGACAGCGCCAAGTGCACGATCCTGTTCGTCGACGACGACCAGATGGTCACCCTCAGCGACATCGGCCACTCGACGGAACTGGAACGATGGGCAACCGATCTCGGCGCAACGGTCACCCGGCTGGAGCTGGCCTCCCAGTTTCGCTGCAACGGTTCCGATGGATATCTCGCCTGGCTGGATCGCATCCTCGGCGTCCGCGATACCGCCAACGCCGACTTCGATCCGGAAGCCTTCGACTTCCGCGTGATTGATTCCCCCACCGAACTGCATGCACTGATCGCCGAAAAGAATCGCTCCAACAACAGGTCGCGCATGGTGGCCGGCTACTGCTGGGATTGGAAAAGCAAAAAGGATCCAGACGCCTACGACATCGTCCTTGACGAATACGGCTACCGGAAGCAGTGGAACCTCGACAGGGACGGCAGCCTCTGGCTGATCGCCCCCGGCTCGATCGACGAAGTGGGTTGCATCCATACCTGCCAGGGCCTGGAGCTCGATTACGTTGGCGTCATCGTCGGCCCCGACCTGCTTGCCCGCGATGGACAGCTGGTGACCGTGCCAGAGAACCGGTCAAGCCGCGACCGGTCGATCCGGGGCTACAAGAAGTTGATGAAGACGGATCCCGGAGAAACACGACCGCGGCTCGACCGAATCATCCGCAACACCTACCGGACACTGATGACCCGCGGCATGAAGGGGTGTTACGTGTTCTGCACGGATGCGGAGACGCAGCGACATTTCCGCCGGCTGATCGCTTCGCTTGCCAGCGATTCCGAATGACTTGTTTCGGCCAATAGCGGACTCAACGAAAGCGCTGTTCAAAGCCAGCGGAGAGAGACTTGACTGGTCCAATGGGACCTGGCCTGGCTCTGATTAACTGCGCACAAGATGAGCAACGCCGATTAATTCATTCTTCCAAGGCTGGTGTAGTCAGCACAGCCGCGAATCCGCCGTATTGCGTACGCATGTTGGTTGTCTGGCCCTGATAAAGCCTGGCAGCGAACAACAGCGTCCCCGATGCTGCTGCGAAGCAGCGTACGTCTGCCTTGAGTGAGGCACCGCCATGCACGATTCGCACACTTGGAGGTGCGAAGGCCTGAGCCACGTAGGGCGTAGAAGCCATCGTGTCCCAGACCCTTCTGGTCAACTTGGAGCCACGGTAGCTTCCGCGGCTGCCAAACCCGGTCGCCGGTTTAAAGAAGTATCCATCCCGGTCATCCCACAGCACGTCCCGGTTTTCGGAGGTGACCTCGACAGTGGTCGGAATCACTTGTGCGAGCCGCTGCGCCAACGCGGGGTCAACTCCCCAACTACCCAGCATATGAGCGTCGCCAAGCAGGATCAGGTTGCGCTTGTCTGCGAGTAGGGCGTGCGCCCTGGGGTGCGGAGTGAGCGCGATCGCGCGTGCCAGATAAGCGTGACGCAGTGGCTCAACCACTGGCTCGGCGAGCGCAAAGTCGGTCAGTCGGTTGTAGACGGCGTCGATCCGTCCATCCGCGTCTTCCAGTCCATTCGGCCCGAACATGAGGGCGTTGGGTGCGCGAATAACGCTGTCGACGCCCCGATCCTTGAATGCCGCGGCATAGAGCTCGAACTCCGGATACAGGAATTGTTCCTTGGGGGCGATATCCACGATAGCCACGCGTGTCGGCATCCGCCCCAACTGCGTACGGGCATCGTCCAGCCACGCCGCCACCGAGGCGTCACGCGCCCGTGCTCCGCTTGTCCAAGGCGCCCAGGCCGTCGGCGCGCAGGACTGAACGGCATCAACCAAGAGCGTATTGAGCAAGAGCCCGCCCGGATTGGTGTTGATTTCGATCAGCCGCGGGCCGGCAACGGTGAGATGGAAGTCCAGCCCCAGCACCCCACCACTTGAGCCGGGGTCATGCAGGGCAATGCTGGGTGCCCAGCGCAGGACGTGTTCGGCGTACTTCCGATTGCGCGCGATCTCGAACACGGCTTGCGCAACTGCACCCATGAGGTCCAGTGAAGTCCGATGCACAAACAGCGCATAGGGCGAGAACAGGTGCGCATGCAACCCCGGGTCCTGGGTCGTGGCCCCGGGAGCACTGATGCCTAATGATTCACGGACGTGGCCAACGTCCACCAAGGCACACGCGCAAAGCCGGTTCAGTTCCTCGGGATCCTTGGTATTGCAGATGACATCACAGGAGTCCGCTCCTTCCACCATTGGAGTCCCCCGTTGCATTCAAGGGCGAGCCGAGGCCCTGGGTGCCAGAAATGTTAGCGGCGGCGGGCGCGCCGGCAAGACCTTTCGAGCCTGTCCCACTCTAACGCTTCATTCACCAAGCAGGACGGCGCCGTGTCGTACCCTGTCACCATGCCGCGCACTGCCCTACGCCTGCTTTTGGCCTTTTGTCTGATCCTCAATGGGATCGGCAACGCCATGGCCGCAGTGGCAATGCCAGCCATGCTGGATGCGCCCGCGCATGTTGCCATGTCGATGGCTGAAGCTTCTCCGCAGCTCGCCAGCGCGTGCGACCACGCCACAGACAACGGAGCAAGTCGCTCGGCACCGGTAGAGCTCCCCCCATCGGCAACCCAGCACCCTGCCGACTGTGACAGAGACTGCTGCGCGCAAGGCTCATGCACTTGCCCGTGCATGCAGATAGGGCAAGCGGCCCTTCTCGACTTGTCAGTGTTAACCGCAGTGCCGGGCAGCGCCGCAATGGCTACTACCTTGCCCGTCGGCCATGCCACACCTGCGCTGCTCAACTTCATTCGACCTCCCATCGGCTAAGTGACCTCAGGCGCTGCGGCGCCGTTTGCCTTGCATGAGCCTTTTTGCCGTGCCGGAGCTGCCTTGTACTCAAGGCCGTCACTGAACCATGTGGAGTAGTCATGTCATTCAAATATCCCGGCGTGTCGCCGGGCATCGCCATGCCGTCGCGGCGGCGCTTCGTCCAGGGCTTGGCCGCGGGAGGTGCTGTCGCCGGCTTGGGCCTATGGCCACAGACGGGCTGGGCACAGCAGTCGCGGAAGATGCCGGTGCTGCGAGGAACCGAGCTCGACCTCAGCGTCGGCGAGACCCTGGTCAACTACACCGGGCAAACCCGCCCTGCCGTGACCATCAACGGCACGCTGCCCGGTCCGCTGCTGCGCTGGAAGGAAGGCACCACGGTTACCTTGCGCGTGCGCAACGACCTGCCGCGCGGATCCATCCATGGCCCGGACACGTCGATCCACTGGCATGGCCTCGTGCTGCCCGCGAACATGGACGGCGTGCCGGGGATGAGCTTCGATGGCATCCGCCCGGGCGAGAGCTACCTCTACCGCTTTGACGTCAAACAGGCCGGCACCTACTGGTACCACAGCCACTCCGGTTTCCAGGAACAGGGCGGCATGTACGGGCCGCTCGTGATCGACCCGGCCGGGCCGGACCCCATCGCCAGCGACCGAGATTTCGTGGTGATGCTGTCCGACTGGACCGACATGGATCCGGCGAAGTTGTTCGCGCGGCTCAAGAAGATGGCCAGCCACGACAACGTCTACCAGCGCACCGTCGGCGATTTCATGCGCGATGCCGAGCGCAAGGGCCTTCCTGCCACCGTGGCCGACCGCAAGATGTGGGGGCAGATGCGCATGACCCCCACGGACCTGTCCGACGTCAACGGGCAGACCTACACATACCTGCTCAACGGGACCACATCGCTAGGCAATTGGACCGGCGTGTTCGTCCCCGGTGACAAGGTGCGCCTGCGCTTGATCAATGGCTCGGCGATGACCTATTTCGATGTGCGCATCCCCGGACTGAAACTGACCGTGGTCGCCGCCGACGGCCAGCCGGTGCATCCGGTCACGGTGGATGAGCTTCGGATTGGTGCCGCAGAAACGTACGACGTCATCGTGCAGCCCGGCGGACAGGACGCCTACACCGTCTTCGCCCAGGACAGCGCGCGCACGGGATATGTCAGCGGCACCCTCGCTGTGCGCGAGGGTCTGCGCGCACCGATCCCCCCTCTGGATCCCCGCCCGATCATGAGCATGGCCGACATGGGCCATGGCGACATGCATGCGGGCCACGACATGGATGCGATGGCGTCCTCGCAACCCGCTGCCGCCGCGGCTCCGCATGCGGGTCACGCGATGCCGGGCACTCCGCCGCCGTCATCCCCCTCCGCAGATCCCCACGCAGGCCACGCCATGGCCACAGGCGCAGGCGCGATGGTCGGCATGGACCATGGCGCCGGTGGCATGCAAACGCACCCGGCAAGCGAGACCAACAACCCGCTGGTGGACATGCAGACCATGTCGCCCACGCCGAAGCTGCATGATCCCGGGATCGGCCTGCGCGACAACGGCCGTCGCGTGCTGACCTACGCAGACCTCAGGAGCACCTTCGCAGACCCGGACGGCCGCGAGCCGGGCCGCACGGTTGAGCTGCACCTGACCGGGCACATGGAGAAGTTCGCGTGGTCGTTCGACGGGCTCAAGTTCGCCCAGGCAGAACCACTGCGCATGACCTATGGCGAGCGCCTGCGCATCGTGCTGGTCAACGACACCATGATGAGCCACCCCATCCACCTGCACGGGATGTGGAGCGACGTGGAAGACGCCGACGGCAATTTCCAGGTGCGCAAGCACACCGTGGACATGCCGCCGGGAAGCAAGCGAAGTTATCGCGTGCGCGCCGATGCGCTGGGGCGCTGGGCCTACCACTGCCATCTGTTCTTCCACATGGAATCCGGCATGTTCCGGGAAGTGCGGGTGGAGGAATGAACGCCATGCGCCTGATTCTTCCGATTGGGATTGTCTTCGCGATCGCTGCGCCGTCACCGGCTCGCGCCCAGCACGAGGGGCATGCGATGACGCCCACGAAGCCAGCTGCCACGACCACCGAACAGAAGCCGCCTCCCGCGAAGCCTGCTGAAACACCGAGGCCACCTGCGGCCAAGGCCCCTGCCAAAGCAACGCAACCCGTTCGCAAGACCGCGACGCCGGAGGCAGCGCCTGCCGCAGTGGATCATTCCACGATGGACCATTCGAAAATGGAAGGAATGGATCACTCGAAGATGGAGTCCCCCGTGATGACGGGCATGGACCATTCCCAGATGGAGGACATGGATCACTCGAAGATGGAGGACATGGATCACTCGAAGATGGAGGGCATGGACCACTCGAACATGGAAGGCATGGACCATTCGAAGATAGATCACGCGCCTTCCACGTCCGTCACGCCAATTCCGCTCGTAACCCAAGCCGACCGCGAGGCCGCTTTCCCCGCGGTGCACACGCACCACGAACACGGCACCAGCACCAACAGCTACTGGCTGCTGGACCGTCTGGAGGTTTCCGACGCCGATGACGGCACCGCGCTGGGATGGGAAGCATTGGGCTGGATCGGTGGCGACATCCAGCGTGTCTGGCTGCGCAGCGAGGGCGAGTCCGTCGATGGCCGCATCGAACACGGCGATGTTGAAGTGCTGTATGGCCGCAGCGTGCGGGCGTGGTGGGACGTGTTGGCCGGGGTGCGTCAGGAAGTGGGCGAAGGCCCTTCGCGCACCTGGGCAGCGTTCGGTGTGCAGGGGCTGGCGCCTTACAAGTTCGAGGTGGCGGCCACCGCCTACATCGGCCAGGGCGGTCGCACGGCGCTGCGTGCGGAAGCCGAGTACGACACCTTGCTGACCAACCGCCTGATCCTGCAGTGGCGGGCGGAGGCAAATGCTCATGGCAAGGCAGATCCACTGGCGGGTATTGGCGCCGGTCTCTCGACAGTCGAGTTTGGTGCCCGACTGCGGTTCGAGGTCACACGTCAGTTCGCGCCCTACATCGGCCTCGAGCACGACCGCGCCTTTGGCGACACCGCCGACTTTCGTCGCAACGCGGGGCACGGCGCAGCGGACACCCGCGTGGTGGCCGGCGTGCGCGTGTGGTTCTGACCCGCTCCCACGCTGCCTGCGCCTCACACAACTTCATCAAACCCGAGGAACGTCACATGCGCTTCGAGTCCCGATCAATTCCGTTCAACGTGCTGTTGGCTGTCGGCTGCACACTGATGGCGACGTCCTGCCAAGCCGACCCTGGGGGCATCGCTTCGGCGCCCGACCAGAACAAGCCCATCTCCACGCATGCGCCGACGACAAAGAAATTGTCCGCAACGCCCGCGACATCCACGCCCACGGCAGCCTTGGCCGCTGCCGACGTGCTCCCCCCCGTGCTGGTGCACAAGAGTGCGAGCTGTGGTTGCTGCGGCGCCTGGGTCGATCACCTGCGCGGGGCCGGCTTTACCGTTCGCGTCAACGAGACCGAAGACCTGAACCCCATCAAGGAGCGGCTCGGCGTGCCCGATGGAAAGGGCTCGTGCCATACCGCGGAGGTCGGGGGCTACATGGTGGAAGGCCACGTGCCTGCGGACGACATCAAGCGCCTGCTCGTCGAACGTCCGAAGGGGAAGGGCTTGGTGCTGCCAGGGATGCCGATCGGGTCGCCTGGCATGGAGGTTCCGGATGGCACGGTGCAGCCCTACACGGTGGAGCTGGTGGCACCGGACGGCCGAAGCCATCCATTTGCTCGGCACGGTCGCTGACGCTTGACTCTGGACCTTGGTGAAGGGTGCACAGTCCCACTCACCGGCACATTTCACAGGTGAACCCATGAAGATCGGCGAACTGGCAAAGCGGGCCGATGTCCCCATCGACACGGTGCGCTACTACGAGCGCGAGGGCTTGATTCCACCGCCGATCCGGCGGGCTTCCGGCTACCGGGACTACGTGGACGCGGACGTGGATCGGCTGCGTTTCATGCGTCGCGCCAAGGGCCTCGGGTTCACCTTGCACGAGATCCGCGACCTGCTGAGCCTGACTGCCATGTCCGGGGACGATATGGCCGCACTGAATGCACAGACCCAGGCGAAGCTGCGAGACGTGGAGGAAAGAATCCACTCACTCACCCGCATCCGTGAGGCCCTGAAAAGCCTGGTCACTGCCTGTCCCGGGCACGGCGCACTGGACCGCTGCCCGATCCTTGCAGCCCTGTCGGAGGACCGCACATGAGCACTCATGACCACGCTGCTGGCAATCCGACGCGCGATCCCGTCTGCGGCATGACCGTAGACCCGGTGACTGCAAAGGGTGGTTCCGCAATCCATGCTGGCAACTCATACCACTTCTGCAGCACCGGCTGCCGCGAGAAATTCATCGCCAACCCGCTGCACTACCTCGACCGGACAGCCGCGACGAATGGCGAGGCCTCGGCTCCTGTCGCGCACGTGGCTGCCCCGGCAATCGATGCCACCTACACCTGCCCGATGCATCCCGAGATCCGCCAGCAGGGGCCGGGCACCTGCCCGATCTGCGGAATGGCACTTGAGCCGGAGATGCCCAGCCTGGACGAGGAGGAGAACCCGGAACTGCGCGATTTCAGTCGTCGCTTCTGGTGGACCCTTCCGCTGAGCGTGGTGGTCCTGCTTCTCGCAATGTTCGGCCATTCCCTGCCCGCATTGCCCACCGCCACACGCACGTGGATCGAGTTAGCCCTGACCACGCCCGTGGTGCTGTGGGCGGGCTGGCCGTTCTTCGTTCGCTGCCTGCAATCCATCCGCAACCGCAGCCCGAACATGTGGACGCTGATCGGCATCGGCGTGGCGGCGGCGTTCGGCTATAGCGTGGTCGCCACTTTGGCGCCAGGTCTGTTTCCCGATTCCTTCCGTGACCACGGACGCGTGGGCGTGTACTTCGAGGCCGCCGCGGTGATCGTCTCGCTGACCTTGCTCGGCCAGTTGCTTGAATTGCGTGCCCGCTCGAAGACCAGTGCCGCGATCAAGGCGCTGCTGGGACTGGCACCCAAGACTGCGCGACGGGTCAACGATGACGGAACGGAGGAGGATATCCCACTGGACCACGTGCACGTGGGCCACTTGCTGCGAGTGCGGCCCGGCGAAAAAGTGCCGGTCGATGGCAGCGTGGTCGAGGGCCGTTCGAGCGTCGACGAATCCATGCTGACCGGTGAAGCAATGCCGGTCGGCAAGGGCGTGGGCGATACCGTCATTGGCGCCACCCAGAACGGCACCGGCGCCCTGCTGATCCGTGCCGACCAGGTGGGTTCGTCCACCGTGCTCTCGCGCATCGTGCAACTGGTGGCGCAAGCGCAGCGCTCGCGCGCGCCAATGCAGCGCATGGCCGACAAGGTCGCCTATTGGTTCGTGCTGGCAGTGCTCGCCTCCGCGGTCGCGACCTTCTTCGCCTGGGGCCTGTGGGGGCCGCAACCCTCCTGGACCTGGGCGGTGCTCAATGCAGTGTCGGTGTTGATCATCGCCTGCCCGTGCGCACTGGGGCTGGCTACGCCGATGTCGATCATGGTCGCCACTGGTCGCGCCGCGCAGGCTGGCGTGCTGTTCCGCGATGCCGAAGCAATCGAACGCTTCCGCACGCTGGATACGCTGGTGGTGGACAAGACCGGGACCCTGACCGAGGGCAAACCGAGCTTCCGCACGGTGATCGGCGCGGCCGGAAACGATCCCGCTGAAGTCCTGCGTTTGGGCGCGAGCCTGGACCAGGGCAGCGAACATCCGCTAGCCGAAACCATCGTCGCCGAAGCCCGCCAACGCGCAATTGGTCTGTCGACGGTGCAGGACTTCGATTCGGTCACCGGGTCGGGCGTCCGCGGCACGGTCGACGGGCGTGCGCTGTTGCTCGGCAACCGTGCATTGATGGACGTCAACAACATCGACGTGGCCTCGCTCACCGCAGAAGCCGAAGGCCTGCGCGCCGATGGCGCCAGCGTGATGTTCCTCGCCGGCGATGGCCAGTTGTTGGGGCTGCTGGCGGTGGCCGATCCGATCAAGGTTTCGGCAAAACCCACAATCGCCGCGCTGCAGGCCAGCGGACTGCGCGTGGTGATGGCGACCGGCGACGGCGCGACCACCGCGCAAGCCGTGGCGCGCGCGCTTGGCATCGAAGAAGTCCACGGTGAGGTGAAGCCGGAAGACAAGGCCGCGCTGGTCAAGCGCTTGCAGTCGGAGGGCCACAAGGTCGCGATGGCCGGGGATGGCATCAACGATGCGCCTGCGCTGGCGAGCGCCGATGTCGGTATCGCCATGGGAACCGGCACCGACGTGGCCATGTCCAGCGCCCAGGTAACGCTGGTGAAGGGCGACCTGCGCGGCATCCTGCGTGCCCGCGCACTGTCCGAGGCCACTGTGCGCAACATGCGCCAGAACCTCGTCTTCGCCTTCCTCTACAACGCCATTGGCGTCCCCATCGCAGCCGGCCTGCTATACCCGGTGTTCGGCCTGCTGCTCAGCCCGATGATCGCCGCCCTGGCGATGAGCCTGAGTTCGGTATCAGTCGTCGGCAATGCCCTGCGACTGGCCAAGACACGCCTTCCAGAAGACGCCTCCCCCCGAGAGCCCGGGCCCAGCGCCAACCCCCCACAGGCTCGCTCCACAGGAGTTCCAACATGAACGTTAAAACTTCGATCGCCCTCGCCGCGACCCTGCTGCTGGCATCCAACGCCCACGCCGGTCCTCAAACCGCGTCTAAGCCGATGGACCACAGCAAGATGAAAATGGACCACGCGTCCATGCAGATGCCGGCGACGCCCGAGGCGCGGGCCAAGATGGCAAACACGATGTTCGACAAGATCGACACCAACAAGAACGGCAGCCTCAGCCGCGCCGAGTTTGTCGAGCACCACCGAACAATGTCGATGGAGCATGGCGGCATGCACATGGATCACGGCAAAAACGCCATGAAGCACGATGGCAAAGAGCATCACGCCATGGATCACGCCGGGCACGCGCCGTCCGCAGCGAGCACTACCTACCAGAAACTGGATAGCAACAAGGACGGCAAGCTGTCCAAGGCGGAGATGGCCAAGCATCCGATGGCGGCGCACTTCGCCATGCTCGATGCCGACAAGAATGGCTATCTAAGCTCCAAGGAAGCGGCGGCCCACGGTCTGTAACGCCTGAACTCAGCGGGCGGTGCCAAACACCGTCCGCCCCATGCAAAGTGGGCCTATGGAATAGCACACCTCGAAGGGACATAAGCCCCCTAGGACGGTGTGGAAGACTTGCCCTCATAAGCGGCTAAGGGTGCCATTAGTTTGGGCGAGGATGATCGCCCTCCGCGGCTTACCCTTTCGAAGCGCCTCTATGTCCGCTTTGGGTCGGAAGCCGCCGCTTTCATCGAGGGGCCGGGGTTGCCAGGTTCTCGCATCAGCATCTGCATCGACGCAGGTAGATTGGTCGGCCTGCCAGGGGCCGCCGTGCCAAGGGTAGCCCTGCCACGAACGCGAGAAGCATGGGCCCCGTCGGGATGTTCAACACCCCGGGCGCGCATCCATCAGGCTCCGCGGCCACATATTGAACCCCCGCGACCGCATCCCGCATGCGCGCCCGCGCGGCTCTGGACTTCGCCGTCGCGTGTTCTTGCCTCGCAGGCGCGACTGCCGGACGCGCTGCCGCATACCGGAGAGCCGCGGGCGAGTGCCAAGGGGACGCGCGCGGACGTTTGCGGCTCGCTTCCGCGCGTCCATCGTGCGTGCGCGACGTGCAGGGGGTTCGCGACCGGCCGTTGACGATGCGGTCGCGGGCCTTCGACGTGCGGTCGCGAGGATGGATGATGCGACCGCGCCCGTTTTTGCCGCAGGTGCGCGTGCGTGTGCAGCACCGGTGTCCGCCTGGAGATCGGCAGCGTGCGGATGGGGTGCGGCATCGCGCGACCGGTTCGGGAGGCCGGGCGCACGGGAGGCGCAGGCGGATTCCTGAGCGATGGCTGTACGCCGTTGCATTTGCGGCAGCGCGTCATGCGCACGCGGGCGCGGGCGCGCTCTACACTCGCGTCGCCGGCCAAGGTGGCCGGCCCTGGAAGCAACACCGATCAAGGAGATACGGAAGATGACGCAGAACCTGGTAAGTACCCATTTCACGGCCGAGCAATGGGCCGCGGTGGACGAGGCAATCGGCACGCTGATGACCGCGCTGCAACCGGCCCTGGTGGCCGTCGGCAAGGAAGGTCGCAGGCGGCTGGTGAAGATGGGCGATGGATCGGAGGCGTTCTGCCGACAGGCACTGGACGTGGCCAGCGAACATGCCGGCATGATGCCGCGCAACTTCAACCTGGACGAGATGCGCCGCGACCTGGAAGCCCACGATGCACTCAACGTGCGCATGGTGCGACTGAGCCAGCTGGTGGAGAAGATGCGCGACACCGACCTTGCGCTTGGCAGTGACGTGATGGTGGCGTCGCTGGAAGCGTATGCCCACCTCAAGACGGCAGGCCGCGGCGAGGGCCTGGAATCACTGAGGACGATGCTGGGCCGCCGCTTCGACAACAGCCAGCGCCAGCAGCAGGAACAGGAGGCGCCACGCACGCCCACCGCCGCGTGAGTCCAAGGCCCTGCCGATGCAGGGTTGGCGTCACCAAAGCCCCGCGGCAACGCGGGGCTTTTTGTTGTCGCACCAACCACGTGAGCGCATGCCATTCCAATGCGCGGCAATGACTCACTTCAATAGTGAATTGCTCTGGTGAGTCCTTGTGAGTCACGTTCGGGGGGTGATGGCAGCGTCTGCGAATGCCCGCCGAAGATGCGTTGCGCACTCCACAAAGCAACCAAGGCATCCAGGACATCGTCAGCGGCTGCGATCTTTCGCGGCACCCGTTCAAGAAGATTGCCAATCAGCGCTTCCCCGAAGACAGGCGCAAGCGCCGATCGCCTGCGCTCGATCCCTTCAAGCGTTTTCTTGGATTCTGCCAATCCTTTGCCGCCACTGAGTGCCGCGAAAGACACTTCGGGATGGATCTCGTGTACCCGCCACCTGGCCGCAGCATCCGACCGCAGCAGATCATCCCACTCACGAATCTTGGGCAAGATGCCGAACGCTTGTGCACCAAAACCGCGCCCGTCGATCTCCCGATGACGCTGCGAAGCCTCTTGCTGGGAGGTTGCGTCCAGGATTCCACGCACGGGAGAAGAAAAGATACTGCTCGCCCGCTTTCCGCCGACAAATGCGCGTGCCAAGGAGTCGGCTGCACGTCCACCCGAATCGGGCAAGCCGATCGGAATATCAATTGCGATCACATCTGCTTGCCGATGCGCGGCGACCAGCTCGCCTGCACTCCGGTAGACACTGAATTCCAGGCGCTCGCCGTCCCGCCAAACGGCGATCCAGCCGTTCTTGGCCCCATCCACTCCAATGCACGACGCTGAAATGCTTATGGAAATGCCCGGTTGCAACGGACTGAAAATCATACTCCTCTCTAAAATCACCCGATGATTGAATGGGCATGCCGCAGTGATACCTGCGCATCTTTCTCCCGGCAGACCGGATCGGGCGCCACTCGTTCGCGATGACGATCGCGCTGTCTGCTAGGCTCCCGGCAAACACCCGGAGTCGGCATGGCCCACAACCAGTTCGAGCTGCTCAGGCAGCGACGCTTCCTGCCGTTCTTCCTGACCCAGTCACTGGGTGCGTTCAACGACAACGTCTATCGGCAGGCGATCATCGGCATGCTGTTCTGGATGGGCGTGAGCAGCCAGGAACGCACGCTGTACACCAACCTCGCGCCGGCGCTGTTCATCCTGCCCTACTTCCTGTTCTCGGCCACCGCCGGGCAGATCGCCGAGAAGCTGGAGAAGTCGCGGCTGATCCGCATCACCACGACGATGGAAATCGCGATCATGTCGCTGGCGGCGGTCGGCTTCGTGACCCAGAACATGGTGGTGCTGCTGATCGCGCTGTTCTGCACCGGCTTGCAGTCCACGCTGTTCGGGCCAGTGAAATATTCGATCCTGCCCTCGGTGCTCAGGCCGGAGGAACTCACCGGCGGCAATGGCCTGGTCGAGATGGGCACGTCGATCTCGATCCTGATCGGCATGCTGTTCGGAGGGCTGATCTTCACCCTGGCCGGCAGCCACGGCCCCGAGGTCGCGGCGACCGCGATCATCGTGCTGGCGATCACCGGCAACCTGGTCAGTCGCGCGATCCCGCGCGCGGATGCGGGCGCGCCCGACCTGAAGGTGCACTGGAACCCGATCCCCGAATCCATCGCCATCATGCGCCTGATGCGCAAGCAGCTGGCCGTGCGCAACGCGGTGCTGGCGGTGTCGTGGTTCTGGTTCGTCGGCACCGTGCTGACATCGCAATTGCCGACCTATGCCGAGGTGAACCTGGGCGGCGATGCCACGCTGTACATCGTGGCGCTGGCGCTGTTCTCGATCGGCACCGGCGTCGGCTCGATCCTGTGCGAAAAATTGTCGGCGCGCACGGTGGAGATCGGGCTGGTGCCGCTGGGCGCGTTCGGCATCAGTGCGTTCTTGATCGACCTGTACTTCGCGCGCACGGGCGTGGCGGCGGCGAGCGGACTGGGGGTGACTGGCTTCGTGCAATCGGCGGGCAGCTGGCGCGTGATGCTCGACCTCGTCGGCATCGGCCTGTTCGCCGGCTTCTTCGTGGTGCCGTTGTTCGCGCTGATCCAGAGCCGCACGCCGAAGGACGAGTTGTCGCGCGTGATCGCGGCGATGAACATCCAGAACGCCGGATTCATCGTGCTGGCCGCGGTGCTGGCGATCGCGGTGCAGTTGAAGTCACTGACCATCGCCGGCCATGTGCTGCCGATGCCGGGCTGGTCGATCCCGCAGGTGTTCCTGGCGCTGGGCATCGTCAATGCCGTCGTTGCGATCTACATCTTCACCGTGGTGCCCGAGTTCCTGATGCGCTTCCTCAGCTGGGTGCTGGTGCGCCTGCTGTACCGCCTGCGCGCGACCGGCATCGAGGAACACGTGCCCGACGAAGGCCCGGCGCTGCTGGTCTGCAACCATGTCAGCTACATGGACGCGCTGCTGCTGGCCGCGAGCATCCCGCGCCCGGTGCGCTTCGTGATGTATTACCGGATCTTCAACGTGCCGGTGATGCGCTGGATCTTCACCCAGGCCAAGGCGATCCCGATCGCGGGGGCACGCGAAGACCCGCAACAGATGCAGCGCGCGTTCGATGCGATCGACGCGGCACTGGCGGAAGGCGAACTCGTCGGCATCTTCCCGGAAGGCAAGCTGACGAGCGACGGCGAGATCGCCCGGTTCAAGTCCGGTGTCGAACACATCCTCGAACGCGCCGCCGCCAACGGCCATCCGGTCCCGGTGGTGCCGATGGCACTGCGCGGCATGTGGACCAGCATGTGGAGTCGTCGCGATTCCCGCTTCGGCCGCATGCGCGTCCCCCGCCGCTTCCGCGCGCACGTGGACGTGGTGGCCGGGCCGTCGATCGCGCCGGGGGATGTGACGTCGGAGTTGCTGGAGGCGAAGGTGCGGGAGTTGCGGGGGGATGCGGCGTGACG
>Ga0164241_10003368_pt1 | contig 16224 bp, 16 predicted proteins | sample OricomyardsoilBY_FD_108780 | JGI IMG/M metagenome (GOLD analysis project Ga0164241, IMG submission 108780) | Backyard soil microbial communities from Emeryville, California, USA - Original compost - Back yard soil (BY) | ecosystem: Environmental > Terrestrial > Soil > Unclassified | place: USA... | reverse complement strand
GCACACGAAGATCGATTCCTGCAGCACCGAACTGATCGAGCGACGGTGGGCGGATGGCAGCCATCGCGCGCGTTGCGGTGAACCCGACCAACACTGCCGCGGCGCCACCCATCAGGGCGAGCATCACGCTTTCCACCATCGCCATACCTATCAGATCGCGTGGCCGCGCACCCAAAGCCGTGCGCACCGCGAATTCTCGCTGCCGCGCCGCGCCGCGAGCAAGCAACAGATTTGCCACGTTCACGCACGCGATGAGCGCGACCAGGGCCACCGCACCAAGTAGGATCAGCAACGCTGTTCGCGACGAAGGGCCCACCAATGCCTCACGCAATGGCACCGCTCTCGCGCCACCATCCTTGTTCGTTCTGGGATACGTCAGTGCTATTCGACGGGCCAACGTATTGATATCCCTGGTGGCAGCGTCGATCGACACACCCGGCTTCAGGCGCGCCACCACATCCAGGTAGTGCGCGCCGCGCTGCGTACTCAACGCTGTGTCGCTGAACGCGAGCGGCAGCCACAGCTCACTGCGGTCGGGATACGCGAAGCCCGGCGGCATGATGCCAGTAACGCGTCGCGTTCTTCCGTCGATCTCTATGTTCTGACCGATGATGTCAGTGCGCGCGCCGAACAGTCTGCGCCAGACTCCGTCGCTCAGGATTACAGCGTCGGTCTGGCCATACGTAGTCTGCTCGACCGTGAACGGATAGCCGAGCGCCGGACGCACGCCCATCGCATCGAAGAAACCGTGGGTGACGTACGCACTGGATATCGGCAACGGGTCACCGTGTCCCGTGAGCGTCGGAGTGTCCGTATACATGGCGCCCATCGCCGAGAAGGCGTGCGTGTACTGGTTCCAATCGACGAAGTCCGACGGTGACGCTACATCATCACGACCGTGCAGGCGCTCGTACAGCTTTACGATGCGTGTCGGATCGCCGTATGGCAATGGCCGTAGCAGCGTCGCATTCACCACACTGAACACTGCAGAGTTGGCGCCGATACCGAGCGCAAGAGTGAGCACCGCCGCGGCTGTGAAGCCCGGTTGATGCAGCAACTTTCGCGCGGCGAGTCGCGCGTCGAACGCCATCGTCCGCCACCAAACAGCACGGTCTGCCCGTCGACGCGCTCGAGCGGAACCGCGCCGCATCCTCTTTCTCGTGTTCTCCACGCTTCCGAACTGGGCCCGCGCGGCCCGCGCGGCGTCATCTGCGCTCATCCCGCCCGCTTGAAAACCGCGCTCGAGCTCCTGGAGGTGAAAGCGGATCTCGTCGTCCGCATCGGCGCGCGGATCGGCACCAACCAATCGCAGATATCGCCGCCAGAGCGGTTCGTCGCGACTCATCGTCAGGCACCTGCCGGCTGAATGGTCATCGGAATCTCCAGCGCGGCGAAGATCGCGTGCGCATACCGCGTCCAGCTCGCAGTCTCGTCGCGCAGGCGTTTCTTGCCCGCCGCAGTCAGCGCATAATATTTGGCGCGCCTGCGATCGTCGGTCAGCCGCCACTCGGCGTCGATCAGCCCACGCTCCTCCAATCGGTACAGTGCGGGGTAAAGCGAGCCGTCCTCTATGCGCAGCGCGTCTCCGGTCGCCGACTCGACCCAGCGAGCGATCTGATAGCCGTGGGCAGGGGTGGCACTCACCGCCTTGAGCACCAGAAGGTCGAGAGTCCCGCGGAGAATCTGCTGTTTGAGGTCAGCCATGGTTATTACCCTAGGAAGTCTAGGACGGAGAATCTACCAGCTGACCTAGAAAGTCAAGGGCGGGATCGCAGCAGCACCAGAAATCGCGCAAGTGATTCGGCAGCCAATGCCGCGAGGACTCCGATCGCGTACGCAACCAGATCGCGCGGGTCGAAATCGCTCCCGAGTATCAGGTGACCGACGGCACTCCCTCGCAGTGTATCGAGTGCAGCTGTGTGATAGAGCTGACTTGACTCGACCGCAAAGCAGATGGCCAACGCTGCTGCGCTGCGTGTTGCGAGCGATCCTTCAGGCACGATCGCCGCAACCCACCATGTGATCATCATCGCCCAGAGCGTGTCTCCGGTCGCGTCGCGCATCGACGGCCCGAGTGCGTCTCCATGAAGATGTACGATCAATCCGAGCGCAATCGTACCCATGGCTAGCGCGATGTATGCGAGCCGCGGGTAAACTCGCGGTCGCGCGGGAGAGCTCGAGGTTGCTTTCATGCTGACCCAATCAGCTCCATCCGTGCATCACCTGCCCTGCCTACCGCACCCCGATCACCTGGAGCCAACCCGCCAGCCCAGGAAAATCGGGCTGGACCCGCGCCGCCTGGATCGCCGCCCCACGCGCGCCCTGAATGTCGTGCAGATAAGAGTACACAATCGAAAGCTGATACCACGCTTCCGCGCTTTGCGGCTGCAACTGCGTAGCCTTCGTCAGATAACTCACCGCGTGCGGATAGTCCTTGGCGCTCGCCGCTACCATGCCCAACTCGTACGAGGCGTACGGCGACGGATGAATTGCATATGCCTCATCCAGATAGCGCACGGCCTGCGCGGTATCCGCCGTCTTCAACAACGCACGCGCGGCGAACTCGTACGGCGATGTCGCGCCCGGAAAATCACGAATCAAGCCGCGATACTCTGCAACCGCTGAATCCGGGAAGCCACGATTCTCATATGACTCTCCCAACTGCGTCTTGGCCTGCACCCACGGTAGTCCCGCGGACGCCAGGAATGCCAGAGAGTCCATCGCGCTGGTCGGATGATACGTGCCACGATAGTCGGTATTCTGCGCCGCTGGCACGAATGGCCACCGCAGATTCAGCGTCTTGACCGTGTGTGCCACCATACGATAATCGAATGGTGTGAGATCCATACCAGCAACGTACGACGTCCACGGTTTCACGCTGTCAGCGTGCATTCGAGGTCCGACGGACGTCGAGCTGTCCATCGAATTCCAGTACTCGTGTGCAATCAGTGCTACGCCCGTCTGGTTGGGATGCAAGTGCTCCAGAATCAGATTGTGTCCAATAATCCCTTCCGGTGACGCCGCACGGAAGGCCTCCACCACAGGCACGTACACCGCTCCCTGCTCCTTCGCCACGCTTCGGATCACGTCATTGAACTCACTCGGCGCGCGAAACCGGATCACGTCGAGATCTCGTGCCTTCACATACAGCTCGCGCGCGCGCGCGGAATCTCCGCGCGCATCCGCCGCCTTGGCCGAGTCGTACGTCGCGTCGGCGCCGCCGGGTAACGCGTTTGCTGGCGAGGCAAACGGACGCATGTCTCGCTCATTGGTAGCGATGCTGGCGATGAACACCGGCACATGTGCGTCCCGGAACTTGCCGAGTATCCGCGTCAGATTCCCGCGGAACTGTCGCACACCAGCCTCATAAGCCGCGCCGCCTAGCTCGATTTTCTGATTCCCAGCAACCACTTCCATGAAACTGGCCGTCTGTTGTGCGTCGGCAGGAGGCTTGCTGAACGCGCGTCGCACCCGCGCGATCCCGTCGCGCAGCAACATGAAGGTGCGAAAGCGCTCGAGCCACAGATAACTGCGCACGAGCGGCGGCCACGATCCCACCGTTTCCGTCGAGCCGACACCGAGCGCGCCGTAGTACTCATTCTGTCCGGAGTAGATGAGAATCGCATCAGGGTGCTGAGCGATTACTGCGTCAGTCTGGTCCAGCATCGCGTACGAATTGGTGGCGGGAATCGCCAGATTCACCACCTCCACTGAGTCACCCGGCATTGCATCGTGCAACACGTCCTGCAACAAGCGGGAATACGTGCCGATAGACGGCCAGGGAAATCCAGCCGCAGTCGAGGCCCCCATCACGAATACGCGAAAACCGTTCGCCGGTTTGTGCGCAGCAAACGGTCGGACCAGCGGTTCAGGAGGGCTGGCCTGCGAGTTGAAATAACGATGTGCGAGCTTCGCATTCGGCAACAGATAGTCGCCCATTTCCGTCGGCGCGGCTACGAACACCGGTATCGCACCGTCCTTCCACACCACCCGCAGCGTCAACTCGAATACGCCGAGCAGCACGAACGGCGTCAGCACTGTAATAGCGAGAAAGAGCCAGTAGCGCGCGCGCGTCATCAAAAGATTGAATAGATGAAGGGCGCCAGCGCAGATCCCTGAACCAGGATCAACAGTGCGCTGGAGAGAACCAGGATCAGAATGATTGGAAGCAGCCACAATTTCTTGCGCTGTCTCATGAACGCCCACAGTTGTTTCAGTACGCTCCAGGCGGCCATCAGTGTGCTTCCGGGCTCCGGTTCAGAACTGCCGCTCCAGCGCGCGACGTCGTTCGTCGGCGTCCAGCGGCGTTCGATTTATCCAGTAACTATCTGCTTTCGGATCACGCGCCAACGGGCTCGTGCCAAAAGTACGACGCAGATAGGCAACAGGACTCAAGGCCAGATAATATACCGCGCCGAGCACGATGGGACTGGTTACACGTCCGATCGAATGTCCGAGAGCCATCCACGCGCGCTGCACCGGTCCCAGATACATCGGAACGAGCAAACCCAGCAACAGGAAGGCCACCGCGAGCGCGAACAGTACTTCGGCCGCTACGGTACGGTGGCGCCAGTTTGCCACCGCAGCCAGACCGGCGAACGCGGCGGCGAGTGTGAACGCGAACTTCATTCCTTCCCTGCGAGTCAGTCGAGTACGCGACGTTGCCATTTCGCTGGATCTGGTTTGGATTGTTCGCTCTTCATCAGAACGAAAGGCGGTATCACCAGCGCATCGAGATCGGTTTGCATGAAGCAGGCATATGCGTCGGCCGGCGAACACACAATCGGTTCGCCACGCACGTTGAAAGACGTGTTCACGAGCAATGGACAACCGGTGCGCTCGTCGAAAGCCTTGAGCACCGCATGAAGTCCGGGCGATCGATTGGCGGTGACGGTCTGCAGCCGCGCAGTGTAGTCCAGATGCGTGACGGAAGGAATGTCGGAACGCGGAATGTTCAATCGGTCCAGGCCCCACGGCACATCGCCCGCCGGAACGGGGAGCCTGCGATCCTCGCGCACCGGCTCGACGAATAACATGTAAGGCGACTCGTCTTCCACCTCGAAGTATTCGCTCGCGTGTTCCGCGAGTACACTCGGCGCGAACGGCCGGAATCCCTCGCGGAATTTCACTTTGAGGTTGATACGCGCCTGCATGCCAGGATCGCGCGCGTCGGCGAGAATGCTCCGCGCGCCCAGAGAGCGCGGCCCGAATTCCATGGCGCCGTCGAACCAGCCGATAACGCTTCCATCTGCCAGCAGCTCGGCGGCACGCGCAATCGCGCCGTCACGATCGAATGTCTGACGCACGGCGCCGAGCTCAGTGAGATCGCGCTCGATGGCGGCAGCATCGTACGACGGACCAAGCAGTGCGCCACGCATACTGTCGTACTTCCCATCGACATGACGCGGTTGGTCCAGATACTGATGCCACGCCATGAAGGCGGCGCCGAGTGCTCCGCCGCTATCGCCTGACGCGGGCTGGACCCAGATGCGGTCGAATATGCGCGCGCGGCGTAGTTTGCCGTTGGCGACCGCATTGAGCGCGACACCACCGGCCATGCAGAGATTCGTCGAGCCCGTATCTGCTCGGGCAGTCCGCGCCATGCGCAGCACTATCTCCTCGCACACGTCCTGCACCGAACGCGCGAGATCCATCTCGCGCTGTGTGAGGCTGGATTCCGGCGCGCGCGGAGCGCCGCCAAACAACGCGGAAAATGCGTCGTTCGTCATGGTCAGTCCGCCCAGATAATTGAAATACCGCTGATTCAGCGTAAACGACCCGTCTTCGCGCAGATCCACCAGCTCACGATAAATCGCATCCACGTATTTTGGTTCGCCGTACGGTGCGAGCCCCATGAGCTTGTACTCGCCGGAATTCACCTTGAAACCGGCGTGATATGTGAAAGCGGAATACAGCATTCCAAGCGAGTCTGGCCAGTGCAACTCTCGGCGGAGCTGGATGTCCGATCCGCAGCCCAAACCGATGGATGCAGTGGCCCACTCGCCCACGCCGTCGATTGTGAGAATCGCGGCCTCCGCAAACGGCGACGGGTAGAACGCGCTCGCCGCGTGCGACTCGTGATGCTCGGCGAACAGCACTCGGCCTTCATAATCGTCGAGTCCGCGACGAATCGTGCGCTCGATATCCAGCCGTTCGCGCGCCCAGAGTGGCGCGCCGTGACGGAACGAAGCCAGCCCCGCAGGTGCCATCCAGAGGAAGGTCTCGAATACTCGGTCGAGCTTCTGCAGCGGCTTGTCATAAAACGCCACCGCTTCGAGATCACGGGCCGCGATTCCCGCCGAACGCAGACAGAACTCTATCGCGCGCGATGGGAACGACTCGTCGCCCTTATGGCGCGTGAACCGCTCTTCCTGAGCGGCCGCCAGCACAGCGCCGTCGCGAAGAATGCACGCGGCGCTGTCGTGATAGAACGCGGAAATGCCGAGTACGTAGCGGAGCAATCGCGTTAGATGCGGGCGTTCAACTTCCGGTGGACGATCGATATCACGGGGCCGCTCATGACATGAAAGCTACGTCTGGCGACCGGAGTTGAAAGGGGCAAATCGGGATATCCAGGTTGTACGTTCTCGCGCCCGCCGTCCATACGCAACCGTCAACGCAGTCAACTCCGACGCGCTCCAGTACTCCTTGCTCGCCTTGTACAGAAGCACCGGAATCGCAGCATTCAGAACGATGCTGAGGATCAGATCTCTGCGCAAACTTGCGGGCGATGCAGAATGCGCCACGCCCGGAGCGGCAGTCACGACTGTGCCAGTGCCGCAGTCAGTGAATCGGGCGCTCCGAGCGTGGCCGTCAGACCTGATACCAATCCGTGTCGCTCGGCAATGTATTCTGCAGTGTTGTAGATCATCGACACCGAACCGTCCTCATTCTCCAGAACGAGAATCTTCAACGGCAGATCTATAGCAAGCGTCGGGGCTGCGATCATGAGAGGAGTGCCGGCCGTGGGACTGCCGAACACAAGAAGCTTCGTGGGGCGCATCGTGAGCCCGGCCGCGGCCGCTTCTCCAGCGTGATCGATGACGACGAAGATCTTCGCGCCCTTCCCTTCGATCATTGCCGCGAGTCGCGCAACAGTTTCATCGAAACCATGACGACTTCGGCGTGTGACGATTCCATTTCCGTTCATTGTTGGAGAGAGCTCCGTTCGTTGAGATGCGTCGGGGTCTGACCTCCGAGCGTGCGCGACGCGAGATCAGACCCCATAAGTTCGCTACCGGCCCTCTTTGGCCGGCACTGGTGGCGGTAACTCATCCGCAAATCGCCAGGGCGCCGCTCCATCACGCGTCAACGTGATGTGTTCCAGACGCGCGCGCACCATCGCGATCGGCATCGGCCCACCCTGCAGCACCGCGTCGTGGAACTGCCGGTCGGTCATTTTGCCGGCGTCCACTATCTCGTGGTGCAGCGCGCGCAACTGCAAGCCGCCGATCATGTATCCGATCTGATATAGTGGCGGATAACTGCCGTTGAACGACCGTCGCACCTCACCCTCAGCGTTCGCGCGGTCCCAACCGACGGTATCGACAAGGAACTGCACAGCCTGATCCGGGGTCATCTCGCCCAGGTGGAACTTGAGCGAGAAGATGATCCGCGCGCTCCGGTGCATGCGCCAGATGAGCGCGCCTACACGATCCTCCGGCGTCGTCTGGAATCCATGATCCCATAGGAACATCTCCCAGTACAGCGACTGACCTTCGCTCCAGAACGGTGTACTGAACAGCCGCCGATGCGGCTCGTATCTGGCATCCATGAAGCCCTGAAGATGGTGCCCAGGATTCAGTTCGTGGAATACCTCCGCGTGCGAGAAGTGCGGATTATTCCCACGCATGCTCATCATCTTGTCAGCCTCTGACATGTCATCAGTAGGATACGAGACGAGAATCTGACTGCCGCCGAGGAAGAATGGCGAGACCCGCTGACGAGCGGGACTCAGCATCTCCATGTTCCAGTCCTCGCGCGCGAGCGGCGGAATCGTCACCCAATCGTGCTGTGCGAAGAACGAATCTGCCTGCGCCGCGAGATCGCGGATGAGACCAGGCTGCTTGCCGGGCGCGACGTAACTGTTCTTCACCTTCTCAACGGCTGCCTTCCAGTTGTCACCGAATCCCATCGCGCGTGATGCCTTCTTCATCTCGCTCAGGCTGAATGCGTATTGCTTCTGCGCGATGTCGATCAGTTCAGCCGGTGTATAAGGAATCATCTGGTATGCTAGATCGGCCTTCAACGCTGTCGGACCAACGGGATCTCCGATGATCGGGCCGTCATTCTCGTCCGCACCACTGGCACCGCATCGACCTCCGCCAGACGTTGCGCGTTCCGGAGTCGGCTTGAAACCCACCACTCGCTCCCGCAGCGTGCGCGCGTAGCTGCCGAGCGAACGATCGAGTTGTGTGAAGGGATCTTTCGTCCACCAGGTGAAATCCGGATCGTATCCATCATAGAACTGACGCCACGTACACAGCGCACCGCGAATCTCGTCCACGCGATCCGCGGCGCGATTTGCGACGGTTCTGGATACGTGCGGCGCGCCCGACTGAGCCGACGAACTGGCGAATAGAGCGCGGAGACTGTCCGCCTGATGCGCGGCAGCGGCAAGCGTGCGCGCAGCGGAAGGCGGATCGACGTCGAGCAGATCGCGCCGCATGTCTCCAAGTTTCAGCAAGCTGTCCGCAAACGGTACCAGGCCGGACATCTCAGCACGCAACGTGTCCTGATGTTCGAGAAGGTTGAGATCGTGCGTCAGATAATGATCGAGCAATACATAGTCGACGCGTCCTTCCTGACTCAGCTTGTCGAACTGCATGTCACGCAATTGCTGGCGCCAGGTTGTATAGAAACCAAGCATGCGTGTACGCTGCCGCGGCGAGTCTGGCACATCGTAGCGGCGCCGCAGAGATTGCTGATCGGCGGTGAAGCGCACGATAACCGGCTCCATCTCGCTCGACGGCTGGCGCAGCAGCGACGTAAGATCGGGCGCGGAGGTCGGTGATCCGGAATGCGCCGCTCGTCCGGCGGTCGGATTCTGTGCATGGGCGCTGGATGCGCACAGCAGGACAGCAGTGCACACGATGAATGAGCGTGTCATGATAGCCTGGCGGTATGTGTGAAACAGAGAAACGCCGTTACGTATCCGCGGTCGACGGCTGCAGCAATATTGCGCGACTCGGCGCCGGAAGGCTAGATCGCAAAGAGGAGGCTGGACCTGGGGAATTGAACGCGCGTTATTTTCAGATCCGGTCCAATCAATACTGTTCAGTAAAGCAATCCACGAAAGCACTTGCGGCCCGGCCGGATGTTGTCATTCCCGCGTCAGTCGGTCGTCATTCCCGCGAAAGCGGGAATGACGACCGACTGAACAGTATGATGCCGAACCCGCATCGTCGAACGCCAGGTTGCCGTAGCCGCGGTGTCGAACTTTCCAGCCAAAGATGGCTGGCATCATGACAACCTCCGAAAATTGAAGTCACCGTGAAATTGCTCGAATCGGCAACGAACGAGACCGATTCACCACCGGAAAATCATATCGGCATTAATGCCGAATAGACTAGTCGGGAATGGCAAATAAGTTCAGCTAAGTTCGTGGCCTGCCGTCCGGATGTGGTGAAGGCAGGTGCCTGTTTCCACCTGACCATTCCCTACAATGTTCGACCGGCTCGGTTCTACCAGCAGCTTTTTCCCCCGTTTTCGCAGGACGTCGTTCTTCGCCGCCATCGCCCTCCCAGTTGTCATGTCGCTGGGTTGCGGCCGCAACGAGATCGTTGCTCCGACGGCCTCGGCCACCATTGGACAGTTCACCGTCGATGCGTCGGCTGACTGGGCCTATTTCAGCCTTTCCTCCGGCGCAGCGGCGCCGCAGACAGCGGCGGCCACGTCTACCGCCTGGGATATCGCATTCAAGGCGACATCGGTAATGCTGAACGGCGGTGCGAACGGGCCAGCCGGCATGACGGGCTTCTGCATCTGCCAAAACGGCGCGGCGACCGATGATCAGATCCTCGCGATGACTCCAGACAATCAGGACGCCGGCTTCACGACTGTCACAGCGTCGTCCATACCGACTTCAGACAGCAGCTGGACCAGCGATGTGTTCGATACGCACGCGTGGTATCGCTACAACATCACTGGCGATCACCACATCTCTCCAACGTTCGATGTCTATCTGATCAAGCGCGGCAGCACTGTCTACAAACTGCAGCTCATCAACTACTACGGCCCCGCCGGCGAAGTGCGCCAGATATCCGGACGGTTCAGTCAGGTGCAGAACTGATGCGCAACGCTCTGAAGAATCTGCTGACGGTCGGATTGATGGCGCTGAGTTCGAGTATCGTTGCAGGCCAGATCGAGGCACAGGAGCCAACGGTGTTGCGCGGCGGAGTGGTGGATGCCAGGACTCGCACGGCAGTCGAAGGTGCTGAAGTGAGCGTCGACGATTCGAAGAAATCGATTCGTTCCGGTACCGATGGGAGTTGGAGAATCCCGGTACTCGGGTCGGGCCGTCACGTGATTCACGTGCGGCGCTTCGGTTACGCCAATGCGACGGTCGACGTGACGCTGCCGGACGATGCAGCAGCGCCGATATCCGTTGCGCTCACGCCTTCCGCGCAAGGATTGAATGCCGTGGTGGTCACAGCGTCGCGCCGCGAACAACGATTGGGTGACGCGCCCGTCATGATGTCGCTGGTCGATCGTCAGGACATCGTGCAGAGCGGTGCCAGCGACGTGGCTTCCGTGCTCACAGAGCAGACCGGCATCCAGTTCACTGGCGGTCACCCGTCCGGTTCCGGCGTCGCACTCGAGGGAATGAGCGATCAGCACGTGCTGGTCATGATCGACGGTGTGCCGATGTACGGCCGCATCTCTGACGGTCTGGATCTGACGCGCGTCCCGACGTCAGCCGTGCAGCGCATCGAGGTCGTCAAGGGACCCCAGTCCACACTGTACGGTTCCGAGGCGATGGGCGGCGTCGTGAATATCATCACACGCCAGCCCGGCAATTCACCCCCGGATCTCGACGCGAGCGTCATCGTCGGCAACAACAATCGCACCGACGCAAACGTCTATGGCACCAGTGGTCAGTTCGGAGCGTTCGCGGCGACGGGCAATGCGGGTGTACGACACATTGACCTGACGCCTGGTATACCGTCCACCGCCGGCGCTGTAGCTGACCGGCGCGACGGGATGGGAAGCATCCGCTGGACGCCGGATCCGTCTGCCGCGATCGATGCGAGCATGCTTCTCGTCAACGAGCGACAGCGCTGGGCCAGCGGTGGCGCTTTCGACTTCGCTGACAACACGCAGGCGAATGCGCGTCTCACAGGAGCATGGACGGGTAACGAATCGCGATTCACATCGACACTCGCGCTGTCGCAACTGGATCACCTCTCTCGCACCAGCCAGTACTCCGATCCGATCCAGGGCACCGGAGACAGACAGTTTCAGCGCCTCGGCGAGGCGGACCTGCTATACACGCGTACGGCCGGTCCGGTCGTGTACGACCTCGGCTCGTCGTTTCGGAATGAACACATCATGTCGACGGACGGCCGTATCGACGGCGGATCCAAATCACTGACATCCGCCGAGCCGTATGCGCAGGCGGAATGGTCGCTCGGCCGCTGGAGCATCGTTCCGGGCGCACGCCTTTCGTGGAACCAGCAGTTCGGCTCGTATCTGAGCCCGCGCATCGCGACCCGTTTCCGGGTGGATTCGTCGTTCACACTGCGCGCGTCGGTGGGCCGCGGATTCCGCGCACCGGATTTCAAGGAACTGTATCTCGACTGGAACAATACTTCCGCCTTCTACGCCGTGCACGGTAACAACACACTGGTACCGGAGCACGCCGACAATTTATCGGTTGGCGCGGAATGGGCCGGAGCGCGTGCGTACGCGCGTACTCTTCTTTACTGGAACAACCTGCACGACTTCATCGAGACAGTGCCGCTGCCGTCGCAGGGCCAGATTGCCGAATTCACCTACGCCAACATTTCGAGAAGCTCGACTCGCGGAATCGACAGCGAAACCGGAGCAACGCTCGGCCCCGTACACGCGGATCTGGGTTATGCCTATCTCTTCAGCAGGGATTTCGAGACCGCCGGACCGCTCCTGAATCAGCCATCGCAGTCCGGCCGATTGCGCGTGACCGGACCGCTTCCGTTCGGATTGCGCGGGAGCGTGAGCGACATCTACACCGGGAGCACCCCGATGGAGCGCGCGGACGATGGCAGCATATCCAGCACACGCGAGGCGTACAATCGCATCGATCTGCGAATCGCACGACAGACATTCGGACACGCCGATCTCTCGATCGGCGTGGACAACGTCTTCGACGCGAGACCGGCACTGTGGGCGGATCCGACCGTGCGACAGGTATATGCGGGCATCACATGGCACACCAGACAGTCAAATCACTAAAACTCCGATGACAAATTTCTCTCGTTCAATCGTATCGTTCGTCTCGCGCGCAGCGCTTGGCATTTCCGTAGCAGCACTCGCATTCCCCGGCACAGGCTCTGCGCAATCGCTCGCGAGCGCGTCGAGCACGTCACGACTGCCGGCATCGGCCGTCGGCACGATAATCATCGCGCACGGTGGCGGCCCGACGTGGGACGGGAACGTCGAAAGCCTCGCGAAGTCGGTACACACCGGCGGACCGGTTGCAGTGAGTCTGCTCATGGGACCCGGTGCCGCGACACACCGCTTTCAGGACGCGGTTGCCAAGCTGGTATCTGAAGGTGCCAAGGAAGTCGTCGTCGTTCCAGTGCTTGTGTCCAGCCATAGCGGACACATCGAACAGATTCGCTACCTTGCCGGCGAGACGGATTCTCTCGACATGGAGATGATGCATCATCTGACGATGTCCGGCATTACCAGATCGGCGGTAAAGGTACCGATCAGTGTCACTACGGCACTCGACAACGCACCGCAGCTCGCGCGCGTCCTGGCTGATCACGCGAAGGCACTTGGAAAGGATCCTGCGCATCAGGCGCTCTTCCTCGTTGGACATGGCCCGAACGACGCCGAGGACAACGCGAAGTGGATGACGAACCTGCGACAGGTCGCCGATAGCGTGCGCGCATGGACCGGTTACAGCGACATCAAGATCGGCCTCGTGCGCGACGATGCACCCGCGGAAGTTCGTGCGGAAGCAGTGAAGGAAATTCGCGAGACAATCCTGCTGCAGAACGCGGTGACGAAACAACCGGTAGTGGTGGTTCCGATACTGGTCTCGTCCGGCGAAGTCGCGAGCACGAAGATCCCGGCGGATCTCAAGGATTTACCGATCGTGTACAATGCCGTGCCGCTGCTGCCACATCCAGCGATGGCGCGTTGGGTGGAATCGCAAGTACGTCGCGCCATCGAACATCCCGTCGCGCAGACACGCTCGCAAAATAGCTCGCAAAATAGCTCGCAGAGTACCTCGCATAACGCGGCCGGTCATGTAATGCACTGATGCCGCAGCACGGAGCATGGCTGCGATTCTGTACGGTTATCTAGCCCTCACGCCGCGGTTACTCCGCGGCGTCCTATCCCGCGTGCGAAATATCTGTTCTGCTACACTCTGAGCGAGCAGCGAAATCCTCTCGCGGCGTAGTATGACTCTGCGCCGTTGTGATACGTGAAAACCGTGTCGTAGCGCCGATCGCAGAACAGCGCGCCTCCGAGTTTCCGGATCGCGCGAGGAGTCTGCACCCAGCTGGACGTCGTCGTATCGAACTGACCCAGCGTCTGCAGCATCCGATACTCCTCCACCGTGAGAAGTGTAGCGCCCATCGCGGCGGCGGACTCGACTGCACTTGCCTTTGGTTTGTGCTCTTTTCGAGCGTCGAGCGCTTCGCGATCGTAGCACACGCTTCTACGCGCCTTTGGACTCTGGACTGAACAATCCATGAAGACAAGCTCACCCGTCTTCTTTTCGATGCCTACGACATCCGGTTCGCCACCGGACTGCTCCATCTCGTCGAGCGACCGTAGTTTGGGTGCGTGCGCGTCGAGCCGTTTCTGTACTGTGGACCAGGCCATGCCGGGATGTCGTTCCATGTTCGCGTCGAAACGGACTTTCAGCGACGCGAGCAAGGCGTCGCGTCGTTTTGCTGGCAATTCGGTCGCTTTGGGCATCTGTAAATATGTATGTAGTCGATCTGACGTCACCGGGCGCAACCCGGTTCCTAAACGTCAACATCGAAGGGTTGTCAGCGAGCAGGAATTTCCTGCCCGAATGTGATCCAGAACCGATTGATGTCGCGGAAGATGAACTCCCGCATACCATATCCCGTATCGTGCGGCGGCTCGATCACTTCGACGCGATCTTGAAGTGCCGCGAAGAGTCCGTCGACGTCTGCGCCAGGACAGGCGTCATTCAGAACCGGGAAAGAGCAACTCATTACCGTCCGGATCATCGATCTGCAGCGTATCATATCCCCACCAGGTCATCCTGTTCGGAACGGAGCGCTCGACGACTTCACGACGGAGTGCCGCGAGCCCTTCCGGTGTTAACTCGATGAACAGCCGGCACCTGTCGTTACGCGTCGGATCCGCACACAGGATGATCTCGCACTCGCCGTGGCTTACCTGGCAGACGCTACCCGTACCATCACCTTCATGCCAATTCTTCTCGAAACCGAGCATGTCGATGTAGAACCGAAGCGCGCGATCGAGATCGGTGACGAACAGGACCGGACGCGTGTACCATCGGTGAGCAGTCTGCTCTGGCATGGCTTGTTTCCTCAAGATCCGCGACGCCAGAAGACACGCCGGCGCAGTTCCTTGAGTAGAAAGTCTACCAACTCCTGCGCGAACGACCCGAACCCGGGAATGGCGCCTGCCAGACTACCCAGGATCGTACCGCCCTTATCCAATACCTCTTCAAGTCTGTCTTCTCTCGCCGTATCTCGAAAAGACTGCAAGGAAGACTCGAACGAGCGAAGCTTGATTGTCAGGTGATTGCCGGTAAGGCCAGCTGCGTACATGAACTCTGAGTCCTGAGGAGACCGAATCTCCCGTCGCTCGGCCAAAGATCTCAGGCGGCCAGAGGCGTCGTCCAGGACCTCCGACAAGTCGCTTCTGAAGCTTGCCCGAAAAAGCACATCCTGGCAGCGATCGAGCATCTCGAGGATAGCCGCCATTTCCTGCAGGAAGTCTGACAACGACGTGATCTCAGCCGGCATCTGCGAAGCTCCGTTGATAGTGAATACGCGTCAGGTCGCGAAATTCTGCTTCGAAAACACTGCCTACCACCTCGCTAATCTGCACCGCCAATCCAGGGATGCAATGCAGGCGTCCTCACGCCATATTAATACTTGCTCGGCTAACTAAATTCGTTCCGCCAGACCAAGCCATCTCGTTTTCGTATCAGGAGCCCTTCCCGCAATGCCATCCCCATTCTCTCCCCTCCCAGTCGGAAATCTCGTCCTCAAGAACCGCATCGTCATGTCACCCATGACGCGCAGCCGAGCATATGGGGCCGGCCTCAGCCCCACTTCGGACACCGTCGCCTACTACGCCCAGCGCGCGAGCGCAGGACTGATCGTTACCGAAGGCACGCAGCCGAGTGTTGTGGGACAGGGCTATCTCAACACGCCGGGGCTGCATAGTGACGCTCAAGTGGCCGCATGGCGTCGCGTTACTGACGCAGTACACGCCAACGGCGGTGTCATCTACGCGCAGCTCATGCACACCGGACGCATCGGCCATCCTTCGCTCTACGAAACACCGCAACTCCCCGTCGGCCCCTCGGCAGTGCGCGCAGCTGGCAAAGTATTCACGACTAACGGGCTGCTCGACTTCGTCGAACCGCGCGAGCTCTCGTCAACGGAGATAGAGCAGACCATCCAGGATTTCGCGAACGCCGCGTGCAACGCGATCCGCGCCGGATTCGACGGAGTGGAGCTGCATGGCGCCAACGGATATCTGCTGCAGCAGTTTCTCTCCACCAACGCGAATCTGCGCACCGATCAATGGGGCGGGTCCGCCGAACGCCGAGCGCGCATGGTGATCGAGACCACCCGCTCCGTGTCGGCCGCGATAGGTCCGGAGCGCACTGCTCTCAGACTGTCGCCGGCCAACACACTCAACGACATCGTCGAGGACGACTATCGCGAGACATATCCGCTCGTCCTGAGCGCGCTGAACGATCTGGGGATGGCATATGTCCACGTTCTCGAATCGCGCGATCCCGCATTCACGCCTATCCTGCGACAGATATGG
>Ga0164241_10003367_pt1 | contig 16229 bp, 15 predicted proteins | sample OricomyardsoilBY_FD_108780 | JGI IMG/M metagenome (GOLD analysis project Ga0164241, IMG submission 108780) | Backyard soil microbial communities from Emeryville, California, USA - Original compost - Back yard soil (BY) | ecosystem: Environmental > Terrestrial > Soil > Unclassified | place: USA... | reverse complement strand
CGGATACGGCGCGTGCGGGTCGGCGTGCAGGTCGTCGCCGTCGTCCCACACCACGAACACGCCGGGGCGGTGCACGGGCGCGAACACGCTCGCTCGCGTGCCCACCACGATCCGCGCGCCGCCGCGCAGCACCGCGAGCCATCGCCGGTACCGCTTCGCCGGCCCGGCGTCCGCGGACAGCGCCACGACGGCGTCCTCACCGGCCAGCGCCACGCACGCCGCGTGCAGCCGGGCGACGTCGCGGTAGTCCGGCACCACCAGCACCGCGCCCCGCTCGCCCGCGGCCGCGGTCGTCGCCAGCTCCGCCAGCCGCGCGGGCCAGTCCTCCCCGGGCAGCGCCTGCCACACCGCGTGCGCCTGCCGCCCGGCGCGGACCGCCTCCAGGAACGCCGGCCCACGCGGGTAGCGGCGCCAGCCCTCCGCGGGCGGCGCGGCGGGCGCAGGTGAGCGCGGGGGCGGCGGCTCGGCCTCGACCTTGGCGTGCCGCGGCGGGATCGCAAGGCGCAGCACGTCGATCATGCTGCCCGCGTACCGGTCGGCCACCGTGCGGGCGAGCGCCGCGATCTCCGGCGCGAGCACCGGCTCCGGCGAGACCACCCTGGACAGGAACCCCAGCTTGCCGCCGAACTCGGACTCGGCCACCCGCTCGGCGAGGAACCCGTCGACCTGCTGGCCGGCGAAGCGCACGCGCACCCGGCAGCCCGGCACGGCGTCCTCGTCGAACTGTTCGGGCACCAGGTAGTCGAACGGCCGGTCCAGGTGCGCGAGCGGAACGTCGACCAGCACCCGGGCGACCGGAAGCGCGGCCGCCGGCCGCTGCTCCCCCTTGCGCGCGGTCATGGGCGGTGTTTATCACGACCGACCGTCAACCGCCGCGCCAGACCAGCGGCCCGCGGCCACAACCAGCAGGCACGAGCAGGCACAAGTCGCGCCCGGCGCCGCGCCCATGGCGTGGACGCGGGACCGGGCGCAACTTCTCCCTCCTCGATCCGGACTGGTCGGCGGGAGCCCGGGGCCGCGGTAGGCGGTGGGAGGCACGCCGCGCGCGGCGCCCCGGGCTTCACCGGCCGGCGATCAGCCGCTGACGTGCACGTGACCGGCGCCCCACACCGACCCGAGTACGCACAGCGGCCAGATCACCAGCAACGGCACGAACCCCGCCCCGGTGACGAGGAGCGTGCCGGCCGTCAGGACGGTTGCCACGAGTCCGGCGTTGACGGAGACGTAGCAGAGTCCGACCGGCCCGAACAGGACGCTGAGAACGAACGCGAGTCCGGCCGACTTCTGCCGCCGCTGGCTCAGCGGGATGCGGCCCGGGCCCACGCCCTCGGACGGCAATCCGTGGTACCAGCCACCGGAGACCAGCGCGGGGTGGGGCGGGATCACGTCGGGAACCGCCGCGCTGCTGCGCGTCCACTCCGAGTTGAGGACCGGTGTCAATGTCGGATTCGTTGTCATCGTTCGCTCCCCGGTTTCGCTGTTACAGCCATACTCGCCGAGCCGGGGAACGGGTAATGTGTCAAATGAAACACCCGGTCGGGCTGGGAGACCCAAACAATGGGGCCGTCGGAAGTCAGCAGTGGTGAACGCCGGGCGTGGCATCGACTCGACGATGCGGAACGGGCGGCCCTGTTGGCGTGCGGGCACGTGCGCACCTGGCAGGCGGGCGAAATACTCGCGATGCAGGGCAGCCCGCCGAGCAGCATGTTCGTGATCTTCGAGGGCTGGGTGAAGATCACCGCGACGAACTACCGCGGCGACAACGCGCCGCTCGCCGCCCGTGGCCAGGGCGAGATCGTCGGCGAGCTCTCCCCGATCAGCGGGCTGCCCCGCACCGCGACGATCCAGGCGATCGACGACGTGCGCGCGCTGGTGATTCCGCGCGATCGGCTGCTTCCCGTACTGCGCCGAAAGCCGAGAATCTCCGAGGAGCTACTCCGAACGGCCGCAATTCGGCTGCAACAATCGGATCGACTTCGCCTTGAGTCCGGTGGCCCCGATTTTCCGCAACGTCTCGCGGCCGTCCTTTTGGAACTGGCGCTGCAATACGATCCGGATTGGGAAGTGGCGAGCGAGATCGTGCTCCACGAAACGCAGGAGGATCTGGCAAGTTTTGCCCGCGTATCGCGAAGCACACTGATCAGAGGCCTGGACGAGCTGAAGAAGCTGGACGTCCTGCAGACGGCCCGCAACCGGGTGACGATCCTGCGGCCGGATCTCCTGCGTGATCTCGCGGCGGGCCGGCCGGTGCGCTGACCTCGGCCATTGCCGGCTCCTGGCGCACGCCGGGATGGACGAAGGCGAAGACGGCGAGCCCGGCCAGCAGCAGCGCGCCGAGCAGGTACGGGGCGGCGGGGGCGATCTCGTAGAGCCCGGTGCCCAGCAGCGGGCCGAGCATGAAGGCCAGGGCGCTGCCGGAGCCGACCAGCCCGGCGACGGCACCCTGCTCCTCGCGTGTGGCCAGCAGCGTCGGCGCGGACATGAACCCCGGCGTGCCGAACCCCATGCCCGCCCCGAGGACGGCCATGCCCGCGGCGATCAGCATCCCGTTCGGCGCGACGGTCACGCCGACCATGCCGGCGGCCATCACGATCGTGCCCACCCGGATCAGGCGGGCCGGAGTCCAGCGCAGGCGCGGCACGACGAGGACCTGGACGAGGATGATCACCGCCGCGCCTGCCAGCACGACCACGCTGGTGACCGGCCCGGTCCGCGACGTGGTGAGGTGCAGCCGGTCCTGCACCAGGAAGCCGACGGTCATGAGGACGATCGCGAGCGCGAGGTACAGGCCGAACCCGGTGACCAGGAACGGCCACATGCGACGGTCGAACGGGCTGACCCGCACCGCCCGCGGACGGACCGCACGGGCGCGGGGCTTAGGCAGGCCGACCGCGACCAGCACGGCGATCAGCGCCAGGATGACCGGCGCGACGTAGGCCGGCAGGAGCAGCCCGCCCAGGCTCAGGACGCCGCCCAGCGCGGGCCCGGCGGCCAGCGCGAGGCCCTGCGCCGCGCCGATCATGGACATGCCCCGCACCCGCTCGGCCGTGCCGGTGGTCATGTCGGCCACATAGGACTGCGCGGTCACCGGCGTCGCGGCCCAGGCGAGCCCGAACACGATGCCGCGGGTGAGCAGCACGAGCGTGAACAGCGGCGCCGCGGCGAGCACACCGGCCAGCCCGGCCTGCGCGACGACCGCGAACGCCAGTAGCGCAACCAGTGCGCCGAGCAGCGAGACCAGCAGCACCGCCCGGTGTCCCCACGAGACGCCGCGCCGCCCCCAGAACGGGCTGGCCAGCACGACGCCCGCCCCGCCGACGGCCCATACGGAGCCCAGCGCGAGCTCGCTGAACCCGAGTTCGCGGGCGAGCGGTGGCAGGACCGGGTTGAGCATCTGCTGGCCCACCATGAGGCCGAACACGGCCAGGCACACGAGCAGGATCGGGCGCCGCCCGGATCTTGCGCTCACGACCGGACCTCGCTGCGCTCGTGCTCGGTGCCCGGCCGGGGCGTGATCGACAGCAGGTCGCCGGGCTCGGCGACGGAGAGCCGGTGCCAGCGTCCGGCCGGGACGATGAACGACCGGCCCGCGGTCAGGGTGGCCACCGGTTCCGTGCCGTCGCCGTGGTCGCGCAGGTGGACCCGGAACGCGCCGGAGAGCACGCAGAGCACTTCGTGGCCGCCCGGGTGGCGCTCCCACACGTCGCTGTGCACGGCGTGGTCGTCGTCGGCATGGAAAGCCCCCATGGTCCACAGGCCCGCGTCGTCCCCGGCGGACCCTCGTGCCCGGCTTTCGGCGTTTTCGACCAGGCCGCCCTCCCGGAGCTGGACGGGTGTGTCGAACAGGTCGACGGTGTAGTTTTCGAACATGTTCCGAAAGTAGCACGGGGCTTCGCGGAGGTGTCGAAGACGATTCGCAGGTCATGCCGGATGATGTGGTGATGCCACGCCCCGCCTCGCCGGCCAGGCGCACCGGCCGGCCGCCGACCACGTCCCGCGAGCAGATCCTGCACGGGGCGCGCCGGATCATCGACCGGGACGGCTGGCAGAAGCTGACGATCCGCAGGCTGGCCGCGGAGATCGGCGTCGGCGCGACGACGATCTACCACCACGTGCGGGACAAGGACGATCTGCTGGTCCAGGTGCTCGACTACTACGCCGACCAGATCGAGCGGCCCCGGCTGCCCGAGGACCCCCGCGAGCGCGTCGTCGTGGCCGCCACGACGATGCACGACGCGATCGCCGCCTGGCCGCAGGTCGCCGAGCTGTTGACGGCCGACGACCTCATGGGCGAGTCGGCGCTGTGGATGATCGACGCGATCGTGGGCGGCGCCGTCGAGTGCGGCTGCTCCCCCGAGCAGGCCGCGGAGCTGTACCGCAGCGTCTGGTACTACACGATCGGCGAGATCCTCATCCGCGCCAACGCCGGGCGCCGCGCCGAGGACGACCGGCCCCGCTACCGCGACACGGTCTTCGCGAACCTGGACGCGTCCCGGTATCCGAACCTGGCCGTGCTGGGGAAGAGCTGGCCGCGCGTGACCGCCCGGGACACCTACGACCGGGGCCTGCGCGCACTCGTCGACGGGCTGCTGGCCGCTCAGTCCTGATAGTAGGCCGTGTACATGACCACCAGCTCCGCCCGCTGGTCCACAGTGGACCCCTCGCGGATGGTGCGGTTCAGGCCGGCCGGGAAGCCGTGCTTGATCAGCCGGCGCTCGCAGGCGTCTTCCATGAACGACAGGGAGAAGTACAGCGACAGCAGGTAGCCCATCGCCACCATCGAGATGCGCAGCGACCACGGGCCGGGCACGAACAGCACCAGCCACCACGCCGCGAACATCACCTGGACCCGGGCGAAGTGGCGGAACACCCACGTGCCGCAGGCCAGGTCGTACAGGACCCAGCCGTGGTACGCGGCCGGCAGCGTGCCACCGACCGCGTACCACAGCCACCGTATGGGGCCTGGACGCATCAAGCTCCGGCGAGAGCCTTCAGCGCGTCGGCGCGGTCGGTGCGCTCCCATGGCAGGTCCAGCTCGGGACGGCCGAAGTGGCCGTACGCGGCGGTCTGAGCATAGATCGGACGCAGCAGGTCGAGGTCGCGGACGATCGCGGCCGGCCGCAGATCGAACACCTGCGAGATCGCGGCCTGGATCTTGCTCGGGTCGACCGTCTCGGTGCCGAAGGTCTCCACGAACAGCCCGACCGGGGCGGCCTTGCCGATCGCGTAGGCGACCTGGACCTCGATCCGGGTGGCCAGGCCCGCGGCCACCGCGTTCTTGGCGACCCAGCGCATCGCGTACGCCGCGGAGCGGTCGACCTTCGACGGGTCCTTGCCCGAGAAGGCGCCACCGCCGTGCCGGGCCATGCCGCCGTAGCTGTCCACGATGATCTTGCGGCCGGTCAGGCCCGCGTCACCCATCGGACCGCCGATCACGAACCGGCCGGTCGGGTTGACCAGCAACCGCACGTTCTCGGTGTCCAGGTCCAGCAGGCCGATCTCGGGCCGCACGACCTGCTCGAGCACGTCGACGGTGAGCAGCTTCGCCAGGTCCACGCCGTCCGCGTGCTGGGAGGACACGACCACCGTGTCGAGGCGCACGGCCTGGTCGCCCGCGTACTCGATGGTGACCTGCGTCTTGCCGTCCGGGCGCAGGTAGGGCAGCGTGCCGTTCTTGCGGACGTCGGTCAGCCGCCGGGACAGCCGGTGCGCCAGCGCGATCGGCAGCGGCATCAGCTCCGGGGTGTCGGTGCAGGCGTAGCCGAACATCAGGCCCTGGTCGCCGGCGCCCTGCTTGGCGATCTCGTCCTCTTCGTTCTCCACCCGCGACTCGTACGCGGTGTCGACACCCTGCGCGATGTCGGGCGACTGCGCGCCGATCGCGATGTTCACGCCGCAGGAGTTGCCGTCGAAGCCCTTGGCCGACGAGTCGTAGCCGATGTTGAGGATCGTCTCGCGCACGATCGTCGGGATGTCCGCGTAGGCCTCGGTGGTCACCTCACCGGCGACGTGCACCTGGCCGGTCGTGACCATGGTCTCGACCGCGACACGCGAGCGCGGGTCCTTGGACAGCAGCGCGTCGAGGATCGAGTCGCTGATCGCGTCGCAGATCTTGTCTGGGTGCCCCTCGGTCACCGATTCGCTGGTGAACAGCCTGCTGCCGGACTCCGTCACGTCTACCTACCCAATTCGGTCGCTTGGTTCTTGTTGAAAGCGTACTGATGGCACTTGAGGAGGACTCATGCCTTGATAAAGGCCACCACCGCATCCCATATATCGGAAGCCATCCTCGACTTGCTACCGAGTGCGATCGCCCGTTCCGAACCGTCAGCGGAAAGTAACCATCCGGCGTTGTCCTCCATCTCGAACGCCTTGCCCTCGCCGACCGCGTTGACGACCAGCAGGTCGCAGCCCTTGCGGCGGAGCTTGGCGCGTGCGTGCTCGAGGACGTCGCCGCTGTTGTCGCCGGTCTCGGCGGCGAAGCCGACGATGACCTGGCCCGCGACCCGCTTGGCGACCAGCTCGGCCAGCACGTCGGGGTTGCGGACGAGTGCGACAGGGTCGGGGTCGCGCTCGGTCTTCTTGATCTTGTACTCGGCGCGGTCGACGGGGCGGAAGTCCGCCACGGCCGCGGCCATCACGACGACGTCGGCGCCCGCCGATGCCGTGTGCACGGCGTCGCGGAGCTCCTCGGCCGTGCCGACGCGCACCAGGTCGACGCCCGCGGGCTCGGCGAGCGCCACGGTGTGCGCGGAGACGAGCGTGACGCGGGCGCCGCGTTGCACGGCCGTGCGGGCGAGCGCGTAGCCCTGCTTGCCCGACGATCGGTTGCCGAGGTAGCGGACCGGGTCAAGCGGCTCGCGGGTACCACCCGCGGACACCACTACGTGCAGGCCCTCCAGATCGCGCGGCAGCGCGTCGCCGCGGGCCAGCAGCAGCCGCGCGAGGTCGGTGATCTCGGCCGGGTCGGCGAGGCGGCCCTTGCCGGTGTCGGCGCCGGTGAGGCGCCCGGCCGCGGGCTCGGTGACGATGACGCCGCGGCGGCGCAGCGTCGCCACGTTGTCGCGCGTGGCGGGGTGCTCCCACATCTCGGTGTGCATGGCGGGGGCCATCAGCACCGGGCAGCGGGCGGTCAGCAGCGTGTTGGTCAGCAGGTCGTCGGCGAGCCCGTGCGCGGCCTTGGCCAGCAGGTCGGCCGTCGCGGGCACGACGAGAACGAGGTCGGCGGACTGCCCGATGCGCACGTGCGGCACCTCGGGGACGTCCGCGAACACCTCGGTGTGCACGGGGTTGCCGGACAGCGCCTCGAACGTCGCGGCGCCGACGAACCGCAGCGCGGCCTGCGTCGGCACCACGCGGACGTCGTGCCCGGTCTCGGTGAGCCCGCGCAGGACCTCGCACGCCTTGTACGCCGCGATGCCGCCGCCCACGCCGAGAATGACACGGGGACGGCGGTCGGCCGGCGTGTCGGTCACGGCGGGGCCGTCACTCGCCTTCGGTGTGCTCGAGCAGGCCGGCGTGGATCTCGCGGAGCGCGATCGACAGCGGCTTCTCGCGCGGGCCCGGCTCCACCAGCGGACCGACGTACTCGAGCAGGCCCTCGCCGAGCTGCGCGTAGTAGTCGTTGATCTGCCGGGCGCGCTTGGCCGCGTAGATCACCAGGGCGTACTTCGAGCTGACCTTGTCGAGCAGGTCGTCGATCGGGGGGTTCGTGATGCCTTCGAGCTGCGGGCTCGTCGGGTCACCCAGTGCGCCCAACTCGGTGGGGGTGATCACTCGTGTTTCTCCAGCTGGTCAGACGATTTGTCAAGTACCAAGGTTAGCAACTCCGCCGCGGCGCTCTGCACGTCGGTGTTGACCACGACAGCATCGAACTCGTCCTGGGCGGCCAGCTCCTCCTTGGCGGTGCGCAGCCGGCGCTCGACGATCTCCGGTGATTCGGTGCCGCGGCCGACGAGTCGCTGGACCAGCGCCTCCCAGCTGGGCGGGCACAGGAAGACGAGATAGGCCTCGGGCATCGTGCGACGAAGCTCGCGAGCGCCCTGCAGGTCGACCTCGACCAGCGCGGGCTGCCCGGCGGCCAGGCGCGTCTCGATGGGGGCGCGGGGGGTGCCGGAACGGTGGGTGCCGCGGTGGATGTTCGCCCACTCCAGCAGCTCGTTCCCGGCGATCATGCGGTCGAACTCGGCGGCGGTCACGAAGTGGTAGTCCACGCCCTCCTGCTCCCCCGGCCGTTGCTCGCGCGTCGTCGCCGAGACGCTGAACCACAGGTCGGGGTACTGGGCGCGCAGCGCGTGCACCACGCTGCTCTTACCGACGCCGGAGGGGCCGGCCAGAACAACCAGCCGGCCCCTCCGGGTCTCACTATGTGCGCGACTCACTCGCCACTGAACTCGGCGAGCAGCGCCTTGCGCTGACGATCACCGAGCCCACGCAGACGGCGGCTCGGGGCGATCTCGAGACGCTCGATGATCTGCTGGGCACGCACCTTGCCGACGCCCGGCAGGGCCTCGAGCAGTGCGGTGACCTTCATCTTGCCCAGGACCTCGTCATTGTCAGCTTGGGCCAGCACGTCCTTGAGGGTGGTGCCACCTCGCTTGAGACGCTCCTTGAGCTCAGCTCGGGCGCGACGGGCGGCAGCCGCCTTCTCCAGCGCTGCGGCCCGCTGCTCCTCGGTCAGCTGGGGAAGGGCCACGATTTCCTCCGGGGGGTGGGGGTGTATTTCTGCGGATCGGTGCCGCGACGTTACCGAGGTCGGAGCGGTCGCGACAACGCGGGTCCACCTTAGTGCGCACGGTAGCGCTCATTGGAGCAGAGATCTACTGTGCGTAGTGGTCAATGCCCGGACCTGCGGTAACCAGATGACATAGCTTGATCATTTTGGGTTAGTGCGGTAAAAGGAGGGCGTCCCAAGGGCACGAGAAATCGGACCTATGGCGACCGGAAGGCCGACGGCGGCGAATTGCCCCGTCGGCGTTCTGCACTGCGAACATTCCGCATTTCATCCGCGCACTTTGTCCGTTTCTCGCGCGCGTACGGCAGGCTGCCCCCACCCTCTCCGGGGGCACCCCTCACGGCCAGTCTATCAACAAAACGCCTGGTCAACAGGGGTGGAAATGAGTTGTGGACAACTCGGGTCCGCGAATGGCGGATTTGGTCGGTCCGAACGGCCTCGTGGCGCTACAGCGGGTGGGCGACCGCCAACGAATCGCGCACGCGAAGTGCGGCATCTCGCAAGGCCGTCACGTCCGGGCCGTGGCGCAGAATCTCGCGCGACGAGGACGGCAGCACGTGTCGGAGGCTCGCGCCGAACACCGTGCGCAGATCGGCGAGCGTGCCGCCCTGCGCGCCGAATCCCGGGGCGAGAATCGTGCCGTTGAGCTGCGACAAGTCCAGTTCGGTGCGGCCGACGGTGGCGCCGATGACCAGGCCCACGGGCCCGAGCGGGCTCGCGCCGGCGTTGCGTGCGGCGGCCTCGTCGACGATTTCCTGGGCCACCGATCGCCCGGCGGCGCTCGTGGCGCGCTGAACGGCAGCGCCTTCCTTGTTGGACGTCAGCGCGAGCACGAACACGCCCCGCCCGGTCCGTTCGGCGACCTCGAGCGCGGGTTCGAGCGATCCGAAGCCGAGGAAGGGCGAGACGGTGATCGCGTCGGCGGCGAGCGGCGCGCCCTCGGCGAGGTACGCGGCGGCGTAGGCGGCCATCGTCGAGCCGATGTCGCCGCGCTTGACGTCGAGCAGGACCAGGGCGCCGGCCTGCCGCACGGTCGCGACGGTGCGCTCGAGCACGGCGATGCCGGCCGACCCGAACGCCTCGAAGAACGCCGACTGCGGCTTGAGGACCGCGACGTCGGCCCCGAACGCCTCCACACAGGTGTCCGCGAACAGCCCCAGCCCGTCGGCGGAGACCGGCAGCCCCCACGCCTCGAGCAAGGACGGGTGCGGGTCGATCCCGACGCACAGCGGCCCGCGCAGCGAGACCGCGGTGGTGATCCGGGACCCGAAGGGCGCCCTCATCGCGTGCTCCGCAGGGTCGCCTGGAGGGACTGGAGGGACTCGACGCCGATGTCCTGGCGGATCAGGGCCTCGATGCCGTGCACGGCGGCCGCCGCGCCCTGGATCGTGGTCACGCACGGGATGTCGCGCGACACGGCCGCCGTGCGGATCTCGTAGCCGTCCACGCGCGGGCCCGGGTTGCCGTACGGGGTGTTGATCACCATGTCCACGCCGCCGTCGCGGATGATCTCCACGATGTTCGGTTCCGCGTCCTTCGGGGTCTCGAAGTGCTTGCGGACCTCCGTGCACGGGATTCCGTTGCGCCGTAGCACTTCCGCCGTGCCGGCCGTCGCCAGGATCTCGAAGCCCAGGTCCGCGAGGCGCTTCACCGGGAACACCATCGCCCGCTTGTCCCGGTTCGCCACCGACACGAACACCCGGCCCGAGGTCGGCAGCGAGCCGTAGGACGCGGTCTGGCTCTTCGCGAACGCCTTGCCGAACGACGCGTCGATGCCCATCACCTCGCCCGTCGACTTCATCTCCGGGCCCAGCAGCGAGTCCACGCCGTGGCCTTCGGGGGTGCGGAACCGGTGGAACGGCAGCACCGCCTCCTTCACCGCGACCGGCGACGTCGGCGGCAGGTCCGCGCCGTCGCCGGCGGCCGGGAGCAGCCCCTCGGCCCGCAGCTCCGGGATCGACGCGCCGAGCATGATCCGCGCGGCCGCCTTCGCCAGCGGCACGGCCGTCGCCTTGGACACGAACGGGACCGTGCGCGACGCGCGCGGGTTCGCCTCCAGCACGTAGAGCACGTCGTCCTTCAGCGCGTACTGCACGTTCAGCAGGCCGCGCACGCCGATGCCGTGGGCGATCGCGGCGGTCGACCGCCGGATCGCGGCCAGGTCGGTGCGGCCGAGCGTGATCGGCGGCAGGGCGCACGACGAGTCGCCGGAATGGATGCCGGCCTCCTCGATGTGTTCCATCACGCCGCCGAGGAACACGTCCGTGCCGTCGCACAGGGCGTCCACGTCGATCTCGATCGCGTCGTCCAGGAACCGGTCCACCAGCACCGGGTGCTCCGGCGTGATCTCCGTGGCGCGCGTGATGTAGCCGGCCAGCGAGTCCTCGTCGTACACGATCTCCATGCCGCGCCCGCCGAGCACGTAGGACGGACGCACCAGCACGGGGTAGCCGATCTCGTCGGCGATCCGTTTGGCCGCGGCGAACGAGGTCGCCATCCCGTAGCGCGGCGCGGGCAGCCCGGCGTTCGTCAGCACCTCGCCGAACGCGCCGCGATCCTCCGCCAGGTGGATCGCCTCGGGCGGCGTGCCGACGACCGGCACGCCCGCGTCGGCGAGCCGCCGCGCGAGCCCGAGCGGGGTCTGCCCGCCCAGCTGCACGATCACGCCAGCCACGGTCCCGGACCGCTGCTCGGCGTGCACCACCTCGAGCACGTCCTCGAACGTCAGGGGCTCGAAGTACAGCCGGTCGGAGGTGTCGTAGTCGGTCGACACCGTCTCCGGGTTGCAGTTGACCATCACGGTCTCGAAGCCAGCCTGGCGAAGGGCCATCGCCGCGTGCACGCACGAGTAGTCGAACTCGATGCCCTGCCCGATCCGGTTGGGCCCCGAGCCCAGGATCAGCACCTTGGGCCGGTCGCGCTGCTCGGCCACCTCCGACTCGGCCGCGGGATCGGTCTCGTAGGCCGAGTAGTGGTACGGGGTGCGCGCCGCGAACTCGGCCGCGCACGTGTCCACGGTCTTGAACACCGGCCGGATGCCGAGGCGATGGCGCAGCGTGCGCACGCCGTCCTCGCCGGCCAGCTCCGGGCGCAACGCCGCGACCTGGCGGTCGGACAGCCCCGACCGCTTCGCCCGGCGCAGCAGCGGCTCGGTCAGCACCGGCGCCGAGATGACCTCCGCGCGCAGCTCCACGAGCGAGGCGACCTGGTCGACGAACCACGGGTCCATCCCCGACGCCTCGCTCACCTCCGCGACGCTCGCGCCCAGCCGCAGCGCTCGCTCGACCGTGTACAGCCGGCCGTCGTGCGCCGTGCGCAACGCGTCCAGCATCGCCCCGACGGCGGCCGGGTCGGGATCGGCGGTCGTCCAGAAGCCCGCCGACTTCGTCTCCATCGAGCGCAGCGCCTTGCCGAGCGCCTCGACGAAGTTGCGGCCGAGCGCCATCGCCTCGCCGACCGACTTCATCGTCGTGGTCAGCGTCGGGTCCGCGCCCGGGAACTTCTCGAAGGCGAAGCGCGGCACCTTCACCACCACGTAGTCCAGCGTGGGCTCGAACGACGCGGGGGTCTCGCCGGTGATGTCATTGCGGATCTCGTCGAGGGTGTAGCCGATCGCGAGCTTCGCGGCGATCTTGGCGATCGGGAATCCGGTGGCCTTCGACGCCAGCGCCGAGGACCGCGACACCCGCGGGTTCATCTCGATCACGACCAGCCTGCCGGTCTGCGGGTGCACGGCGAACTGGATGTTGCAGCCGCCGGTGTCCACGCCCACCTCGCGCAGCACGTCGATGCCCACGTCGCGCATGTGCTGGTACTCGCGGTCGGTCAGTGTCATCGCGGGCGCCACGGTCACCGAGTCGCCGGTGTGCACGCCCATCGGGTCGATGTTCTCGATCGAGCAGACGACCACCACGTTGTCGCGGCGGTCGCGCATGAGCTCGAGCTCGTACTCCTTCCAGCCGAGCACGCTCTCCTCGATCAGCACCTCGCGCACCGGGCTCTCGGTCAGCCCGGCCGATGCCATCCGCTCGAGGTCCTCCTTGGTGTGCGCCATACCCGAGCCGAGCCCGCCCATGGTGAACGACGGCCGGATCACCACCGGCAGCCCCAGCTCGTCCACAGTGGAGCGGACCTCGTCCATCGAGTGGCACACGGCGCTGCGTGGCGTCTCGGCGCCGACGGCCGCGCAGATGTCCTTGAACCGCTGGCGGTCCTCGCCGCGCTGGATGGCCTCGATGTCCGCGCCGATCAGCTCGACCCCGTACTTCTCGAGCACGCCGTGCTCGTGCAGCGCGACCGCGGCGTTGAGCGCCGTCTGCCCGCCGAGCGTGGCGAGCAGCGCGTCCGGGCGCTCCTTCACGATGACCTTCTCGAGGAAGTCGACCGTGATCGGCTCGATGTAGGTGGCGTCGGCGAACTCCGGGTCGGTCATGATCGTCGCCGGGTTGGAGTTGACCAGGCTGACCCGCAGCCCCTCCTCCCGCAGCACGCGACACGCCTGGGTGCCCGAATAGTCGAACTCGCAGGCCTGACCGATCACGATCGGGCCGGACCCGATCACCAGGACGTGCGAGATGTCGTCACGCTTGGGCATCTCTGTCCTCCATCAGGCCGACGAACTCGTCGAACAGGGGCGCGGCGTCGTGCGGGCCGGCCGCCGCCTCCGGGTGGTACTGCACCGAGAACGCCGGCACCTCCAGCGCGCGCACGCCCTCCACGCAGCCGTCGTTGGGGCAGTGGTGGCTGATCCGCGCCGCGCCGAAGGGCGTGTCGAACCGCTCCCCCGGCTCGCCCTCGAGTGCGAACCCGTGGTTCTGCGCGGTGATCGCCACCCGGCCGGTCTCGATGTCGATCACCGGGATGTTGATGCCGCGGTGCCCGTAGCGCAGCTTGTAGGTGCCGCGGCCCAGCGCGCGGCCCAGGATCTGGTGGCCGAAGCAGATGCCGAACAGCGGGATCCGCCGCTCCAGCACCGCCCTGGTCAGCGCGACCGGGCCCGCGGCCGTGGCCGGGTCGCCCGGGCCGTTGGCGAGGAACACCCCGTCGGGCTCGGCCGCGAGCACGTCGTCGATGCTCGCGCCGACGCCCAGCACGTGGGTCTCGATGCCGCGGGCGGCCATCATCCGCGGCGTGTTGGTCTTGATCCCGAGGTCCAGCGCGGCCACCCGGAACCGGCGCTCGCCGTCGGCGGGCACGACGTAGGACCGCTGCGTGGTGACCTGGCCGGCGAGGTCCGCGCCGGCCATCCGCGGGCTCGCCAGCACCCGCTCGACGAGCGCGTCCGGGTCGGCCAGGCCGTCGCCGGAGTACACGCCGCCGCGCATCGCGCCGCGCTCGCGGATGTGCCGGGTCAGCGAGCGGGTGTCGACGCCGCTGATGCCGACGACGCCCTGTTCGGCCAGCGCGTCGTCGAGTGGGCGGCGGGAGCGCCAGTTGGACGGCACGCGCGCCGGGTCGCGCACGACGTAGCCCGCGACCCAGATCCGCCGCGACTCGTCGTCCTCGTCGTTCCAGCCGGTGTTGCCGATCTGCGGCGCGGTCGCCACCACGATCTGGCGGTGGTAGGACGGGTCGGTCAGCGTCTCCTGGTAGCCGGTCATGCCGGTGCAGAACACCACCTCGCCGAGCGTCTCACCGGTGGCGCCGAACGCCTCGCCGCGAAAGACCTTCCCGTCCTCGAGCACGAGCACGGCCTCGGTCACCAGACCACCTCCCCTTCGTGCACGGTGACCCGCCCCCGCAGCATCGTCGTCATGACCCGGCCGGGCAGGGACATTCCCTCGTACGGCGTGTTGCCCGCGATGCTCGCCAGGTCCGCGCCCCGCACGGTCCAGGTCGCGTCCGGGTCCACGAGCGTCAGCGTCGCGGGCTCGCCCGCCTCGAGCGGCCGGCCCTGGTCGGGCAGGCCGGCGATCGCCGCGGGCCGCTCGCTCATCACCCGCGCCACGCCGCGCCAGTCCAGCAGGCCCGGCTCGACCATCGTGCGCACCACCACCGACAGCGCCGTCTGCAGACCCAGCATGCCCGGCCGCGCGGCCGACCACTCGCAGTCCTTGTCCTGCGGCGCGTGCGGGGCGTGGTCGGTGGCCACGCAGTCCAGCACGCCCTCCGCGAGCGCCTCGCGCAGCACCTTCGCGTCCGCGGCCGTGCGCAGCGGCGGGTTGACCTTGTGCACCGGGTCGTAGGTGGCCAGCAGCTCGTCGTCGAGCAGCAGGTGGTGCGGCGTGACCTCGGCGGACACCTCGATGCCCTGCGCCTTCGCCCACCGCAGCAGGTCCGCCGCCCCGGCCGTCGACACGTGGCAGACGTGCAGCCGCGCGCCGGTCTGACGGGCCAGCAGGCAGTCCCGCGCGATGATCGACTCCTCGGCCGCCGCGGGCCAGCCGGCCAGGCCCAGCCGGGCCGCCTGCTCGCCCTCGTGCGCCTGCGCGCCGACCGTGAGCCGTGGCTCCTCGGCGTGCTGGGCGATCACCGCGTCCAGCGCCGTCGAGTACTCCAGCGCGCGGCGCATCAGCAGCGGGTCGGCCACGCAGTGGCCGTCGTCGGAGAACATCCGCACCCGGGCCTGCGAGCCGGCCATCGTGCCCAGCTCGGCCAGCCGCTCGCCGGCCAGCCCGACGGTGACCGCGCCGACCGGGTGCACGTCGACCAGGCCGACCTCGCGCCCGCGGCGCCACACGTGCTCCACGATTACCGCGTTGTCGGCCACCGGGTTCGTGTTGGCCATGGCGAACACGGCCGTGTACCCGCCGAGTGCGGCCGCCGCCGAGCCGGTGGCGATCGTCTCGGTGTCCTCCCGGCCGGGTTCGCGAAGGTGGGTGTGCAGGTCGACGAACCCGGGCAGCGCCACGAGCCCGTCGGCGTCGCGGACCTCCGCGCCGTCGGTGTCCACATCGGAGCCGAGGGCCGCGATCAGCCCGTCGCGGATCTCGATGTCGACGGGATCTTCGCCGTAGGGCCGGACCCCGCGCAGCACGAGTCCACTCATGACGCGACCTCCTCCTCGTGGGCCAGCAGGTGGTAGAGCACCGCCATCCGGACGTGCACGCCGTTGGCGACCTGTTGGGTGATCGCGGCGCGCGGCGAGTCGGCCACCGAGGACGCGATCTCCATGCCGCGCAGCATCGGGCCCGGGTGCAGCACGACCGCGTGCTCGGGCAGGGCCGCCAGGCGGGACTCGCTCATGCCGTAGGCGATCGAGTACTCGCGAGTGGACGGGAAGAAGCCGCCGTGCATGCGCTCGGCCTGTACGCGCAGCATCATCACCGCGTCCACACTCGGCAGTTCGGCGTCGAAGGTGTGGGACACCGTGACCGGCCACCGCTGCACCTGGGCCGGCAGCAGCGTCGGCGGGGCCACGAGGACCACCTCTGCGCCCAGCGTGGTGAGCAGGTGGACGTTCGAGCGGGCGACCCTGCTGTGCAGCACGTCGCCGACGATCGCGATCCGCCTGCCCGCCAGGTCGCCGAGGCGCTCCCGCAGCGTGGCCGCGTCG
>Ga0164241_10003366_pt1 | contig 16232 bp, 12 predicted proteins | sample OricomyardsoilBY_FD_108780 | JGI IMG/M metagenome (GOLD analysis project Ga0164241, IMG submission 108780) | Backyard soil microbial communities from Emeryville, California, USA - Original compost - Back yard soil (BY) | ecosystem: Environmental > Terrestrial > Soil > Unclassified | place: USA... | reverse complement strand
GAGCCAGCTCGGGGCAGCGGCACTCACACTTGCACTTCTTTCCAAGGGTGCAGGGATGGATATCCTGTGCGCTGGTGCGCTTTCGATGGTGACCACAACCCGACGGAAAAAGACCGCGGTCAGTCCAAATCCTGGGTTCCTGGCGAAGCATGGCAATTCATTAGCCAGTTCTAAAATTATTTAATCTGATCGAAAGGGGCGTCCATCTGGACGCCCCTTTTTTATGTCCCCAACATAGGTCGGATAAGCCCCAGCGCCATCCGACATCAGAAGCGTCAAACAATATTCACCAAAACACACTCTCCAAACTCCTTCCGTCCACCGCATATGCCCCGGCATGAGTGAAACGCCGGCAAAAACGGTATTCTGAGCCTTCACTAATTACCCTACTATCAAAAACGTAGAGGAAATTTGGTTTTCGGAGATATGAATCGCGACGACCGTTTTTGTAGTCTAGGATTGCTAAAGGACTCGGCCACTAGCTTGAAGCTCCGGGGCTTTGCGGTTAGCTTGGCGAAGTTTTGAATGATGTAAAAACGGTCGGGGGATATCGGTCTTCTCGGCTACGGTATAGGTATAAATGTCAAGCAGCCGCGTGTCGGCATATTGAGGATTAAATGGACGGATCAATATCAAACAAAAGCCATTTTAAATATGAAATTACATACTTCAGTAATGCCGGAATGAAAGTTGCCTATGTCAGTGCCATGAACGAGGCCGAAGCTGGAAAAAAATTCAAAAGAGATTTTCCCGCTATTTCCTCGGAAAGCATACAAAACGTGAAAATGGTCAAGCCGAATCAACCTATTTTCCAGTGTACGTCATGCGGGTTTATAACAAGTACCCCCTTGCAGAAGGGCCAGAAATGGCTGGAAATCGTACTTTGGTTACTCTATATCTTGCCTGGACTAGTTTACTCAATTTGGCGTAGAAATGGCGGTGGCACAGTTTGTCCCAACTGCAAGCACGAAACATTGATTCCATACAATCCCGATGCTTCCTTAGACAGTCGTGAAAAATCCGAGGCTGTGCAAAGGCAAGAAATTGAATGCTCTTGGTGCGCTGAGCCAATCCTAGAAAAAGCAAAAATATGCAAGCACTGTGGCAAAGAAACTAAGGCTTAACAAGGCTGTAAACCAGCGTTAACCATCAATTGAGAATGAAGCATGGAATTCGCGACCGAAGATGACGCCAAAAATTATTCTGTAGGTGTAACCTCAAAGCATATCCATCCAGACGATATTCATAGACGTTTGGATGATTACAAGTCGTACCTAGCTTCAGCGAGTGGTGAAAATAAGAACTACTGGCAAGAAGAAGTTAATAGTTTAGAGCAGTGAATTAACAGTGATGAATTTATAAACGGGGAATACCCAAGGGGTATTGATGAGCTGGTTTTAGAGTTGATCGAATGGAGGGCTGTTATATATGCCTTTCAGAAGGTTGATACTAAAAATGATCCGTTCAAAACCCATGCATTCTATGCTCAGTGGCTCGTAGGAGGTACTTATACTATTTTTTGCCTTCTCGGAAAGTTGGTGAGCAAAGATCAACGCGATAATTCACTAAGAAAACACTGGGATGTGGTTTCTGGATATATAGCGCATAGTGGCTTGTGCGGTGAAACCGAAATCGAATTCATAAATTCCAGCATGCATCGTACGCAAGGAAAATTTGCTAACGAAAATTCTCAAGCCATGAAATATCGTAATAAAGTTATTGCACACAACGAAAGCCTTCCAAGAATGGAGTGGGATGAGCTAGATAAAGATATTGAACTCATATCTAGGATGTGGTCGTTAATCACCATGTGGTCTTCGTTTGGCTTGACGGAGCCATTCCGAAGAGCGGAGCACGTTTTTTCCGGCACAGAATCCGTTTTTACGAATGAAGAAATTCGGCTGCTGCAAGAGCAGCGCGATAATTACTTATCGATGGTTAAATTATGGTGTACAAGATGCATTAAAACCGGAGAGCAAATTGTAAATCGCTCACCATTTGGGAGGTTTTCAATAAGCATTTCAATGAGTGGAAATTAAATGCTTAGCAAACGTAATCAGGCCGAAATTTATCCCAGCGCTCGTTTTGTGCCAGAAAATACCGGCACACAATCACCAGGATATGCGCACAGATTTGCTGCGCACTCGCAAGGCCCCGCCGAGGTGTCGCCTTAGCTTAATCTCAACGGCTATAGCTCCGGTAAATTATTCAAACTTCCACCAGTTGAATTTAAAGAGATTGTCGCCGCTGCCGGAGAACACCAGGAAGAGGTCTTGGTTCCCGCTTCCCCCGCTCATTGGGCACGTCACCGTGGTCCAGGATGAGTACCCGGAGACATCGCACGTCCCTAGCAAGGTGCCGGTTCTGCTGCCCAGCCGGAGCTCGATTTTCGCGTTGCTCGCCGCGGACGACACTCGTGCTTGGAAGGACGTTACGCCATTCCCGAAATTAACATTCCTAACCTTGATGTAGTCGCCATTGCTGATCTGCGTGACGTTCTGACCGCCGCCGGTGTCGTTGCAATTCTCTGTCTTGATGCCAGAAGCGAAGGCAATGGTCTCCGCCTCGACCCGCGCGAACGGGTTTAACCTGGCAATGCCCTCGGGGCCTTCGCCGGAATATGGCAGCTTCGGGATACTGCCGTCGTTTCCGTAGCTGAACTCCTGCACGCGCACGGAACGCTTGTAGTTATTGCCACCGGGCAGCGAGCTGTCGTGATAGAAAAAGTAGTTACGCCCCTTGTATTCGACGACGCCGGGGTGGTTGGTGTATGTCCTCCCTGCATCCATGATGTCGCCTTTGTAAGTCCACGGCCCCGTTGGCCGGTTGCTGGTGGCGTAACTAATTTTTTCGCTCCCGCCGCCGCTGGCGGCGTAGACCATGTAGTAGGTGGAGCCTCGCTTGTAGAGCCATGGCCCCTCGACGAAGCCGGTCAGGGCGGCGGTCTGAATGCTTCCCGAGTAGCTGGTCATGTCCGCGTTCAGCCTCACGTATTGCAGCGTGCCATTGCCCCAATACATATAGGCCTGTCCGTCATCGTCGATGAAGACGGTGGGGTCAATGTTGCTCGTGGCACCCTGCGCCAGGTGCCTGCCAAGTGGATCTCTGAACGGGCCCACTGGGTTGTCCGCAACCGCGACACCGATTCTGGAACCGGAGTTGTTGTTCAGCGGCACATACAGGTAATAGGTTCCGTTTCTTTCGATGGCCTGCGCCGCCCAGGCGCTGTCTCTGCCCCAACTGAAGGTGCGGAAGCTGGCCGGGGAGCCGTGGTCTGTCCAGTTCACCATGTCCGTCGTGGAGTAGAGCCGCCAGTCATTCATGGTGTAGAAGTTGTTCACCGTGACGTCTTCGTCATGGGTGGTGTAGACGTACAGCCGGTCTCCGAATACGACGGGCGCCGGGTCTGCTGTGTAGTTGGTTTGGACGAAGGGGTTTTCCCCGCGCGACAATGGACCTGCTTCTTCGTCCAGAGCGCCTTCCTCGGAATAGATAGCAAAGCCACTGATGGTGGCGTTGTCGATGGTGGCGGTCAGTGTGATGCTGAGGCTGCCATCACTCACTGCCACGTCCTTGATCACTCGGGAGTAGGCCGTGTCGTGACCTGCGGTGGCGAATAGATCGAGGTCGATAAAAAGCGGTTGGCCTTCTACAGTCACGCTGAATACACGCGAACCAGCCGTGGTTTGATACAGCTCGTTAAAATGCAGCGCAACATCGTAAGTTGCCTCGGTGACGGGTACCTCATAGGAATAAATGCCGTAGCGCTCCGTCTGATACAGGCCGTCATTCTCCGTACCCGCAATGGGGTCTGTCGTTGAGTTGACAGAACCGCCACGATAATACTGGTCCGCTTTAAAGGGCACGTCCGCAACCGTTATGGCGCTCCCTCCAGCGTTCACGGCCACCACCAAATCGCCCTGCACTGACATACCACTTGAACTGGATGAGCTACTGGACGAACTCGAGGACGAACTGCTAGAACTTGAGGAGCTGGAGCTGCTTGAGCTGGAAGAGCTGGTGGAACTGGAAGAGCTAGAACTGCTACTTGAACTGGTATTGCCACCGCCACAGCCGACAAACCCAATACTGATGGCAACAAGCGCCAGCGATAAAACCCGTTTGTTCGTTGTTAATCTGTTCATGAATGTAATCACTCTATTATTAATGTATTGAGTGGTGATCTCTTAAGCGATCATCGACGGAATCAAACCACCGGGCAGCGAAGGATCACCGAAGTCCGTTACAGGCCCACCGCCGGAGCCGGTTACGCCTGCGGCCGTCAGCAGGGTATTGAGCATCTTGTTGAGCTTGACCCCACCAGCATCGACATACTGCGCCGACTTGAGGTATCCGCCTGCGTTGCCGACGATGACGAAGGGTTGGTTGTCGTGACTATGCCATCCAGTCGCAATTTGATTGGTCCACACAGCGTAGCCCTGGTCGATCAGGGGGCCCGTCGGCGTGTCCACATCTCGGAGTCGGTCGCAGAGGTAGAGAAAATCGGCCGCATGCATGCGATCGACTTGCCGGTGCAGCTCGGTCGCATTGGGAATCGCGGCGCCAAATGCGGCGTCGCTGAGATTGCGGTGGGAAATCATGTGGAACTGCGGCAGCTTATTGCCGTTGATGGTCCATTGATGTGAGTCGATTCGGTCACCCACCTTGAGCGTTCCGGTCAAGCTGTATCCGGACGTAACGGCGAATGCCAAGAGCGCGAGGTGGCACCGTATCACCCGGGGGTGGTTCTCCATGGCCAATACGTTTCTCTCCACGGCGGTCATCTCCGCCTGAAGCGCCTCATCCAGCGCGATTTGAGTGACCTCAATCTCCAGGTCACGCACCGCATCCAGGTGCTGCTCAAGACGCAGCCGATCTGCAGCGCTGAGGGCGGGGTTCGACATCAACTGCTGGATCTGTGCTCGCAGCACATCATTAATGCTATTGCGTCGCAGCGCCCGCGCGTCCTGCTCTGACTGATTGCCAGATCCGATAACGCCCACGATGCGCTGATACGCTTTGAGCGGGCTCTTCTCCGCGGCGCGGGGGTTGCTGGGACCGCGAAATGACAGAAACCCAGCATTGTCGAAGCCCGTTCCGTCGTCGGGACGCCACCCCGCACGCAGAGTGATAGGTTCGCGCCCAGCCGGATTGCGCGCTCGGGCGATCCGGTTGTCAATCGACTCTCCGCCCGCCAGCGACGAGTTGCCGCCACCAATGATTCTGGCGGAAGTCAGGCACATGTTGTCGCCCGATTGGTGATCGCAGCCGGCGCTGCCATAAGGTTGATGGACGCCGCGAACCACCAGAAGGCGCGACGCGTAGTTTGCGAACATTCCCACGGTGCGCTGATTCTGCAGGTCGTCTGCCCTGAGCGAATCTGCCGTGAGCGGCCCGACCCGACTTGGCCAAAACTTCTCGGGCTCGCCTCGGCTTGGATCTGCCATGGCCACGCCATTTGCGCCCACCACGAACAATGCAAATCGATCAACTGACGTAGCGGCCGCCGCATTTTTGGGGCTGAAAGCATCAAGTAGCGGCAGGCCGAGCGTGACTCCGCCGACCCCATGAAGGAAAAGGCGGCGCGATAGTGTCGAATTATTCTTCTTCATACTTACTCCAGGATTTCGCGCGTAAGAAACGATTCACTTTGGACCAGGGCTCGGACTATGTCCTTAACCGACAGATCTTCGGACTTCGACCGGGCTGCAAGCTCGTGGAGAAGCGGATCGTCCCTGTGCACTGCCAGGCGGCCATAGAGGTAGGAAAGCCAATGCTCGGCGTAACACTGGTGCGCCAAGTCACTCTCTCCCAACTGATGAACCAATTCATTGGCGTTCGAAAACTCCGCCTCGAATCCATTGATTGAGTAAACGTCTGAAGCATTGACCGACAGGCCGTTGTCGGTGGATCGATATTTGCCGACCGGGTCGTAGTTCTCGAAAGCGAAGCCCAAGGGATTGATTACGGTGGCATGACAGGCCTGGCCACAGGTACCGGGCCCCGTCACCGCGTTGATCCGATCTCGATTCGTCTGGCCGGGTTTCACCTCGGGAAGCGGGGGAATATTCGCGGCAGGCTGACCCACGTCCACGCACAGGACGTGCTCGTTAACGAACACGCCGCGATGGATCGGATCGGGTTGGAATTCGCCGGAGAAAAGTGTGAGAAAGCCGAGCTGCATCAGGAATCCATAGCGCCCCTGCCCCGACACGTCCACTCTTGAGAACTCGCTACCGAAGCCGGGCATTCCGTAGAAGGGTGCCAGGTTTCCGTCAACGAAGGCGGTGGGAGATGTGAGAATTGCCCTCACGCCCAGGTCTTCGTCGAAGATGGATTGAAAGAACAGTTCCGCCGACTTCTGCAATGAAGCGGCTGTTCCTTGATTGAACTGCGGGTAGTTGTTGGGATCCCGCTGAACGATGCTGTAGCGGGAGAGCGCATAGGTCTGAGTGTGAAGGTGAAGCGCAGTCGCTTGAGCCTGGGAGGTTTCGAGCAAGCGTTCGGCATGAGCCGCGACTGCCGCTTTGGCGTTGGCACCTTCGAGTGCTCCCGAGGCGGCCGCGTCGAGCAGGAGCTTATCGGGGCCGCTGCCGGTAATGGCAAGCGCGAGTTTTGCGGCTACCTCGTATCCGGTCAGGGGGATGCGGCCACCGACGGTCTGTTGTCCCAGCTCCGTCCGATAGAGGAAGAAGGGGGACTGGAGGACGGCTTCGACGACCAGTTTGACTCCGCCAGCGAATGCGCTGAGCTCCGGATGCAGCTCGGGACCCCTCTGGAAGAGTGCGAAGTACCGGTCGGCCTCGGCGGCCGTCAAGGGGCGACGATGCGCTCTCAGTCCGAAGTCGTTGATAAATGCCCGAGCTCGAGCGGTGGATTCCGTTGGCGCACCCTGGGGCACAAGCCTGTTGATCGCCGTGGTGTTGGAGGCCACCTGCATAGCTAGCGCTTCAGCGGCATTTTGGTAATCCCCTCGCAGCGTGCTGGTCACACGCAGCTGTGCGGTATTGGTGTCGTAGCCGACTATGGCGTCTGGGGAAAAGCTTTCGACCTGGTCATTGGGAGGCGCGTCCAAGTACAGGAGATCCTGCACCGCGTTTTTCCACTGAAAATGTGTCAGGCGCGCAATGCGCGGGACTATGAGTTTTGGATTTGTAAAGGTCGCCAGTATGTAAGCTGCCGAGTCGGCGGCACATGAGCCCGTACACAAAGTGCCACCCAGCGGCATGGAACTTTCGATTTTGGCAACCAGTGCCGAATAGGAGGTGCAGGATTTACAAGAGGGTAGAGTGAGCGCTGGGAAAACAACAGTACCTTCACCTTTAGCGCCATGACAGTTGACACATTGCGCAGTGTAAATGCCTTGACCGATAGAAACTGAACCAGGATTTTCCCCGTTGGAAACTTCCTCCTCACGAAAAACCTCGATAGCCGCAAGCGTTCCGTTATCGACCGTTGCGGACACGACAATGGATATATTGCCGTCGCTCACCTGAATGATGAGGGATTCAACATCGTGGGCCACGTCGTGGCCAAAAGATGCATACAAATCCATATTGCGGACAATTGGTTCCCCTTCTACGGACACACTGAATACTCGAGCGGCATTGGCCGTTTGATAAATTTCCGCCATTTTTAAAGTCACGCGATATCGGCCAGCCTCAACCGGCAACTGATAAGAATAATTACCATATCGCTCAGACTGATAGAGCGCGTCATCGCTGGTATTGGAAATTGCATCGACGGTACTCGTAACGGTTCCGCCAACAAAGTCTCTATCTTTTTGGTACACGTAACCCGATGCCGAGACAACCTCGTCACCACCGACATTAATACCAAAAGCCCTTTCCCAACGAAAACCAGTACCACCTGAAGACGATGTAGACGAACTGGACGAAGAGGAGCCACTGGAACTGCTGGACGAGCTACTGCTGCTGGCTTGTTCATCTCCGGCACCGCCGCATCCGGCCAATGCCAATATTAAAAGCGACGCAAGTATTCGTGTACGCATAGAGTTTTACCGAATCCGATTATAGTTTTGGTTTTCTGCTCAGTTTGCGTGTGAGTTTTTCTCGACGCATCAGGTTAATTATTTAAAGCTAATTTGCGCCGACGTGGAAAAAGTCGAAGTCGGCATAGCCGCCCGAGGACTGACGGGCAAAATTAAACAATGCAAAGCGATAGCCCATAAAATGGGTCAACTCGTACGACATTTGCACGGTGTTGCCAATTGCCGTCCAACTGTTACCATCCAGACTGTAAGCAAAGGTGGCGTCATCTGCCTGATTGCGGAAATTTCCGTAGGCCCTCAAATAAACCGTATTTTGGTCCAGTGGCACCCGCGCAACCTCCGTGTGATTTTTGCCGTTGTTATTGACCATGATTACGTAATTGCGCCCACTTGATTTGTTTATCGCCACATAACCGTATTGATCTTGAAAAGCTGCAATTCCCGCGGTGTCCCCGTCTTTTAATCCCGTGACGTCCAGTTTTACAACGCCAGCGCTGGTGGGTCCGAACATGCGTTGAGTCAGGGTATTTTTGGTTGCGTGAACATTACTGTCCGTGCGGATATTTTTAAGGCGCAGATAACCGGGCTTTTCCGTCAAGGACCAGCCGTTGCTGTCGGGATTGTGATTCCACTGCCAGACGATATCGAGGGCGCTGCTGTTGAATTCATCTGAACGGATAAGACCACTGACACCACGATCTTCCACATCAAAGTTGAGAGTCGCGGGGACACTGCTTGCGACAGGCCAATCGCTCTGCCATGTCACCGGTACTAGATAGGGAATTCGCCCCACGGCGCCGCTGTCGCGGAATGCGTAGAGAAACCAATTTCCTTCGGGTGTGCTGACATACGAACCCTGCGCTACACCAGCACCATTTACGTTTTCCCGCAATACCACCCGTCCCTCATAGGGCCCCGTAATACTGCGTGAGCGATGTACAACCTGTGTGCGTGGACCGCCACTGGGCCAGCAAATATTAGAGACGTAATACCAGCCATTGATTTTCTGAATCTGCGTGCCTTCGGCCTTCAGAATAAAATTCGTACCTGCGACTGCGGAGGCACTTTGAATGATCGCCTGATTGACACCACCAGATTTAATCGCCGTAGCGTCGGCGTTCAATTCGATGAGTCGAACTTGATCACTACCATAGGCGAGATAATTTCGACCGTCGTCATCCAAAATCAGTGAGGCGTCATGGTACAGGTTGGGTAATATCGACTGAGTCCAGGTGCCACCTTCAATATTGTTGGTTTTCCAAATATAGGTCCGGTTGGTGGTGTAGGAAAAGGAGGTGACATAGAAGGCCCCTGCTTTGTAATTAATGCTGCTCGCCCAGGTACCCTTGCTGTACGCATTGCTGCCATTCATATTCAGCGCATTATTGTTGGCATCAAGCGCCTGGTGGGCGTAATTGATCAACTCCCAGTTTTTTAAATCCGTCGACTTCATTATCGGAACACCTGGATTCAGGTGCATGGTGGTGCTGCTCATGTAGTAGGTATCGTCGACACGAACAACACTCATATCCGGTACGTCCGCCCATATATTGGGATTAGTTGCGCGAACGATGGGGAACGTCGGCTCTTGCAGTACTCCTGTATCGGAGAACACGGCAAATCCCGCGAGCGTGGCGCTATCCACGCTCGCCGTAAGAGCAATGGTCAAATTGCCATCCGTAACCTGCACGCCTTTTATTGTTCTTTCGTAAGCAGTGTCGTGCCCCGCTTGAGTAAACAGGTCTATATCCGCAAATACTGGACGGCCCTCGACCGAAAGACTGAAAATTCGCGCACCTGCCGCCGTCTGATAAAGTTCATTAAAAAACAATCGCAGGTCGTAAGTCGCATTTGAAACCGGCACCTCATAGGTGTAATTGCCGTAACGCTCGCTTTGAAATAGCGCATCCTGATCTGTGCCGGCAATCGGATCGGAAGTGGAATTGGTACTGCCACCGCGGGAAAATGTGTCGGCCAAAAAATCGATTCCATCGAATTTTAAAGCAGGCCCACCCGCGTTTACCGCCACCACCAGGTCACCGGAAACGGATGACCCGCCTGAGGAAGAGCTGGATGAGGTGCTACTAGAAGACGTTGAGCTACTGGACGAACTTGAAGCGCTACTTGAAGAACCACCGCCTGACGAGGAGCTCGGACCATCGCCGCCACACCCAGACACCAACAAACATGCAGCAAGTGCTCCGCCGAACAGATTGAATGCTCTACTGAAGTAACGCATGTTTTTCCCCTTCGAATTTTTATAGGACTAACGCATGAGCGAATGGCGTAACCCATACAGCGTTGAAAGCGCGTATAAACTGGTTTGACCAAACTACCGAAAGCTGCGGGGAAAAACGTATAGCTTCGGTTATTTTTGTATAACGGAGCTAAAATCTGAATAATTTATGCTTGTGGTGGCATCTTTTTTTAACGGAGACGGTTTTAAACCGAGACATAAATCACACTTTATCACTGACAAATTCCACTTGTGATGCGACCTCAAGCAATGCCCGCCTATTTAGCGGAAATGGCGGAATCCTATGTGATCCACGTCAACGACGGTTTCCGAGCCACCCTGCCAAACTGCCACTTGTTTAACACGGGCGACAAACCTAATCCCTTGTGGACCTGGTGAAATCAGCATCTCCATAATCGGAACTTGCCCAGTGTGACGGGCTAATAAGTAAAAAGCAGATGTACGGAGTATGAAGAACCTCCTATTCAACAGTCATGACATTGTGCTGGCTCTTGTCATAGTCCTGTGCCTTGTGCAGGCAATACGCATGATGTCCACCTCGGCATTTTCGGGCATCGTAAAAAAGCTGCTGGCATGTTTTTTTATACTGAATGCGTTAGTGGCTGCGGATACCCTTTTGTTTTGGGGAGACGCAATTAAGCACGCGGCCTTCACTTTTTCACCTTGGTTGCCGATGCTCTTCAGCTTCGCATCGTTCGCAATCGGACCCGTGCTCTATTGGCTGTGCCGCTCGCTGGTGTTGTCCAATTCTCCGATCCGATGGACGGATTATTTGCAGTTGCTACCCGCGATGGCCACGCCTTTATATTTATATTGGGCATGTTATCGCCATCCGCTCGAACAACAGCACGACCTGGTTTTGGAGCTCGCTATTTTCAGCAGCACCCAGGCCTATTTTCTGGTTTTTCTGACACTCAAAAAGCTGGCACCCGTCATTTACGGTTTTCTGTCTATTGCTGTCATCTTCCGCTGTCCAGCAACCTTGTCACAGAAATCGCCGAAGACTTTGCGAATACTTAATCTCTATGTTGGATTCGCGTTTATATGGCTCTGGGTATTACTGACCCACCTGCTCGGCCAATGGTTACCCGTGGCCGCCAGCGACATGATCGGAATTTTCGGAAATTATATGAGCCTCACGCTGGTAACTGTGATTTTGTTCACCAGTCTCGAATCTCCTCCAGCGACAGCTGCCATTATCCATAAGCAAGTAAAAACGGAAGAAGACAGTGAAAGTGCGGAACTGATTACGCTATCGGAACAGATTCATAAACTTATGCTGACAGAAAAACCTTATCTGAATTCGCAATTGACGCTGGAGCGCTTCGCAGCGCTTCTGGACACGTCTCCCCGCCAAGTGTCTTTTGCTATCAATCGCTGTTTCGAACAAAACTTTCACGAATACATCAACCGATTCAGGGTGGAGGAAGCGAAGCGATTATTGCGCGACCCGGAACACCAGGAACAGACTGTTCAGGAAATCGCCCAGCAAGCCGGGTTCAACAGCAAGGCTACCTTCCATCGCTTTTTCAAATCATTGGTTGGCGTGACGCCGAGTGCCTTCCGCCAACCGTCCACTGGCGAATTGGTATCTCAGCAGTCTCGGTACGGGTAGTCTCAATTTATTCAGCGCTTAAACTGAGACTTTACTCCATAGACCACTCAGATCAGGCTATCAAGCACGGCTATTTGATCAAATTCCGTGCATGCGCGATAAGAATCCTATCGAGGGGAAAGATTATGACAAGTATTAGAAAACAGTGGGCGTGGGCCGTTGCCCTGCTTTGCATCTGGGCCGGCTTATCCACATCTGCCTTGGCAAAGCCCTATAAAGGCGCTGAAATTTTTACCGGCGATTCCGAGATGTATGGGAAGTACGTCATCCGCATGCAGGCTGCCAAGGGAAGCGGCATCATCTCCAACTTCTTCCTTTGGAAGGATGGCTCCGAGCTGTCCAGCGTGTTCTGGGAAGAAGTGGACGTCGAGGTATTCGGCAAGAACAACGCCACTTCCTGGCAGAGCAACATCATTACCGGTCTCGGTAACCGCACTACTTCCGAACAAGTACATTCAAACAATGCCTCGTTTGGCGATTCCTACAACACTTTTGTTCTGGAATGGGCCCCAGACAGGGTCACTTGGTCAGTGAACGGCCAAGTGATTCGCAATACCACTGGCGGCCAGGCACGCGAACTTATGAACCCCGCCCAGTTGCGGCTTAACTTTTGGCCACCCAATGTTCCAAGCTGGGTAGGTGATTGGAACGACAACATCCTCCCCGTCCATATGTTCGTCAATTGGGTGGAATACCATCGCTGGAATGGAAACGGTTTCGAACTGGCATGGCGAGATGATTTCAACAGTTTCGATTCAAATCGCTGGGGACGGGCCGATTGGACATTTGAGGAAAATCGCGCAGACTTCGCTGTGAACAACGTTGTAGTTCGCAATGGTTATCTGGTGCTTGCCATGACTCGGGAAGGACAAGAGGGCTACAACGGAAATCCTCCGGTTGATAATGGAGGCTCATCAAGCAGTAGCAGTTCTTCCAGCAGCAGCAGCTCGTCGAGCAGCAGTAGCTCATCCAGCAGCAGCTCATCGTCGAGCAGCAGTTCATCAAGCAGCTCTTCCAGCAGCAGTAGCTCATCAAGCAGTAGCTCGTCCAGTAGCAGCTCCAGCTCATCTTCCAACAGCTCCACCTCGGGTGGTACAAGTGGAGGCGCATTGAATCTGCTGAGCTTGCTGTCACTTTTCGTGCTGATGCTCGGCCGCTATAAATACCGTCACTGATTCTTGTCCTTAACAGGTCGAAGCCGGCTCTATTGGCCCTTCGACCTGTCTCCCCACCCGCCATACATCTCCTTAACGCCTCTCTAAACCAATCTAAACCAAACCGCGCTTAACGCGGCAGATCAATCCAAGCTCCGTCTAGCTTTTGTTGAACTGAAACCCAGCAATTCACCGTCTCCCTTTTCCAACTGATTGATTGGACGGCCAGATAACACATCCTTTGCTAGACTTTCGAAGACCAAACTTAAAATGGGATTACGCCGGGGACGATTGATGACGACCTGGGGTTTAATAAGAATTGGAGATATACGAGTCCGTGAATTTCGCAAATCTGGTATTACAGCTGGCGGTCGTTGTCTGGTTAAGCGTGACAGTTGCTGCGAGTCTGTTCGAACGGACTTACCAACTTAGTGGCGACGGCGGACTCAGATCCCTGTACAGCGACAAAAGCTCTGGAACTGCACTGAACTGGATTGATAAAAGCAAAAACAGTTTCAGTTGCCTTTTTCTGCAAGGCAGCGGAGTTCGCTACTGCGGTATGAATATTCAATTGGGCGATGGCACCCGCAAAGGAATGAACTTTACCGAATATTCCAAGCTGCGGTTGGGAGTGGAATATATAGGATCGGCGGAAAAGGTTCGGTTATATTTCAGAAATGTTGTTGCCGATAGGGATCTCACCCAAGACTCTAAATATCACCAAGTTGAAATTCCCATTCGCAACGGCGCCTACCTCTACGAAATTCCGCTTGATAATTTTGAAGTCGCGGGATGGTGGCTGGACAGCCAAAATCTTTTGAACACCCCAGAGCAACACATACCGCAAAGGGATAATGTCGTGCACTTGGGGTTCGATATAGCCACACCGGTTCCTGTTGGCCAACATTACTTCAACGTAGACGATTTTTCCCTGGTGACACGCTGGTTGAGAAAATCGGATTATCCCTGGTGGGCGCTGGGTTCTGTGTTTTATTTTGTGGTGGTCGGTTTCGTATACAACTTCTTAAGACTCAGAATTCAGTTGGAGCAGCACCATCATGAAATGTTTGGTTTGCTGAAGAAATTGGAGGAGGTAGATACCGAATCGGCACACTTCAAACGCTTGTCTATGTACGATCCGCTTACCGGCCTGCTTAACCGTCGTGCTGCATTGGATTTGGTTGGGGAGTTTGCGCGACACAATTCGCTTGTAGGGACTGGCTTGGTGGTAATGGATATCGATCATTTCAAACAAGTTAATGATACTTACGGCCACGATGTGGGTGATGAAGTCTTACAGCGACTGAGTGCCGTCGTGCAGCAAGTAGTTCGCGAGGGGGATGCGGCTGTGCGATGGGGAGGAGAAGAAATTGTCGTTATCTGCCCGAAAACCAATGCAGAAGGCGCATTTCGAGTTGCTGAAAAACTTCGCTCAGAAATAAAACAATTAAAATTCAGCGCCAGTAACCTCACTGTCACTGCCAGCTTTGGCGTGGCGAATATTCAACAAGGCGAAACGTTCAGCCAGGCCCTCGGCCGTGCTGACGAAGCTTTATACGAAGCCAAGAAAAACGGGCGGGACCGAGTCTGCGGATTTCGCAGATAATCAGTTGGTAGCAATTTCCTCTATCGTAAGCGTGTCGACAAAATAACTGGCAAGCGGATCTTCGCATTCAAGATAAACGGAGACTTTTTCTGATTCACTGATATTAGGGGAGCTGAAGGTCGCCGCTACTTCTGTCCAGCCCGAACTGGTCGCTTGACTGGTGGCGAGGGGTGTAAAAGCGGTCTGCCCTGCCGTGGTCCGCCTTAGGGTTAATCTCACATTCGCAGATTGCTGGCCGTCGTTCATCCGGGCAAAAATACTGAAGCGATAAGATTTGTGATCTTTAAGTCCTTTGATAAACATCATAGGCGCATTCCATTCCTGCCGGCGACCGGAAATCAACAAACTATGCTTGCCTGTGTGAGCATGATAGGTGCTGCGACTGATAATTCCCCCCTGGTGAGTCCAGGGATCCAATCCGTCCTCCACACTGCCATTGATAATATGGAGGGATTCCTTCTTCGTGGCCGCGATTGTTGCCGCTTCCGCTTTCGCCGCCTCATCCGCATGGGTAACCAGGAAATCGTCAATTAAGTATTTGTCAGTGCTTTCGACTTCCAGACTTAAAGCATTAATATCGCTGTCCGATTGCGCGTTGCCGATAAATTCTCCCTCCACCTTCTGCCAAATCCGCGGTTCCGCTTGAATTTCATTTAACAGCAGGTTGGTGACGGTTCCTTCCGATACGCGTGTCAAGATCAATTTCACCCGCGAGGATTGCTCTGTATCGATTAATCGTATCCACACCGAAGCGTTGTATGGCATGCCTTCGACCAAAGGAGGCAGTGTGAGCAAAGGGCCTTGCCACGATGCTGTTCTGTTTTCCACCAGCACACTGCCCGGGTCGCGGTGTCCCTGATCGTGGATATAGGACAGGTATTCCCCACGATAAAGTAAGCTGCTGGCCTCCTCGACAAAATACGCACTGTGGTCAAAATTCAGTTGGACCGGCCGGAGGACTTCACCCTTTTTATCTTTGACGTTATCAATTGAGAACGAAGATGACATCGTAGGTATGGCTTCGATAAATATCTCTTTCTTTGCCGGTGCATCGGGCTTACAGGCGATCAGGGTCACAGACGCCGCAGCACCGACCAAGTATTTACTTAGACAAATAGAGAATTTAAGGGATTTTTTTGCCTTGATCATGGAGCGCTCAATCGTCAGACACCGGAAGCAGCGCATAGCGCCACCTAAAGCTTAGTCCAAGCTGAAGAAGGGTACATCCGGCAGTCTATAAAATGCTTCATGTCAAAAAAATGGCCTCCGAAGAGGCCATTTTCATGCGAGTGACAAAAGAGTCATTAACCGGTAACGCGGCGTCGCGTCAAAAGCAAACCGGCCATAACCATGAACAACCAGCCTCCAGTGCTGCCGCCACCGGTAGAACCGGTACCGCTCGAAGAGGATGAGCTGCTGGATGAGCTACTTGATGAAGAGCTCGATGAGCTGGATGAAGAACTGCTGCTGGATGAGCTGCTGCTGGACGATGAGCTGGAAGAAGATGAGCTAGAAGACGAGCTGGAAGAGCTGCTCGTAGACTTGCGCACCAAGATGGAGCTCAGAGTCGCGTTATCACTGTTTTTGGT
>Ga0164241_10003365_pt1 | contig 16236 bp, 17 predicted proteins | sample OricomyardsoilBY_FD_108780 | JGI IMG/M metagenome (GOLD analysis project Ga0164241, IMG submission 108780) | Backyard soil microbial communities from Emeryville, California, USA - Original compost - Back yard soil (BY) | ecosystem: Environmental > Terrestrial > Soil > Unclassified | place: USA... | reverse complement strand
TTCACGCACACGCATCGCGGCAACATGCCCAAGGGCGGCGACAAATACATTGCGACGTCGTGGGTGTTGTTCCAGCGCCCGGAAAGGATTTTCGCGACTCGCTAGAAGAGTTCGCCCTGCGGCGTCGCCTTGCACGGCGCGACGAAGCTCGCGCAGTCGAGCGTGAGATTGCGGCCACGCGAAAGACCCAGCTTGCGCGTGGCGACGGCAAAGCGCTGGCGGATCAATTCGGCGAATTCGCCCTCGCCGCGCATGCGCTTGCCGAAGCGCGGATCGTTGTCGCGGCCGCCGCGCATCTGCCGCACCAGGCTCAACACGTGTTCGGCGCGCTCCGGAAAATGCAGTTCCAGCCATTCGCGCACGAGCTGCTTCAGTTCCCACGGCAGGCGCAGAACCGTGTAGCCGGCCATCTGCGCGCCGGCTTCCTGCGCGCGTTCGAGGATTTGTTCCATCCAGCGGTCGGTGAGCATCGGGATGATCGGCGCGACCAGCACGCCGCAGGGCACGCCGGCATCGCTGAGCGCGCGGATCGCTTCGATGCGCCGGTGCGGCGCGCTGGCGCGCGGTTCGAGTTTGCTTGCGAGTTTGTTGTCGAGCGAGGTGACGGAGACGAAGGCGTAAACGAGGTTCTGCCGCGCCAATGGCACGAGCAGATCCAGATCGCGTTCGATCATCGCGTTCTTGGTGACGATGCCGACCGGATGCCGGTGTTCCAGCATCGCTTGCAGAATCTGCCGCGTGATGCGGTAACGGCGTTCGATCGGCTGGTAGGGATCGGTGTTGGCGCCCAGATTGATCGGACTGACGCGATAGCCCGGTTTGCTCCATTCGGCGCGCAGCGCTTCCGCGGCGTTGGTTTTCGCGAACAGTTTGGTCTCGAAATCCAACCCCGGCGATAGATTCAAATACCCGTGCGATGGCCGCGCGTAGCAGTAGATGCAGCCGTGCTCGCAGCCGCGGTAGGGATTGATGCTCTGCTCGAACGGAATGTCCGGCGAGTCGTTGCGGCTGACGATGCTGCGCGCACGCTCTTCGGTCACCGTTGTGGCCGGGTGCGGCGCAGGTTCGGCCTCGCGCTCCCAGCCGTCGTCCACGGCTTCGCGCGCGGTCGTCTCGAAGCGGCCTTCGATGTTCGACGCCGCGCCGCGACCCTTGATGCGCACCGGCAGGTTCATGCGCGCATCCTACGCCGCGCGCGTCTCAGCCACCGCGACGGGGCTACTTCGCCGGCACTGGCCGCGGCTTGCCGCCGATCAACTTGCGCCAGATGCCGGCGAGGAGGCGGAACAGTTTCGGGATCAGCCAGATCAACAGCACGAAGAACGCCGCGAGCAGGATCAGGAACGCCAGCGGGTGATGGAACACCAGCCACAATCCGCCGATCAATATGCCGTCTTCGGAAAAGCTCATCGTCCAGTTGCTGAACGGTTCCGGCGAGGTGTTGATCGCCGCGCGCGTGCCCATCTTGGCCAGGTGCGTGCCGCCGGCGATGGTGCCGCCGAGCAGCGCCGCGGCCATCTGCACATCCGGCGCGGCATTGCCCATCGCGCCCCAGGCGAGCATCGCGCCGATCGGGATGCGGATGAACGTATGCACTGCGTCCCATGCCGAATCGACGGCGGGAACCTTGTCGGCGACGGACTCGATGATCAGCATGAATCCGGATGCGCCAAGCACCCAGTTGTGCTCGAGCAGTTGCAGGTGTTCGGGTAGCTGCACCCAGCCCAGCCGCCCGATCAGGCCGACGATGAAGATGGCCGCATACAAACGAATGCCGCTCGCCCAGGCCAGGCCCGCCGCAAGCGCCAGAGATTGCAGGTTTTCCATCGACCAACTCCCGACGCAAATCGACGAGCGATTGTACGCGCGCTGCCTGAATGCCGTCCGTCGGCAAGGCGGCGCCGCTTCGGCGTCGAGCACTCGCGGCGCGACCGCGGCTGTGGCAGGATCGGCGCGTTCGCTTCCGGGGAAAGACGATGCGCTGGATTCTGTTGCTGATCGCGGTGCTGGGATTCGGTCTGGGATTTTCGGCGAAGGCGCCGGGCCTGATGGGCCTGGGCTTCGTGCTCGGTTTCGTGTTCCTGATCGTGGCGTTCTTCGCCTTCGCCGCCGAGCGCGTCGCCGAAACTTCGCGTCCGGATTCGACCCTGCTCACCGACAAGGACATCAACGCCTTGCGCGCGAGCATGCGCAAGAATGCGCCCAAATCCGACGGCGCAAGTCCGGCCGCCTGATTTTATTGCGCTGCATTTTGACAGCCCGCCCGCGTGGCGCACAATGCCACGGCGATCGCTTCGATCGCGACATGGGAGTGCATGATGGAAGGCATTATCATTTGGCTCGTTGTCGGTGCCGTGGCCGGCTGGCTGGCCGGTACGCTGGTCAAGGGCGGCGGCTTCGGCCTGATCGGCGACATCGTCGTCGGCATCGTCGGCGGCTTGATCGCGGGTTGGCTGTTCCCCACTTTGGGAATCCATCTCGGCTCCGGCATCGTCGAGCAGATCATCGAATCTGCGATCGGCGCCATCATCCTGCTCGTCATCATCCGCCTCATCAAACGAGCGTGACCGCTCCGGCGTAATCCCCCGCGGGCGGGCCGCGCACGGCCCGCTCCGCTCTTGCCGCGGCGGCGCGGCAGTTGCACTATCGACGCCTCGTCGTCCGTTTCGAGGAAGCCGCCATGTCCGCCCCCCTGCATCCCGTTCCCGCCGACTTCGCCGCACGCACGCGTATCGGCGCGATGGATTACGAAAAACTCTACGCCGAATCCGTGCGCGACGCGGACGGATTCTGGCGCCGCATCGGCAAGCGCCTGGACTGGATCGTGCCGTACACCAAGGTGCGCGACGTTTCCTTCGACGCGAAAGACTTGCACATCCGCTGGTATGCCGACGGCAAGTTGAATCTTGCCGCGAATTGCCTGGATCGCCATCTCGGCACGCGCGGCAACAAGACCGCGATTTTGTGGGAGGGCGACGACCCGAGCGAGTCGAAGGCGATCACGTACAAGCAATTGCACGAGCAGGTCTGCCGCGCGGCGAACCTGTTGAAAAACCTCGGCATCAAGAAGGGCGATCGCGTGTGCATCTACCTGCCGATGATTCCGGAAGCCGCGGTAGCGATGCTGGCCTGCGCGCGCATCGGCGCGGTGCACACCGTCGTGTTCGGCGGCTTTTCGCCGGATTCGCTGGCCGGGCGTATCGCCGATTCGCAATCCAAAGTCGTGATCACTGCCGACGAAGGCCTGCGCGGCGGCAAACACGTGCCGCTCAAGATCAACGTCGACGAGGCGCTCACGCGGCCCGGTACGAGCAGCGTGGAAACCGTGCTCGTGGTCAAGCGCACCGGCGCACCGGTGCCGATGCAGGCGCCACGCGACCGTTCCTGGGACGCGCTCGTCGCTGCGCAGGACGCGCAATGCGCGCCGGAAGCGATGGGCGCGGAAGACCCGCTGTTCATTTTGTATACCTCGGGTTCCACCGGCAAACCCAAGGGTGTGCTGCATACGACCGGCGGGTACGGCGTGTTCGTCGGCTACACCCACGAGTGCGTGTTCGACCTGCGCGAGGACGACGTCTACTGGTGCACGGCGGACGTGGGCTGGGTCACTGGACACAGCTACATCGTCTACGGCCCGCTCGCCAACGGGGCTACTTCGCTGATGTTCGAGGGCGTGCCGAACCATCCGGATTCGGGACGCTTCTGGCAGGTGATCGACAAGCACAAGGTGACGCTGTTCTACACCGCGCCGACCGCGATCCGCGCCTTGATGCGCGAAGGCGAGGCGCCGGTGAAAAAGTGGAAGCGTTCATCGCTGCGCCTGCTTGGCTCGGTCGGCGAGCCGATCAATCCGGAAGCCTGGGAATGGTATTGGCGCGTGGTCGGCGACGGCCGCTGCCCGGTCGTGGATACCTGGTGGCAAACCGAGACCGGCGGAATCCTGATCACGCCGCTGCCCGGCGCGATCGACCAGAAACCCGGCTCGGCGACGAAACCCTTCTTCGGCATCAGGCCCGCAATCGTCGACGCGACCGGCAACATACTCGACGGCGAATGCGAGGGCAATCTCGTGCTGCTCGATTCCTGGCCCGGCCAGATGCGCACCGTGTACGGCGATCACCAGCGGTTCATCGACACGTATTTCAAGACCTATCCCGGCACGTATTTCACCGGCGACGGCGCGCGCCGCGATGCCGATGGCTATTACTGGATCACCGGCCGCGTCGACGACGTGATCAACGTCTCCGGCCATCGCCTCGGCACCGCGGAGGTGGAAAGCGCACTGGTCGCACATACCCTGGTCGCCGAGGCCGCGGTCGTGGGATTTCCGCACGACATCAAGGGCCAGGGCATTTACGCCTACGTCACCCTGAAGGCGGGCGTGGATACCAACGACGAACTGCGCAAGCAACTGATCGCGCATGTGCGCAAGGAAATCGGCCCGATCGCCACGCCCGACCACCTGCACTGGGCGCCGGCGCTGCCGAAGACGCGCTCGGGCAAGATCATGCGCCGCATCCTGCGCAAGATCGCCGAGAACGCACCGGACCAACTCGGCGACATCTCGACGCTGGCCGATCCGTCCGTGGTGCAGCATCTGGTGGACACGCGGCTGGTGAAGTGAGCGTGCCCGCAGCGGTGGATTTTACGTTGGCGTTGCCGCCGCAACCGCTGGCCGGCGACGAAATCCACTTGTGGTTTTTTCCACAATGGGAAAAGGCGCCGGATGCCGCGATGTCGGCGCCGGTGCGCGCCGTGCTCGCGGCGTACCTGGACTGCCCCGCCGAAACCGTTCGCATCGAGCGCGGCAAGCACGGCAAACCGTTCGTTGCCGGGACGCAACTGGAATTCAACCTCGCCCACACCGGGACGGCGCTGCTGCTTGGCGTCAGCCGCGGCATCGCGCTCGGCGTCGATCTGGAATCGACGCACCGCAAGACCCGCCCAGCGACCGAACTGGCGTGGCGTTTCTTCACGCCGGCCGAGGCCGAGGCGCTCGAAACGCTCCCGGAAAGCGAGCGTCAAACCGCGTTCCTGCGCCTGTGGTGCGCCAAGGAAGCGGCGGTGAAGGCCTCGGGCGACGGTATCGCGAACGGATTGCACCGCGTCGAATTCGCGCTGGACGCGGCCGGCCATGTTTCGCCCGCGTCCGGCAGCGCCTTGCATCTGCACGAACTGGCGCCGGGGTCCGCGTTGATCGGCGCGCTGGCGCACCGCAGTCCGGTCAGCCGGGTTCGCGCGTTCGTCGCCCGGAATTGATCGGGCCATTGCCCGGCGCGGGCAATCGGGCTAAGTTTCCACATTCCGTACGCATGGGCTGCCCGCCGTGTTGAAGTGGCTGCGCAACATCGTCTTGCTCGCGATCGTCATCGCCGGAGCGCTCAAGCTCGGGGCCTGGTACGCGGTCGGCAACGATGCGCAGCGTGTGGTCGATGCCATCGCACCGTACGCCGAAATCAAATACGACAGTCTGGCCACTGGCCTGAATGGCAGTGTGACCGTCAGCGGCCTGAGCGTGGCGCCGAAAGGCGCGCACCGCGTTTACCGCGCCGACAGCGTAGCGTTCGACTCGCCCGGATTGCTCTGGCTGCTCAAGCATGCGCTGCTGCACGAAAACACGCTGCCCGCGCAATTCGGCCTGACCGTCACCGGACTGAGCCTGCCGCCGGAACCGTGGCTGGATCCGCTTTGGATCGATCCCGGGAATTTCACGCTCTTCGCTTCGGCCGGTTGCGAATCGCGTCTGGGCAGCGGCGATTTTCGCCGCATGGACCTTGATCCCTCGGCGCCTTCGCGTGAACGCTTGGAGTACCGCTACGATGCCGGCCAGCATGCGCTCACCGCGACGCTGAACCTGTCCACACCTGGATTCGCCACGCTGGCGCTGGAAGCGGATTTGAGCCGCTTCGATCCGGCCAAATTGTTGCAGCCGAAATTCTGGGACACGACGCGCCTGGATCAGCTTTCGGCAACCTATACCGATAACGGTTTCATGCAACGTCGCAACGCCTACTGCGCCAAACGCGAGAACCTGACCGCGGCGCAGTTCGCCGATCGCCACATCGCGGCGGTGCAGGCGCTGCTGTTGAAATCCCGCATCCAGCCCGCGGACGAAGTCATGCAGGTATACCGCACCTTGTCCGCGCAAGGCGGCCGTCTGCGCCTGCTGAGCCTGCCGAATTCGGTATTTTCCGTAACCGCCTGGGATACAACCTCGCGCGAGGATCTGCTGCGCCAGCTCAACGTCACCGCGCGCTACCAGGACAAACCGCCGATCATGTTCCGGCTCGCCTTCACACCGGCCCCGGAGCCGACCGCGCCGGTATCCGCAGAACCCGTCGCGGCGCCTGCGCCAGCCCCATCCGCTGCGTCTTCGGCGCCCGCACCGGCGCCGACGCCGGTTCCGGTCGCGACCGCGCCTACACCGCCGCCCTCCGCACCAGCCGCAAAAGAAATCGCGTCCGCGCCGAAACCCGCAGCCGCGCCGGTCAACGCATCGACCCCGCCGTCGGCTTCCAAGCCGGTGCCGGAAAAACCGGCGGCTCCCATCGCAAACCCGAAGCCGGAAGATTATCTGGATCGCGCCGAAGCCAAACTGCTGCCGCCGAAAATCGCGGCGCCCGCCGAACCGTTGCCGAAACCCCCGGCACCCGCCGATGCAACGGCCGCTTCGGCGGTGCCGGTCACTTCGACGCAAGCCTTGATCTGGAAACCGGGCATCGTCGAAGAACTTCCGGAAGCCGCACCGCTGCAAAAGGATTACACCGTCGTCGATTTTTCCAGCCTGGCGCAACTGCCCGGCCGCCATGTCCGCCTGATCACCGTCGGCGGCAAGCAGATCGAAGGTTTCATCGCATCCGTCGGCGACCATGACCTGCAACTGCGCATCGAACGCGGCGGCGGCCACGCATTGATCGCGATCAACCGCGCCGGCATCTCCCAGGTGCAACTGCTGCACTGGTAGCCCTGCGACGATCCTTCCGTCCACTTCGTCTTAGCTGCGTGCACGACAAGCCGGCCACGGGATTCGCCCAGGACATCGACGCGATGACCCTGGCGCGCGCGCAGCGCGGCGACATGGCGGCGTTCGAGGAAATCTACCGGCGCTATGGCCGCGCCTGTTTCCAGTTGACGCTGCGCCTGACCGGTCAACGCCAGCCGGCCGAGGACCTGGTACACGAGGCATTTCTGAAAATGATGGACACCATCGTCGGCTATCGCGGAGAAGCGCCGTTTGGCGCGTGGTTCAAGCGCCTGACCGCAAACGTCGGCATCGACTGGCTGCGCCGCCAGCGGCATGCCGCCGATACCGGCACGGAGGCGATGTTCGAACAAACCGCCGCCGCCGAACCCGACCCGGCGGGCCGCATCGATGCCGAGTCCCTGCTCGCGCACCTGCCGCCGCGCGCACGCGCGATCGTGGTGCTGCACGAGCTGGAAGGCTACACGCACGCCGAGCTTGCGGCGCTCTTCGGGCAGAGCGAAAGCTATTCCAAATCCATCCTGGCGCGCGCGCTCAAGCGCTTGCATGCGCTGGCCGCTACGACGGCGGCATCCACATCGCGGGTGGCCCTGTGAGCGAACACGAATCGAATTTTCTGGATCTCGCCGCGCGCTTGCCGGCATCCGTGGCGGCACACGTACCACCGGCGGATCTGTGGCCGCGCATCGCCGCGACGCACCGGCGGCGCCGCCGGCAACGCCGCTGGCGGCGACTCCTGGCCGGCGGCAGCGCACTCGCTTTGATCGTGGCGTTGGGGTTGGCGGCGAATAATTGGCGGCATGCCGCCACTCCCGCGATCGACTGGCAGGCGCGCGCGCAGGCGCTGGAATTGCAACTGGATTCCCTGCCGACGCCGACCGCGAACGATCCGCTTGCACAACTGGCCGAATCCGAGCTCGCACATCTCGACGGCAATTTGCAGGCCGCCTACGACCGCGGCGCCGTGTCGCGCGATCTCGACCCGTTGTGGCAACGCCGCAGCGAATTGCTCGACGCGCTGCTGTCGCTGCGCCGACAGCAAGTCCTTTCTTCCCGGATTTGAGACGTCATCATGAAACCTCGCATCGCTTTCGCTTTGATCCTGTTCCTGGTCGCGGCGGCGGCCGCGGCCGCATCGCCGTCCGCTTCGCTCGGACTGCTCGTGGACTCGGCCAGCGCTGAGGCGGCTCGGGACGGATTGCGCGTACTCGGTGCGACGCCCGGCAGCGTCGCCGACCGGCTCGGCCTGCGCCCGGGCGATGTGCTCGTCGACGTCAACGGCACTGCGCTGGCGAACCTTGGTGCCGACGCCAATGGCCGTGCGCTTGCCGCGACGACGCTGAATGCTTCCATCGCCGATCTTGCGCCGGCGGCGCCGTTGCGCCTGCGTGTGCTGCGCAACGGCACGCTCCTGGCCATGAATGTGCCGCTGCAAACCGCCGCCGCGGCGGCATCCGTTACGGCGGCCGACGGCGTTGTCGATTCGCCTTCCGGCAGTGGTTGCGGACGCATCAGCACATTCGACGTGGCGCCGCGCAGCGAGCACCTGTACCGCGCCAAGATCCTGTTGCTTGATGGCGCGACGCCGGGCCCGACCGGTACGCCATCGTTTCGGGTTTCCGCCGGCACGCACAAATTGCTGGTCGCCGAAGACATTCCGACCCAGGAAATGGGCGTCGGTCCCATTGCAAGCCTGCGCAGCCGCCGCGACACCAGCAAGGCGCTGACCGTGACGGTAAAACCGGACACCACCGCGCTGCTGGCCGCGCGACTGAACACCGACAAGGCGGCGGATTTCGCCCACGGCGCGTATTGGGATCCGGTCGTTTGGCGCGAGATACCGGAAAATTGCCGCTGATCGCGGAACTTGTTTCCCATTCCCGAGTCGAATACCGGACACTCCCACGGGACACCGCCACAAGGATGTGGCCATTCCCCGTGTGCGCATCGGCTATGCTTGAACGACAGTCCCGGCGCTGCGGTGATCCGATCAAGACCCGATTTTTTCTGCTGTTCGCGCTGATTCCGGCGTTTGCGAACGCGCAACCGGCGATGGCCGACGCGTATCTGGCGAGCCTGCAACAAGGCGTGGACAGCGGCTTGTACCGCCAGCTCGCGGTCGGCTGGATCGATGGAGCATCGACCGGTCCTGACCAACGGCAAACCTGGTTCCTCGGCAGCGGACAAAAACCCGACGCGGATTCCACGTTCGAAATCGGTGCCGCCAGCGAGATTTTCACCGGTCTGTTGCTCGCCCAGGCGGCGATCGACGGCAAGGTGCGGCTGGACGAGCAACTGCACGAGCTGATGCCGAATGATTTCGCTTTTGCCGATGCGCGGCTTGGCGCGATCAGCCTGCGCCAGCTTGCGACGCGCCAGTCCAGCCTGCCCGCGGTACCTCCGAATCTGTTTCCGGCAAATGCCGACGACCCTTATGCGGGATTCGACCAGTCCGCGCTGCTGACCTTGCTGGCCAACTTCAAGATGGCCTCTGGCGCCGTCACACCGGACTATTCCATCCTCGACATCGGCCTGCTCGGCGATCTGCTCGGGCGCGCGTACGCACAGCGTTTTGCCGTCGTGCTGGTATCGCGGGTACTCGATCCGCTCGGCATGTCGCACACGGGTTTTGGCGACGGCGTGCATCTTTTGCCGGGTTACGGCCATGGCCAGAGCGTGCCGCATTGGCATTTCGGCGCCCTTGCCGGAGCTGCGGGTTTGCGTTCCTCGCTGGGCGATTTGCTGCGCTTCATGCAAGCCAATCTCACGCCGCAGCAGTCGCCATTGCGCACGGCGTTGCTGCTGTCGCGCCAACCGCAGAGCGATTCGGAACAAAGCATCGGCCTGGGCTGGAACACGGTCCAAATTCCTGAGGGCGACCAGACATGGCCGCTGGTCTGGCGCGCCAGCCGCACCTCGGGTTTTTCGGTTTTCCTCGGGTTCCGCACCGACAAGCAACAGGCGCTGGTGCTGCTCGGCAACACCGATGCGGATTTGAGCGCGCTCGGCATCGCCTGGCTCGAGGCGCGCACATCGCCGCCCACGTCGCCGCCGCCGCCGGCTGCGCCGGCAGTTGCGGAATTGTCTGCCTACCCCGGTTTGTATCGCATCGCCGCAGGCAAAGATTTCGTCGTGCGCACTGGCAGCAACGGCCTGACTGCACAGTTTCCCGGCCAATTTGCGGTCGGCCTGCGCGCCGTCGGCCACGATGTTTTCGCCGCCGCGGGCGATGCGTTCGTGCTTTCGTTCCAGCGCGAAGGCGGTGCCGTCGTATCCGTGCTGCTCGGACACGGCGGCGCAAACGTGCTCGCGCAACGCCTCAGCGAGCGAGCGCCATTGCTTGCACGCACGGCGCTCGCCGTCGACGGCAAGGGTCTGCGCGAATATGGCGGCGATTACCGCATCGACTCCGATACCCTGCTGCGCGTTGCCGCGGGCGATGGTGGACTGACGCTGCAGGCAACCGGACATGCGCCGCTCGCACTGGTCGCGTTCGCACCGGATCGCTTTGCCGACGCGCATGGCGCCTGCGAAATCCATTTCCTGCGCAATGAAAAGCGTGAAATCACGGGGTTGAAGATCGTACTGGCCGGTACCGAGCGCAATGCCGAGCGCATCGAATGGCGCACGCCCCCGCTGCGCTAGCGCGCAACCTTGCGCATGCGTATGCTCGCGTCATGACCGCACTCAGCGTCAACGTCAACAAGATCGCGGTGCTGCGCAATTCGCGCGGCGGCGATGAGCCGGACGTGGGCCACGCCGCACGTACCTGCATTGCCGCAGGCTGCAGGGGCATCCCCGTGCATCCGCGCACGGACCAGCGCCATATACGGCCCGACGACGTACGCTTGCTCGCCGCGCTGTGTTCCGGCGGTATCGAATTCAACATCGAAGGCAACGGCTTCGCGCCGGCACGCGAGGGTTATCCGGGTCTGCTCGCGCTGGTGCGCGAGACGCGGCCCGCACAATGCACCCTGGTGCCGGATGGCGATGCGCAGATCACTTCCGACCACGGCTTCGATCTGCGCGCGGATGCGGCGCGGCTGCGACCATTGATCGCGGAACTCAAATCCTGCGGCGCGCGCGTCAGCTTGTTCATGGACGCCGGTACCGCGGATATCGCTCGCGCCGCGGAACTCGGCGCCGACCGGGTGGAACTGTATACGGGCCCGTATGCGGCAGCGTTCAAGCGCGGCGATTACACGCGCGAACTCGATGCGTGCGCAGCGTCGGCCGATGCGGCGCACGCGGCCGGACTGGGCGTGAACGCGGGTCACGATCTGGATCAGGCCAACCTGCCCGCGCTCAAGGCGGCGCTTCCGCGGCTTGCCGAAGTTTCGATCGGCCACGCCCTGATCGGCGAAGCGTTGTATGCGGGACTCGGCCCAACGGTACGCGCCTACCTGAAGATTCTCGGCGCCTGAAATGCAAAACGCCGCGTGTCCGCGGCGTTCGGCGAATCCCGGATCTGGTTCGGCTTACTGATCGCTTGCGGGCGAGACGAATCCGATCTTGATCATGCCCGCGTTCTTGGCATCGGCCATGACCGAGGCGACGAGCTGGTACTTCGTCGTGCGGTCCGGCTTGATGTCGAGCTCGGGCTGCGGATCCTTCTGCGCGGTGACGCGCAACTGCGCGCGCAGCGCATCCTCGGTGATCGGCTCGTCGTTCCAGAACAATTGACCGTTCGCCTGCACCACGAGCCTGATCGGGTCCGGCGGCGGCGGCGGCGCAACGGGTGGTGGCGGCGCCGGCTGCGGCAGGTCGATCTGGATCTTGTGCGAGAGCAGCGGCATCGTGATCATGAAGATGATGAGCAGCACAAGCATGACGTCGACCAGCGGCGTCACGTTGATGTCCGCCATCGGTCCGCTGCCGCCGCCTGATGAAAATGCCATGTTGCGTTACCTCGATGCCAAAACGTGCGTCGCGCGCAGCGGCGCGTCAGCGCGATGCGGCGCTGTGCGCCTGGGTGATGAAGCCGAGCTTGACCATGCCGGCGGACTTGGCGTCGCCCATCACGGTGGAAATGAGCGAGTACTCGGTGTCCTTGTCGGCGCGGATCTGCAGTTCCGGTTGCGGCTGGCGCTGTGCCGCGACGCGGAGTTTCGCCAGCATGCTGGCCTCGGTGACCGGTTCGTCGTCCCAGAACAGATCGCCGGTATCCTTCACCGCTAGCGTGATCGGATGGTTCTGCCCCTCGTCGGGCGGATTATCCAGGCTGGCGACCGGCAGTTCGACCTTGATCTTGTGCGAGGCCAAGGGCGCGGTGATCATGAAGATGATCAGCAGCACCAACATCACGTCGACGAGCGGCGTGACGTTGATTTCCGCCATCACGCCGCCTTCGTTGCCGCCTGCGCTGAACGCCATGGCTTACTTCCTCGGCGCGGCCGCGGCAGACTTGCCCATCACCGGCGCAGCGCCTGCTTCCACACGCGCGCCGGTGGCGAAGAAGTCGTGCAGGTCGTGCGCGAATTCGTCGAACTGGGCGTTGGTCACGCGGTTGGCGCGGACAAAGACGTTGTAGGCGAGCACGGCTGGAATGGCGACGCCCAGACCGATGGCGGTCATGATCAGCGCTTCGCCGACCGGGCCGGCCACGGTTTCGATGCCGGCATTGCCTGACGCACCGATGTTGATCAAGGCGTGGTAGATGCCCCACACGGTACCGAGCAGGCCGACGAACGGTGCGGTCGAGCCGGTGGTGGCGAGCCAGGTCAGGCCGCCTTCCAGACGCGCGCTTTCGCGGGCCACGCCTTGACGCAACGCGCGGTCGATGAATTCGGAGCGGTTCAGCGCTTCGACCAGTCGGCTGCCTTCGTGACGCTGATGATGCGCCGCGGCGGAAGCGCATTCCAGGGCGATCTTGGAGAACGGTTCCCACTTGGGCTGTTCTTCCATCGTGCGCACGGCTTCCTGTGCGGAAGTCGTATCCCAGAACACGTGACGCACGCGGTCGGCGCGCGAACGGATCGCGAACGCGCGCCAGCCGTTGATCACGATGAACAGCCAGGAACCGATCGACATCACGACCAACACGATCAGCGTTATCCAGCTGAGCCAGTCGAAGTGATGGACCAGATCCGCGAAGCCCATGTGGGTCAGGGCGGCGGCATCGCCATGGCCGGCAACCGGCGCGCCCGCTGGGGCTGCCGTTACCGCCGCCGCCGCATCGGCCGGCGTGGATTGAGTCGAACCTGCATCTTGTAACATAACTCTACCCTTGAAGTGAGAGGTCTATGGTGTCACCAGTTGCGGCCGGGCGCTACCCGCCGCCAATCAAAGCTCGTTCAAATTGAAGTCGATCGGTACCAACGCATACCCTTCGTACGGTTTGCCGTTGCGCGTACCGGGATTGAACATCCAGGTTTTCGCGGCGGCGATCGCGGCCTGATCCAGCTCGCGGTAGCCGCTGGATTTTTCGACCGTGACTTCTTTCGGCGAACCATCAAGCCCGATCAGGACCTTGAGTATCACCTTGCCGCTGTGATGTTCGCGGATCGCAATGGGCGGATAACGCGGCGGACGCATCTTGCGGTAACTGATGTTCTCGCTCGGCGCGATGTCCTGCGGCGGCGGCGGCGGCGCAGGCGGTGCCGGCGGCGTCGGAATCGACATCGGAGTCGGCGGCGCTTCCACCGGGGCAGGCGGCGGCGGCGGCGCGACCGGCGGCGGTTTGATTACTTGCTTGACCACCGGCGGCGGCTTCTTCGGCGGCTCCGGCGGCGGCGGCGGTGGCGGCGGCGGTGGCGGCGGCGGCGGGATGAACTCCACCGTCACGACGTTGTCCTTGTTCTTGTCCGGCGCGTGCGGCGGGGTCACCGGCGCAAGCAGCATCATGAACGCGAAAGCGTGCAGCGCGAACGTGGCGGCCAACCCGATGGTCCGGCGCCAGTTGAATCGCTCTGTCTCTTGGTACGGGTGGAACGCCATCGTGTAAGCCAGTTTGTGTCTGTCGTTCCCCGCATGCGGTCGCAGAAGCTGCCGCGGTGCGGGCGTTGTCGTTGCGCGGGAGCCGGCTAAATTACACCAGCATCCGGTAATTGTATAGATACTCTAATCGAAAATCGCCCTGCCCGCCGCGTCTTGATGATGGGCGAGCATGGCGCTTTTGCTTTTATTTCGTTCCACCAAGCTTGGCCAGTTGGGTCTTCGCTTCATCGCGCGTTTCGGCGTCCTGTGCGGCCTTCGTGAAGGCAGCCTTGGCCGCGGCTTTGTCCTTGTTGCCAAGATTGAGTTTGCCCAGCAACAAATACGCCTTGCCGGTGTGCGTCACGCCGCGCGCGATGCCCTTTTGCAGCACGTCGCGAGCCTGCGCCCATTCGGTTTGCGATCCCAGGATTTGCGCACGCATGTAATCCAGGTCCCCATTGGCGCTCAGCGGCGATGCCTTGGCATAGGCGCCCAGCGCCTTGTCTTCCTTCTGCGCGACCATGTACGAATCGCCGAGCAACTTGTAGTTGTCCGCGCTGGCCTTGACCACGCCTTTGTCGAAACCCTGCTGCAACAGCTGTGCGCCTTTCATCGCGATCTCGGGTTTCGCATCATTCTGCGCGATGCTGGCATAGAACTTGGCCGCCGAGACGTAATCTTCTTCGCTCGTGATCATGCCCTGTTTCTGTTCGCGGTCGAGCAGGGCCACGGCCTTGTCGGACTGGTTCGCCTGCGTATAGATGACCAGCGCATTGTGTGCCAGCGCCTTGTTGGTCGGATCCTTGGCCAATTGATCGTCGAGAAACCCGGAAGCCTGTCCGGCTTCGCCGCTTTCGGCATAACTGGCCATCAGGATGCTGTTCCACGAATCCTTCGGCTTGTCGGTCATGGCGATCGCCTTTTTCATGGCTGCGATCGCTTCCGGATATTTTTGCAGGCGATAGTACGCGTTGCCTTCCAACGCGTAGGCTTCGGCGGTATCGCGCTTGCCTTGCTCGCGCCAGATCTTCATCTCGTCGAGAGCGGCCTGATACTGGCCATCGACGATGTACGCCTGCACCATGTTGTACATCGAATCGAAGTAGGTGTCGTTGGGAACCGAATCCAGTTCCAGCAACTGCTTGTAGGCGGCGATCGCGCCCTTGTAATCCTGCTCGTTGAACTTGAGGTTCGCCAGCACCTGCAAGGCGACGCCCTTGGCGTACTTGCTGCGGCTGGAATCGATGACCTTCTGCGCTTCGGCTTGCGCCTTCGCTTCGTCGCCGCCATTGACTGCATCGATTGCCGACTGCAGCGCCTTCTGGTCCGACTGGCTGGACAAATCGGACTTGGGCGCATGGCGCGTGGCGTCCGGATAATGGGTCTCTTCCTTCTTGTCCTTGGCCACCGCGGCGACGCTGGCCACGGCAACGGCGAGCGCGAGCAAACTGCTCAGCGCGGCGCGGATGAATCGCTTCGGATTGTTGCTCATTGCCCTCTCCTTACAATGGCCTAGCGCGAACTTTAACGCGCGATGCGGAAAACCGAGGTTAACCGGCACGCGGATTTCTCTCAAGGTTTTGTTGCCGTTTATACGTGCAGACCGTCACACATCGAGATTTGCCACGCGCAACGCGTTCTGTTCGATGAAATCGCGCCTGGGTTCGACCACATCCCCCATCAGCGTGGAGAAAATCTGGTCCGCGGCGACTGCATCCTCGATGCTGACCTGCAGCAACCGACGCGTGTCCGGATTGACCGTGGTTTCCCACAACTGCTCCGGATTCATTTCGCCCAGGCCCTTGAAACGCTGGATCGTGCGACCTTTTTTGGCCAGTTCGAGCAGCCAGGCGGAGGCTTGCGCAAAGCTCGTCGCCGCCGTATCGGCGTTGTCGCGACGCACGCTGGCGCCCTCCCGGATCAGGCCATCGAGCTGCTTGGCGACATGCCGGATCGGCCGGAATTCGGCACCGGTGAAAAACGCCGCGGGCAGGATCTGGGTCGTGCGCAAGCCGTGGTGTTCGCGCTCGACGACGAGCGCGGCCGGATGCTCGGCCGTCGCCGCGCGCATGCTCAGCGCGTACGCCGGCTTGCCAAGACCCTGCGCGTTGACTTTCGCGGCAAGGCGCGCGATCCATGCCTGGGCCGTTTCCGGCTGCGTCCAGACCTCGGCCGGGACGTCGGCATCGAGCATCGCGCCGAGCACAGCCGAATCGCAGCGCTGGCCGAGACGGGCGATCTGTTCCTGCGCGGCGTGATAGTCGAGCAACAGGCGCTCCAGCGCAGCGCCGGAAATCGGCGGCGCGCCGCCGCCGGGGTCGAGCTGTGCGCCATCGACG
>Ga0164241_10003364_pt1 | contig 16236 bp, 17 predicted proteins | sample OricomyardsoilBY_FD_108780 | JGI IMG/M metagenome (GOLD analysis project Ga0164241, IMG submission 108780) | Backyard soil microbial communities from Emeryville, California, USA - Original compost - Back yard soil (BY) | ecosystem: Environmental > Terrestrial > Soil > Unclassified | place: USA... | reverse complement strand
GCCGACGACGGCGACCGTTGGCAGGCCGTTCACGCCAGGCCCCGCTCTCGGACCAGGCCCTCGATGCGGCCGACGACCTCGTCGAGCGCCAAGCCGGTGGTGTCGAGCTCGACCGCGTCGGCCGCGGCTCGCAGGGCGCTGTGCTCGCGGTTCTCGTCGCGGGCGTCGCGCTCGCGCTGCGCGGCCAGCACCGCCGCCAGGCCCTCGCCGGTCTGGGCGGCGCGGCGGCGGGCGCGCTCGTCGGGCGAAGCGGTGAGGAAGACCTTCAGCGGCGCCTCGGGGCTGACCACGGTGCCGATGTCGCGACCCTCGGCGACGTAGCGGCCGGCGGCGATCAGGCGGCGCTGACCGGCGACCATCGCCTCCCGCACGGTGGGATGCACGGAGACCCGCGAGGAGGCATCGGTCACCCGCGGCTCGCGGATCGTGGCGCTGACGTCGCGGCCGTCCAGCTCGACCCGCTCGCCCTCGAAGGCGATCGCCAGCGAGTCCGCCAGGGCGCCGATCGCGGCGTCGTCGTCAAGGTCGGCGCCTGCTTCCAGCGCCGCAAGCGCCACGCAGCGGTACATCGCCCCGGAGTCGAGGTAGGTGAAGCCGAGCCGCTGCGCCAGGGCGCGGGCGACCGTCGACTTGCCGGCCCCGGCAGGACCGTCGATGGCGATGACCATGGCCGCAGCGTATGGGCGCTGCGACTCAGGCGCTGCCAGACAAAGAGGCGAGGTCCGCCTCGAAGCCCGGATAGCTGACCGCGGCGGCGTCCATGCCCTCGACTTCGACCCCCTCGCGGGAGGCGAGGCCGGCGACCGCGCCCAGCATCGCGATGCGGTGGTCGCCGTGGGACTCGATCGCGCCACCACGCAGCTCGCCGCCTCCCTCGATCCGCATCCCGTCCTCGCTCGGCTCGACCACGGCGCCAAGCGCCTGCAGCGCCGCGCAGGTCGTCGCCACCCGGTCGGACTCCTTGCGGCGCAGCTCGGCGGCGTCGCGGATGATCGTCTCGCCCTCGGCGAAGCAGGCGGCGAGGGCGACCAGGGGCAGCTCGTCGATCGCCAGCGGGATCTCGCCGCCGCCGACCTCGGTGCCGGTGAGCGCCGAGGCCCGCGCCCGAATCGACCCGATCGGCTCGCCACCGCGCTCGCCGACGACCTCTACCTCGACCTCGGCTCCCATCCGCTCGAGGATGCCGAGCAGGCCGGTCCGCGTCGGGTTGGTGCCGACACCTTCGAGGACCACCTCGCTGCCGGGCACGAGCAGGGCGGCGACGAGGAAGAAGGCGGCCGAGGAGAAATCCGCCGGCACGGCGAGCTCGCCCGGCTCAAGCTGCTTTGCCGGCCGCACCGCCACCCCGCCGCGCAGCCAGGCGACGTCGGCGCCGGCGGCAGAGAGCATCCGCTCGGTGTGGTCGCGGCTGCGCGCCGGCTCACCGACCCAGGTATCGCCCTCGGCGAGCAGGCCGGCGAAGAGCAGACACGACTTGACCTGGGCGCTCGCAATCGGCAGCTCGTACTCGATGCCCTTCAGCGACGCGCCCTCGACCTCGAGCGGCGGCAGGCGCTCCTCGCGGCAGCTCAGTCTGGCGCCCATCCGGCGCAGCGGCTCGGCTATCCGGTCGACCGGGCGGCGCCGGATCGAGGCGTCGCCGTCGAGCGTCCAGCTCCCCTCCGGCTGCCCGGCGAGCCAGCCGGGCAGCAGTCGCAGCAGCGTGCCGGCGTTGCCGACGTCGATCTGCGCCGGCGCCGGGCCGCGCAGGCCGACGCCGCGGATGCGGATCGTCGGCTCGATGCCGCTGGGCCCGACCCCCTCGACCTCGACCCCAAGCGCCTGCACCGCCGCCAGCGTCGAGCGGGTGTCGGCGGAGTCGAGGTAACCCTCGACCTCCGTCTTCCCCTCGCCCATCGCCGCGATCAGGGCGGCGCGATGCGAGATCGACTTGTCAGACGGCGGGCGCATGCTGCCGCGCAGCGGCCCAGCCGGATCGAAGCGGGTCGCCATCCGCTACTCGCCGTCGCCGACGACGCTGACCGTGTGGCCCAGCTCGCGCACTTTCGCGGCCGCACGGGCCGCTTGGTCGTCACCGACGACCCAGAGCGAGACCGCCCCCGATGTCATGTCCGGCGCCGGGTAGAGCGCCATGTCCTCGATGTTGACTCCGGCGTCGCCGAGAGCCAGAGCCAGCTCGGCGATCGTGCCGGGCCGGTTGGCGACGACGACGCGCAGCTCCCGCAGGGCGCCGCCGGAAAGCTCGGTCTCGAGCAGGCGGCGGCGATCGGCGGCAGCGCCGGCGTGCCACTCCGACACCGCGGCGCGCTCGCCCTTGCGGATCAGATCTGCCGCCTCACGCAGCCGCTCGGCGACCGCGTCGACCGCCTCGGCCACCGCCTCGCGGTTGCTGGCGAAGATGTCTCCCCAGATCGCCGGGTTGGCGCCGGCGACGCGGGTCGTGTCGCGGAAGCTGGGGCCAACCTCGGGCATCCGCTCCGAGTCGCGGGTCAACTCCGCCGCGGCCTGGCCGACGAGCACGTTGGCGACCACGTGCGGCAGGTGGCTGACCGTCGCCATCAGGCGGTCATGGGTCTCGGCGTCGATCGCCTGGACCCGCGCGCCCAGCCCGGCGACGGTGCGCTGCAGGCGGTCGTAGAGCAGGCCGCTGGAGCGCTCGGATTTCGGCGTCAGGTACCAGCGGGCGCCCTCGAAGAGATCGGCGCGGGCGTTCTCGACTCCCGAAGTCTCCGCCCCCGCCAGCGGGTGGCCGCCGATGAAGCGCTCGTCGCCACCCAGGGCGGCGACGATGTCGCGCTTGGTCGAGCCGACGTCGGTGACGACCGCGTCGGGGCCGCAGGCCTGCAGTGCGGCGCTGGCCAGCTCGGTGAGGCCGGCGACGGGGGCAGCGCAGAAGACCACCTCGGCCCCTTCACAGGCCGCAGCCACCGAGGCAGCGGCGACGTCGATTACTCCGTCGTCGACGGCCCGGTCGAGCGAGCCCCGGTCGGGGTCGAAGCCGACTACCTCGCCCTGCAACCGCCGCCGGGCGGCGAGGCCGATCGAACCGCCGATCAGGCCGACGCCGAGAACGGCGATCTTCATCCGCCGCGCCGGGCCTCTACGGCGGCGCCGAACTGTTCCAGCAACGAGACGGTCCCATCCCAGTTGAGACAGGGGTCGGTGATCGACTGCCCGTAGACGAGATCAGCGCTGTCGCCGAGGTCCTGGCGGCCCTCGACCAGGAAGGACTCGAGCATGACGCCGACGATGTCGCGGTTGCCGTCTGCCACCTGGTCGGCGATGTAGCTGGCGGCGAGCATCTGCTTGACCGGGTCCTTGTCGCTGTTGTCGTGCGAGGCGTCGACCACGACCCGCTCGGGCAGGCCGGCATCGCGAAGCAACATCAGCGCTCCGCCGATCCCTTCCTGGTCGTGGTTGGGCGCGCCCTTGCCGCCGCGCAGGATGACGTGGCCGTCGGGGTTGCCCCGCGTGTAGAGGATCGCCGGCGCGCCGTTGTCGTCGATGCCGGCGAAGGCGTGCGGCGCCGCCGCGGCGCGGACCGCGTCAACCGCGACCTGGACGTTGCCGTCGGTGCGGTTCTTGAAGCCGACCGGCATCGAGAGGCCGGAGCCGAGCTGGCGGTGGATCTGGCTCTCCGTCGTGCGGGCGCCGATCGCACCCCAGGAGATCGCGTCGGCGATGTACTGCGGCGTGATCGGGTCGAGGAACTCGGTGCCGACGGGCAGGCCGAGGTCGAGCACCTGCAAGAGCAGCTGGCGGGCCATGCGCAGACCGGTGTTGACGTCGCCGGAGTCGTCGAGGTGGGGGTCGTTGATCAGACCCTTCCAGCCGGTCGTCGTGCGCGGCTTCTCGAAGTAGACCCGCATCGCGATCAGCACGTCCCTGCTCAGCTTGCGCGAGAGTTCGGCGAGCCGGCCGGCGTAGTCCAGCGCCGCCTCGGGGTCGTGGACGCTGCACGGCCCGACCACGATCAGCACCCGGTCGTCGGTGCCGTCGAGCACGTTGCCGACTTCGCCGCGACCGCGCACCACGGCCTTCTCCCGCTCCTCGCCCAAGGGCAGCTCCTCGAGCAGCTTCGCCGGCGAGATCAGCTCCTCGATCCGCTCGATTCGCTGGTCTCGAACCCGGTCCTGGGTCTCGCCCTGCATCCCGATCATCATTTTGCCTTCACCGTCCTCCACGCTCACAAGCCTACTTCCGGTTCACTCGTCGCACAGGTTGCGCAACGAGACGAGATCTGTCCGACGCCCGGCCAATTGCTTATGAAAGTGCGGCAGGAGCCGCGAGGCCGGACGCCTAGCTAAATCGCCAGAAATAGGAGAAGCGAGCAGGGAGCGACACGGCGCCGCTGGCGCGGCTGACATGCGTCGTGTCGACGAATCGCTTCACCTTCTCTGAGTTTGTAGCAGGTGAGCCCGGGCGAGTCCACCCGCCAGGCTGGTCTCAGGCGAGGATCCTGCCGAGGGCGGCGAGGAAGCGGCCGTTCTCATCACCCGTGCCGTAGGAGACGCGGATGTGGCCGGGATCGCCGAGCGGCGTGCCCGGGCGAACGGCTATCGAGTGCTCGGCGAGACCGGCGACCACCGCGGCCTCTTCGGCGTCGCCGAGGTCGATCCAGGAGAAGTTGGCGTGGGTGTCAGCGGTGGCCAGGCCGAGGGCACGCAGGCCCTCCTCGACGCGGAGGCGCTCGGCGATCGTGCTCTCGACCCGGCGGGTGACGTCGTCCTGGTGCAGGATCGCCTCCGCCCCCGCGGCCTGGGCGAGCGCGTTGACGCTGAACGGCTGGCGCACCGCGTCGACCGCGGCGCGGAACTTCGGGGAGCCGAGGGCATAGCCGACCCGTAGCCCGGCCAGGCCGTAGCACTTGCTGAAGGTGCGCAGGACGACCAGGTTGGGCAGATCGGCGAGCAGGTCGACGCTGGCATCGGGGTCGTCGTGGGTCTGGAACTCGACGTAGGCCTCGTCGAGGATCACCGTGACGTGGGCGGGCAGCCGCTCGCAGAAGGCGGCGATCTCGGCGGCCGGCCGGTGGGTGCCGGTCGGGTTGTTGGGGTTGCAGACGAGGACCAGCTGGGTCGCCGCGGTCACCTGGGCCGCCATCGCGTCCAGATCGTGGATGTCTCCCTCGGCGAGCGGCACGCGAACCTCGCGGGCCCCGGTCAGCGCCGGTAGGTACGGGTACATCGAGAAGGCGGGCCAGGAGTAGAGGATCTCGGCGCCGGGCTCACAGAGCGCCTCGGCGGCGGCGAGGAGGATCTCGCAGGAGCCGTTGCCGACGGCGATCCGGGCTGGCTCGCTGTCGTAGCGCTCGGCGATGCGGCGGCGCAGCAGGGTGGCGTCGGGGTCGGGGTAGCGGTTCATCGCCCCGGCGGCGGCGGCGATCGCTTCGACCACCGTGGGGTGCGGCGGGAACGGCGACTCGTTGGAGGCCAGCTGGGCGATGCCGCCGGAGGCGATCGCCTCCGGGGCCTGGCCCGTGGGCACGCCGGCCTGGTAGCCAGGCATGCGGGCAAGCTTCTCGGCGAAGGTGACGCTCATCGGCTCATTGTGCCGGAGGGCGGTCTACTGAGCAGCGTGCAGATCGGCGCGGAGCTCTTGCGTCGCTCCTAAATACACGTGAGCGGGCTCATGGCCGACCGGCGCGTAGTAGTGGACCATCGCCCGGATCACCTGCGGCATCGCCCCCGGCACGTCGATCTCACGGGCGCAGATCAGCGGCACCGTGTCGAGCCCGAGGCGGCGCGCGGCGACTGCCGGGAACTCGGCATCGAGGTCGCCGGTGGTGGTGAAGAGGCAGCTGACCATCGCCTCGGAGGTCAGCTCGTTGCGGTCGAGCAGCTCGCGCATCAGCGTCTCGGTCGCGCCGACGATCGCCTCGGCCTCGTTGGCCTCCGCCTGGACGGCGCCGCGGACCGCGAAGAGTCGCTCCTCGCCACTCATAGAGGCCTCCGCTTCGCTCCCGGCGCGAGGAACCAGATATGGACGCTTGGTCGCTCCGCGATCACAGATTGGAATCTTCCCAGAGGCGGGCGATGTCCTCATCGCCGAGCCGCCGCGCCTGCCCCTGCGAGAGCGAGCCGAGCTCGATCGGGCCGAAGCGAACGCGGCGCAGCGCCGCCACCCGGTTGCCGATCGCTTCGGCCATGCGGCGCACCTGACGATTGCGGCCCTCGCGCAGGACGATCTCGATCTCACGCTCGCCCAGCCGCCGCACCTCGGTCGGCGCGGTCGGCCCGTCCTCCAGCTTGACGCCGCTGGCAAGACGCTGCAGGTCAGCGTCGGACGGCGGCCGGCGCAGCTCCACCCGATAGGTCTTGGCAACTCCGTAGCGAGGATGGGTCAGCCGGTTGGCCAGCTCACCGTCGTTGGTCAGTAGGAGCAGCCCGGTCGAGTCGGCATCGAGCCGGCCAACCGGATAGAGCCGCGCTGTGGAATCGACCAGCGAGACGACAGCCGCCCGCTTCCCCGGCTCCCGCGCCGTAGAGACCACCCCGGCCGGCTTGTTCACAGCCCAAACCTCCCGAGGCTCCTCCCCCACCACCGGACTCCCATCGACCCTCACGTCATCGTCAGCCCCAACATCCCTGGCCGGATCGGTCACCACCTTGCCACCGACCGTGACTCGTCCCTTGGAGATGATCAGCTCGGCTTTGCGGCGAGAGGCGACCCCACCGTGAGCCAAGAACTTGGCGAGCCTCACGACGCAGGACGGGACAGGAGAGGTCCCGGCGGAGCCTCCCCGCTGTTGCTCCGACGGGACCTCCCCTGTCCCGCTCCCAAGGTCAAGGCTCGCTGCGTTGCTCGCCGGCTTTGAGCAGCCGCTCGCGCAACTCCCGCTCATCCTCCGGCGTCGGATCGAACTTCGACGGATCCGGCAGCTCGTCCAACCCGGCCAGCCCAAAGAGCCGCTCGAAGAGCTCCGTTGTCTTGAAGATCGCCGCCCCGAACTGCGAGCGCCCCGTCTCCTCGATCAAGCCCCGCTCGGCCAGCGTCTGCACGGCCGACTCCGAGGTGACGCCGCGGATCCGCGCCACCTCCGGCCGGGTGACCGGCTGCAGGTAGGCGACGATCGCCAGCGTCTCGGCCTGGGCCTGGGTCAGCGGCGGGGTGCGGGGCTTGGCCAGCAGGCGTCGAGCGGCCGCCTCGCTGCCGGGGTCGCTGGCCAGGGCGAAGCCGCCGGCGACCTCGCGCAGGACGACACCGCGCTTGCCCTCGGCGAGGTCCTCGCGCAATAGCGCGATCGCCTCGGAGACCTGGCCCTCGGTGGACTCGGTGGCCTCGGCCAGATCGCGCGCGTCGACCGGCTGCGGTGAGAGGAAGAGCAGCGCCTCGATCGTCCGGGTCAGGTCACTCACTGGCGGCGGCCTCCTGCTTGTGGATCTGGATCGGGCCGAAGGGCTCGGACTGCTCCCAGGTCGCCTCGCCCTTGCGGTACATCTCGAGTAGGGCGAAGAGGGTGACGGCCTGGGTGAGGCGGTCCTCGTCGCCGAACTGCTCGTCGAAGTCGATGCTGGCGTGCCCGCGCAGCGCCTCACGCAGGGCGCGCAGCCGTTTTTCCAGCGAGACGGTCGGGCGGATGTGGTCGAGATTCAGTTCCGGCGGAATCACCAACAGGTCGCCGAGGGCGGCGCCGAGCCGTTCCGGGTCGTAGACCGCGGTCGCCGCGTCGAGCGCGACCTTGCGCAGCTCCCGCGGCAGCGGCGCCGAGCGGTAGAGGTAGCCCCGCGCCGCCTCGAAGCGCTGCTCCAGGACCGCGGCGGCGTCGCGATAGCGGCGGTACTCGAGCAAGCGGGCGACCAGCTCCTCGACCGCCTCCTCGGGGGTGACGTCCTCGAGCCCCTCCTCTTCGCCCGGCAGCAGCAGGCGCGACTTCAGCTCCAGCAGCGAGGCGATCAGGACGAGGAACTCGGTCGCGACGTCGAGCTCCAGCTCCTCGGTGCGCTCGAGGTGCTCGACGTAGGCGACGACGACCTCGGCCAGCTCGACCTCGAGCAGGCTGACCTCCTCGCGCAGGACGACCGCCATCAGCAGGTCGAACGGACCGGCGAAGACGTCGAGGTCGAGATCCAGCTCGGCGACGGTCACACTGGGACCGTAACGCCCGGAAGCGACGGCGAGCTAGGCGGGCCCAAAGCCCATGCGCTCGCGGACGTCGGCCACGACCGGCGCGGCGATCGCGCGGGCCTTCTCGGCGCCGGCGGAGAAGGTCGCCTCCAGCGCCGCCTCGTCGGCGCGCAGCTCGGCGTAGCGCTCGTGGACCGGGGCGAGGTACTCGACGACTGCCTCCGCCACGGCCTTCTTGAAATCGCCGTAGCCAGCGCCCTCGAACTCGCGCTCGACCGCGGCGGGGTCGCTGCCACGAGCGACCGCGTAGATGTCGATCAGGTTGGTGATGCCCGGCTTGTCGGGAGCGCGGCGCACCTCGCGGCCGGAGTCGGTGACGGCGCTGCCGAGCTTCTTGCGGATCGTGCCGGGCTCGTCGAGGACGAGGACCGTGCCGGCCTCGGTGCCGCCGGTGGTCGACATCTTCCGTTCGGGCTCCTGCAGGTCCATGATCCGCGCCCCGACCTCGGGGATGCGCGTCTCCGGCACGACCAGGGTCTCGCCGAAGCGCTCGTTGAAGCGACGGGCGACCTCGCGCATCAGCTCGACGTGCTGGCGCTGGTCGTCGCCGACCGGCACCTCGGTCGCCCGGTAGGCGAGCACGTCGGCGGCCATCAGCACCGGGTAGAAGAAGAGCGCCGCCGAGATCAGCTCCTGCTTCGCCGCCTTGTCCTTGAACTGGGTCATGCGGTTGAGGTCGCCGTGCGAGGTGACCGCCGAGAGCAGCCAGGTCAGCTCGCTGTGCTCGCGCACGTCGGACTGGCGGAAGAAGATGCAGCGCTCCGGGTCGAGACCGGCGGCGAGCAGGATCGCGGCCGTGTCGTAGAGCCGCTCGCGCAGCTCGGCGGGGTCGTAGGCGACCGAGATCGCGTGCAGATCGACGATGCAGAAGATCGCCGGGTCGCCGCGGTCCTGGCCCTCGACGTACTGGCGGATCGCCCCGATGTAGTTGCCGAGGTGCTTGCGGCCGGTCGGCTGGATGCCGGAAAAGACGATGGGTGCGCTCACGCGCGGCAGCCTAGTTGAGCAGGCCTAGCCGCTGGTGTAACGCGTAGCGGCGCTGTGAGATCCACAAAGCGTTACACCCGCATGGGGCCTCATTCGGGTGTAACGCGTGGTGGCGCTATGTGAGGAAGAAAGCGTTACACCCGAGAGGGGCTTGGCTCGGCGGCAGGCTCGGTGGGCGCACAGTCGGCTTCGGAGCCGTGGCCGCACTCGCCGGCTTGAGCGGAGCCCCTGCTTGGGACAGCTTTTATGACCCGACGGGGGTTCTCGATGCCGAAGCCGGAGACGGTGCCGCCGATGATCATTAGGACGCCGGCTATGCCGATGCCCAGGTGGAAGGCTGAGGTGGAGGCATCGGCGGAGGCGGAGTCGACGCGGGCCGCCTGGGTTGGTGGGAGCGATTCGGTTTCCGGCACGGCCAGGGGCTGGGCCTTGGCGTCGGTGACCGTGCGCTCGGCGCGGGGGCCTAGCGGGCGGTTGCCGAGGTTGTCGTCGAGCGCCGCGCCGAAGTAGGCGGAGATGACGGCGCCGAGGATCGCGATCGCCAGCAGGCCCGCCACCCGGGCGACGCCGTTGTTGACGCCGGAGGCGATGCCGACGTGGCGTTCCTCGACCGAGTCGAGGACGGTCGCGGTCAGCGGCGCCACGGTGGCCGAGAGGCCGAGCCCGAAGACGAGGATCGCCGGCAACACGTCGGCGACGTAGTCGGCGTCGGCTCCGACTCGCAGGAGCAGCAGCAGGCCGATGCCGCCGACGATCGGGCCGATCGTCATCGGCAGGCGCGGGCCGGTGCCCGAGGCCATCCTGCCCCAGCGTGGCGAGAGGAAGAAGAGGATCAGCGAGACCGGCGTCGTCGCCAGGCCGGCCTCGATGGCGCTGTAGCCGGCGACCTGCTGGAGGAAGAGGCCGACGAAGAAGAGGCCGCCGATCAGCCCCGCGTATGCCGAGAGCGTGGTCACGTTGGCGACCCAGAAGTTGCGGATGCGGAAGAGCGAGAGCTCGAGCATCGGGTGGCGTGCGCGGGCCTCGTGGACGACGAAGAGGGCGAAGCAGACGATGCCGCCGATCAGCGGCACCCAGACCATGGGGTCGCCCCAACCGCGGGTCGGCTGCTCGATCAGGGCGTAGACCGGTCCGCCGAGGCCGGCGGCGGAGAGCGCGATCCCGGTCCAGTCGATGCCGCGGAAGGCATCCGGATCGCGGCTCTCCTTGACCGAGTGCAAGGTCAGCGCCACCGTGACCGCGATCAGCGGCAGGTTGACCCAGAAGATCGCCCGCCAGGAGAGCGCCTCGACCAGCGCCCCTCCCCCGGCCGGCCCAAGCACCGTCGCGATCCCCGTCCAGGCCGTCCAGGTGCCAACCGCCTTGCCACGCGCCGCGCCCTCGAAGGTGGCGGCGACGATCGCCAGCGAGCCCGGCACCAGCAACGCTCCGGCGACCCCCTGTAGGGCGCGGGCGGCAATCAGGAACTCGACCGTGGGGGCCACCGCGCAGAGCAGCGAGGTCGCGCCGAAGGCGATCAAGCCGGCGACGAACATCCGCCGCCGCCCGAACTGGTCGCCCAGCGAGCCGCCGACCAAGAGCAGCGCGACCAGGGTCAGCATGTAGGCCTCGACGACCCACTGCTGCCCGGCCAGCTCCGCGTCGAGACCACTGGCGATCGCCGGCAGCGCCACGTTGACCACGGTCGAGTCGAGGAAGACGACCGTCGAGCCGAGGATCGTCGCGACCAGCGTCAGACGCTGTTGGCGGGTCACCGGTCGAGTGTAGGACGAAGCGTCGATTTCCCATGCATGACACGGAAAATCGACGCTTCGTTGGGTTGGGGCTCGACCGGGAACCCTGGACGCGGGACCTCCACTGCCTCTTCTTACGTATCAGGGTTGAACCCGGTGACGAAGAGGAGATCGAGAATGAGACGTGGGCTTGGCTGCTTGCTGACTACCGTCGTGGCGATGATGTTGGCCACGCCAACGGCAGCGCTGGCTGACGGACTGCCGATCCTCGGCGTCGACGCGAGCCGCACCGGGCTGACCGACTCCGCCGGGTCTCGCTACGTCACCCTCAACGCGGACGGCAGCACGGTCCTCGCCCGGACCGAGATCAGAGGCGGCGAGATCTCCGCCTCCCGCCTCGTCGAGGGACGCTTCACGATCCCCGCGGTCGCCTACGACGGCAGCCCCAGTGGGCTCTCGGCCGACGGGCGGACGCTGGTGCTGATCCGTCCCAGGCTCGCCTTTCCGCAGCGAGATACGACCTTTGCGCTGATCGACACCGCGAGGCTGCGCCTTCGCGACGTGCTCACTCTGCGCGGCAACTACAGCTTCGACGCCATCTCCCCCGACGGCTCGACCCTCTTCCTGATCGAGTACACCTCCCCGCGCGACCCGACCCGCTACCAGGTGCGCGCCTACGACCTCGCGTCGAGGCGAGTGCTGCCCGAACCGATCGTCGACCCGTCCGAGCCCGACGAGCGCATGGCGGGCATGCCGGTCAGCCGCGTCGCCAGCCCGGACGGCCGCTGGGCGTACACGCTCTACGACGGCAGCGGGCACGAGCCATTCATCCACGCGCTCGACACGGTCGCCCTGCAAGCGGTCTGCATCGACCTGCCCCAGCTGGAGGACCACCGCAATCTCTTCATCCTCTCGCTGCAGACGGACCGCCGCGGCCGCGAGCTGACCGTGCTGCAGGGCCGACCCGGGCAGCCCGGGTCGCAGCCGCTGCTGAGCGTCGACACCAACAGCTTTGCGGTCAGCGTGCCGAGCCCCGCGGCTGGCGAGGACGATCCGCCCTGGCTGCTGATCGGCACTCTCAGCGCGGCTCTCGGCCTCGGCTTCGCCCTCGTCCTCGCCGGCAGAGGGGGGACCGGCAGGAAAGAGTCACTGGAGAGCGCGTGAGACGCCTCCGCCTGCTCATCGTCCTCGGCGCCGTCGCGGCATGCGGCGTCACGCTGGTCGCCACAGCCGGCTCGCAACCGAAGGCGGAGAAGCCAAAGAGCGGATTCCTCGACTTCGCGCAGACCCCGCGCCGGCCCGGCAACCTGCTCGCGCGCAGAGGCGTCGCAGGGGAGTCGGCCAAAGGGAGGCCGATCGGCCTCCTGCAACGAGGCGACCCCGCGATCGGCACCGAGCTGCTCGTCTTCGGCTGCATCCATGGCGACGAGTGCGCCGCCAGGGGAATCGAGCCGCTCGCCAACGGCTGCCCCGACCCGCGCTCCGAGGTCTACGTCGTCCCCAATCTCAACCCGGACGGCTTCGCGCTCGGCACCCGCCTCAACGGCCGCGGCGTCGACCTCAATCGCAACTTCCCGGCCGGCTGGCGGCCGATCGGCGAGCGCGGCGATCCGCAGTACTCGGGGCCACGGCCCTTCTCGGAGCCGGAGACGCGGCTGGCCGCCCTGATCGTCCGCCGCCTCCAGCCCGAGGTGACGATCTGGTTCCACCAGTTTCACGCGGTCAGGCCGCTGGTCCGCGCCTGGGGCCAGAGCATCGCGGCCGCGCGACGCTTCGCCGCGCTCGCCAGGCTGCCCTTCCGGCGCCTGCCCTGGCCGGCCGGCACCGGGCCGAACTGGCAGAACCACCGCTTCCCCGGGACGGCGTCGTTCGTCGTCGAGCTGCCGCGCGGGCCGCTGGCCGACGCGGCCAGGTGGCATCTTGGTAGGTCGATCGTGCGGCTCGCCAGGCAAGCCGGCGACGATGGCGATGTCCCAGGGAAGAGGTGAGGGTTGGGCGTTGAGAACGATGCGATCGAGGCGGTCAATCTGGCCGAGCCACCGTCGGGACGCGAGGAGCGCAAGCTCATCCGCGAAGCCCAGCGCGGGTCCGCGCAGGCGCTCAGCGATCTCTACGCCGCGCATTGGCGCCACGCCCACCGGGCGGCGTACTTCGTCGTCCACGATGGCGCCGCCGCCGAGGACATCGCCCAGGATGCCTTCCTCGCCGCGATCGACGCGCTCGACCGCTTCGACCGGCGGCGCCCGTTTGCTCCCTGGCTGCACCGGATCGTCGTCAACCGGGCCGTCGACTGGGGGCGCCGGGAGTCGCTGCGGCGCTCGGTCGGCGACCCCGAAGCCAAGTCGGCGCCGCCCCCGGAAGCGATCGGCGAGGACCTGATGGAAGCGCTCGCCCAGCTGCCGGTCGAGCAGCGCGCCGTCGTCGTGCTGCGCTACCTGCTCGACTACACGCCGGGAGAGGTGGCGCGGATGCTCGAGCTGCCCCGCGGCACGGTCAACTCGCGCCTGCGGCGGGCGCTCGACAAGCTCGGCGACCTGCTCGGGGAGGAGCGATGAACGAGAAGCGGCTGCGAACCCTGCTGCGCGAGGAGCCGATCCCGGGGGCGGCGGAGGCCGAGCGCCGCGGGCTGGAGCTGGTCGCTCGCGCCTACGCGGAGCGCCGACCCGAACGACAGCCGGTGCGCCTGCGGCGGCTGGCAGCCGCGCTCGCCGTCGCCACCCTGCTCGCCGCCCTGATCCTCTCCCCGGCCGGCGCCGCGGTGCGGGATTGGGTCGACGACGTTTTCACCGCCGGCGTCGACAACGCCGAGCCGACGCTGACCGGCGTCCCCGGTGGCGGCAGCCTGCTGGTCCAGTCTCCGCGTGGGCCCTGGGTGGTCCAAGCGGACGGCTCGCGGCGACTGCTCGGAAGCTACGAAGAAGCAACCTGGTCACCCCACGGGCTGTTCGTCGCCGCGTCGAGTGGCCGAACTCTGAGCGCGATCGAGCCCGACGGGACGCCGCGCTGGTCGATCTCCGCGCGCGCTCGTGTTGGCGATCCGCGCTGGTCACCGTCAGGCTTCCGCATCGCCTACCGGGCTGGAACGTCGCTGCGGGTGGAGCGGGGGGACGGGACGGCGAGTACCACCATCGCGGCGGCAAGCGCCGAGGTACCGCCTGTCTGGTACCCGCCCGGCCCTCATGTACTGGCCTACCTCAATGCCGAGCGCCGGCTGGTCGTTGCCGAAGCCGACACCGGCAGCACGATCGATGCGGCTCGCGCCTCGCCTGGGGTAGTCGGCCTGAGCTGGTCTCGGGACGGCGACGAGCTGCTCGAAATCACCAGGCGGGGAATATGGCTGCGAGACGTACGGATCGGCAAGCTCGCGGGGTTCTTCCAGCTCGGCGCGGCCGCCCGCGTCGAGCTTCCCGCGGCCGCCGTGGTCCGCGGCGCCGCCTTCGCCCCTGGCGGCCACACCGTCGCGGTCCTGCTGGAACGTCGATCGGCAGCGGGACCACGCAGCGAAGCGCTCCTGGTCGATCCATCGGGCGGGCCGGCGAGGCGGGTCTTCGCCGTTTCCGGCCGGCTCACCGAACTCGTCTGGTCACCCGACGGACGCCGCCTCCTGCTCGCCTGGCCGGCAGCCGACCAGTGGCTCTTCGTCCCCACCAAGCGGGGCGACCGGCTGCGAGCGATCGGCGACGTGGCCAGCGTCTTCTCGCCCGGGCGCAGCAGCCGAGCGCCCTTCCCGCGAATCGAGGGCTGGTGCTGCTAGCCGCGCCGCGTCAGGCGTCCGGCTCGCGGAGCTGCTGGGCCGGGGTGAAGAAGTTGCGATAGGCGAGCGCGGTGGCGACCAGGCCGGCGATCGCGACGCTGCCGAGCAGGGCGTAGAGGAGGATCAGCTGTAGGCGCACGGCGTCGGTCGGGTCGGCGCCGGCGAGCAGCATGCCGACCATCGTGCCGGGGAAGAAGATCAGCCCGGTCGTCTTGGTCGAGTCGACCAGGGTGATCATCCCCGAGCGCAGGGCGCGACGGACGAACGGCGACGACGCCTCCTGGGCGGTCGCGCCGAGCGCCAGCGTCGCCTCGATCCTGCCGCGCGAATCCGCCATCTCGTCGCCGAGCCGGTTGAGCGCCACCGCCGAGGCGGTCATCGCGTTGCCGATCACCATGCCGCCGACCGGGACCAGGTAGCGGGCGGTCGCTTCGAAGACGCCGAGCGCGACGACGAGTCCCAGCGTCGTCGCTGCCGCGACTGTGAGGGCGATCAGCAGCGGCCAGAAGGCATCGGGCACCTTCTTGGCGCGGCTGCGGGCGGTGAGCGCACCGAAGACGACCATCACCGCCAGCAGGGCGAGGACGAGCCAGATCGTGTCGGCTTCGAAAATCAGCTCGATCGCGTAGCCGATCGCGGTCAGCTGCACGAAGGAGCGGATCGTGGCGACGCCGATGTCGCGCTCGAGGTCGGCCCTGCGCCAGAAGGAGATCGCCGCGGCGAGGGCGACGAGCGCGAGGCTGGCGGCGACCTGCCCGGCCGAGACGTGGATCGAGGTGCTCAAGCGAGGACCTCCTCCAGCGGGCCGGACTTGCTCACCCTGCCGTGCTCGAGCCGTACGACCCACTCGCCGAGCCGGCGGGCCTGCTCGGGATCGTGGCTGACCAGGACGATCGAGATCTCGAGCTCGCGGCGCAGCTCGGCCAGCGTCGCCTCGATCGCGTCGCGGGCGGCCGGGTCGAGTGCGGAAGTCGGCTCGTCGAGTAGGAGGACCGCCGGCTCCTGTGCGAGCGCGCGCGCCAGCATGGCGCGCTGCTGCTCGCCGACCGAGAGCTTGGCGACGTCGCGAGCGGCGAGCTCGGGGTCGAGGCCGGCGAGGCCGAGGCAGCGCTCCGCGTCGGGCTCCTTGTGCGCCAGCCGCGCCGCGTAGGCGAGGTTCGAGCCCACGGTCCCCTCCAGCAGCGCCGGCAACTGCGGGACCAGCGAGACCTGGCGCCGCAGGGCGAGCGGGTCGTACTGGTCCAGCGGACGGTCGCGGTAGGAGACCGTGCCACTGTCGGGATCGGCGAGCCGGTTGAGCAGCCGCAGCAGCGTCGACTTGCCGGCGCCGGAGGGCCCGACGATCGCGGTCGCCCCGGCGGGTATCGCGGCGCTGACCGAGTCGAGGACCCGGCGACCGCCGCGCAGCAGGCTGACGTCGCGCAACTCGAACAGCACCGCCGCATGATCCCGCACCGTCCCGGCGCAAGATGCCTCCCGGTCCCGGCTGGCGTCGACCGGGGCTGTGGCGGACTGCCAGAATCCGGGTAGTGATTGCCGATGGCTAGAGCGATTTGGAGCGGCTCGATCAGCTTCGGGCTCCTCAACGTGCCCGTCAAGCTCTACAGCGCGGTGGCCCGCCGCGGCATCTCGCTG
>Ga0164241_10003363_pt1 | contig 16239 bp, 8 predicted proteins | sample OricomyardsoilBY_FD_108780 | JGI IMG/M metagenome (GOLD analysis project Ga0164241, IMG submission 108780) | Backyard soil microbial communities from Emeryville, California, USA - Original compost - Back yard soil (BY) | ecosystem: Environmental > Terrestrial > Soil > Unclassified | place: USA... | reverse complement strand
TCCATTTGACGGCATCAGGACGGGATGCCAGTTCACTGCGGTAACAATGAATCGGCGTCATCGGACGATTCGTCGGGTTCGCCAGAATCGGATCGCTGATCCACTTGGCAATCCAATCTGTCGGCTGGAGCAATCCCATGCTCCACGAGGCCGGCCGGCTCCAGTCCGAAGTCCTGCCATTCTTATCCCAAATTTTGACCTTCCAGAAACACTGTTCGCCCGATGCCAAGCGTTTGCCTCCGTAGATTACATTGATTGTTTCATCGCTGGTCACCTTGCCGCTGTCCCATAAATCGCCTTGATCGTTCTGAAGAAGTTCCCGGCTGCTTGCGACTAGAATTTGATACGCGGTCTGTCTCTGATTGCGTTCGTCAGCCTGCATCTGCCAGCTTAAACGCGGTTGAACCACATCAATGCCAAGCGGATGGGAGCGATATTCACATCGCAGATTCACCGGCGCAATGGCTCCCATCGCCGACAGCAGGCCGGGAAACACCAATAATGCGATGATCAAGTTTGGCTTCAGCAGATTTATGAACAGGCTTTTATACTTCATGGACATTCCAAATTTTTCAGAAAATGCGGGCGAACCAGATTCAGCCAAGCAGGACGCGACCGTTTCCGGCAATGCCGGCGAGGATACAACACATAAGATGGAGTGGTGTAATCATGGCATTGTTATTGAGTGAACAGCTTCAAATCAATCGCGTCCGCCATCGCCCGATAACCCAGCGGATTCATGTGCAGCCAGTCGTTGGCGTAGGGGCCGGGATGAAATGCCGCCTTAAATTTGGCCGGGTTCGTCGGATCACGCACGGCGGCGTCAAAATCAATCACGCCGTCATACACGGTGTTGGTGCGAATCCAGGCGTTCACGAACTCCCGCTCCTGTTCGTGAACGGGACTGAAATATCCGCTGCCGTCAAAGGGCGTGATGGTCGCACCGTAAGCGCGAATGTTTTGCGCGTGAGCTTGGCTGGCAAACTGGATGAAGGCGTTCACCAGATTCGTCGCCGTGGCCATGCTGCTGCGACGACTGCCAATGTCATTGACGCCTTCAAACAAAATAAAATATCGCGCGCCGTTTTGCTTCAACACGTCGCGGTCAAAACGTTTCATCGCCGCCGGGCCGAGACCGCCGAAGATGGCATTCCCGCCGATGCCCATGTTGACCACGCCCATTCCCGCCGTGGACGCGTTCGTAGCGAGACGCCGGGCCAGCACGTCCGGCCAGCGGTCGTTGCCGTCGGTGGTCGAACCGCGCCCGTCGGTGATCGAGTCGCCCAGCACGACGATGGACTTGCTAGAACGGTCGGCCGGCACCTCGATGCCCGTGATGATATACCAATGTTGCGTCTTGCGAGCCGCCGGCAGGCTCGCGGCGGAAACGGCGTTGCTGCCCACGATGAATGACGTGGTGCGCGAGCCGGGATGGCCATTGATGGTCGTGGCGGAAATGTCGCCGAAATAAATGCTGATGGCGACATTAGCCAGCGGCGGCAGAGCAAAATTCAACGGGTCGGACAACACTGTTTGGCCCGGCGGAATCACCACGCCCGGCGCGCCATGAAACGTCAGCGCCTTGTCCGTGGCGGGAATGATGTCACCATTGCCGCCGCTGCTCGCGGCGTAAGCCAGCGCCACATGCGCCGTGGTCACCGTGACAGCATCCATGCCAAAAGTGTTGGACAGCCGCATGCGGATTACTTTTCCGCCAAGTGACGGGCGCACGAACTGACGCAGCGTGCTGTTGGCCAGCGGAGCCGGCGGCAGGTTGCCCGGCTCGGTCAATTGCGGCGCGCAGCCCCAGGTCGTGACCCAGTGATCGTCGGCGGCAAAAACTGATAATGGCAGCGCGGCAAGAATCAGGAAAAAGATTTTATTTTTCATGGCTTTAATGAGGCAACTATGGGCCTTTTGGCGGAAAAGATCATCATCTACATTGCAATTCCGCGTTGCCGAGAATTGGGAACATGCTATGCCGGCATAATGCTTCTGCCGCTTCTTTTCCTCAACATCAGAGCGGCCACATAAATGCCGCGCACATGTTGGCAGGGTCATTGATAAAGTGCCAGATAGCAAATTGGTGGAAGCCGAAGCTATTGTGACAATACGATGAACGTCGTATGGCTTGAAACCTGTTGGCGTTTATGTTTTTTGACTCCGCATAGCGGCCAATCATGCCAAAGAAAATTAAATTTTCACGCATTACTCCGGCTCTGGCGTGCTGGCTCTGGCTCGCGCTGGCCAGCGATCTCCTCGCACTCGGCCAGCCGCAATGCGTCGCAACCATGCCGGAGAAGGGCGGTTTTCAGATTTGTGAAACGGGCGCCGTCGCGGCGGTTTCGGTGGACACCAACGATTTTCCCGGCGTGGTTCGCGCGGTGGGCGATTTGCAGAACGACCTCATGCAAGTCACCGGCCTGACGCCGAAAATGTTTTTCGGCAAAAAAATTTCCGGGCCGAACGTGATTCTGATTGGCGCCATCGGCCGGAGCCGGATTATTGACGAGCTGATCCGCGCAAAGAAAATTGACGCAACGGACATCGCCGGCAAATGGGAATCTTTTTTTCTGCAAGTGGTGCCAAAACCTTTTGCTGGAATTGAGAATGCGCTGGTGATTTGCGGCAGCGACCAGCGCGGGACGATTTACGGCATTTACGATTTATCAGAGCAGATCGGTGTTTCGCCCTGGCATTATTGGGCGGATGTTCCAGCAAAACGTCACGGCCAACTTTTTGTGAAAGCCGGAAAATTTGAGCAAGGCCCGCCGTCGGTGAAGTATCGCGGCATCTTTCTTAACGATGAAGCGCCGGATTTGTCGAACTGGATTCAGGAAAAATATGGCAGCGCGCCCGGATATAAATACGCCGCCAATTATGGCCCCGCTTTTTACACAAATCTCTTTGAACTCATGCTCCGCATCCGCGCCAATTATCTCTGGCCGGCAATGTGGAACAATGCGTTCAATGAAGACGATACGAACAATCCCCGGCTGGCGGATGAATATGGCATCGTCATGGGCACGTCGCATCAGGAGCCGATGATGCGCGCACAAAAAGAATGGGATCGTGATCCCGGCAAAAAATATGGCAGTTGGGATTACGCAAAAATCCCAAACGTAGTTTCCAATTTCTGGCGGGCAGGCATTGAGCGAAACAAGCATTACGAAAATCTCATCACCATCGGTTTGCGCGGCGCGAACGACACCCCCATGGCCAAAGGCGGGCCGGAGGCAAACCGGGCGCTATTGGAAAAAATCGTGGACGACCAACGAAAAATTCTGGCCGATCTCATTAATCCTGACGTGACAAAAATTCCGCAGGTCTGGTGTCTCTACAAGGAAGTGATGGGTTTTTACAACGCCGGAATGCGCGTGCCGGACGATGTGACATTGCTTTGGGCGGAAGATAATTGGGGCAATGTCCGCCGCTTGCCCACCGCCGAGGAACGCCGGCGCAGCGGCGGCGCAGGGATTTATTATCACTTCGATTATCACGGCGGGCCGCGCAACTATCAATGGATCAACTCAAATCCGCTCGCGAAAATCTGGGATCAAATGTCGCTGGCCGGACAATACGGCGCGGATCGCGTCTGGATTGTCAACGTCGGCCATTTCAAAGGCTGCGAACTGCCGATGCAATACTTCATGGACTTGGGCTGGAATTCCAGCCGCTGGACCAATGACGATATTGATGAATACACCCGGCTTTGGGCCGCGCAACAATTCGGGCCGGAATACGCGGGCGACATCGCCGACATTCTTGCCAAATACACCAAATATAATGGTCGTCGCAAACCGGAATTACTGGACGCCTCCACTTACAGCCTCGTGGATTATCAGGAATTTGAAAACGTCGTGAAGGATTTTGGCGCCATTGCGAAAAAGGCGCAGGAAATTTCCGGCAAGCTTCCCGAAAACGAACGCGCCGCGTTTTACGAACTGGCTTTGTTTCCAACCAAGGCATCCGCGCTATTAAATGAAATGTATCTCGCCGCCGCGAAAAATAATTTATTTGCGCAACAAGGCCGTGCCAGCGCGAATGATTTCGCCGAACAAACGCGCACGCTATTCGCGGCGGAAACGAACCTGATGAGTTATTTCAATCACGATTTCCTGAACGGCAAATGGGATCATTTCATGGATCAGCCGTTCATTGGTTATGTTAGTTGGAATGAGCCGAGGAAAAACAACCTGAACGCGGCCAGGTTGGCGGAAATGAAAATTCCCGACGCGGCGGCGCTGGGCGTGGCGGTTGAAAATTCGGAAACCGCCGTGACCAACGGCGAAATTTCGCTGCCGCCATTTGATGCGTTCAACCGGCGGAAATTTTACCTGGATGTTTTTGACAAAGGCAAAACGGCTTTTGACTTCACGGCGACCGCGAGCGAGCCGTGGATTGTTTTGAGTGAGACCGGCGGCACCATTGAAAAAGAGAAACGCCTTTGGGCCGGTGTGGACTGGGACAAGGCGCCAAAAAATTCAGCGAACGGAACCATAAAAATTTCCGGCGCGGGCGGCGAAGTCACGGTCAATGTCCGCGCGTTCAATCCGGCCGAAGTGACGCGCGATTCCCTGCAAGGTTTTGCGGAAGGCGAAGGCTATGTTTCCATCGAGCCGGAACATTACGCCGGAAAAACCGACGCGGGAGAAAATCGCTGGTTAAAAATTCAGGATTACGGGCGCACATTGTCCGGCATGAGAGCAACCGGCCCGGCGAACCCGCCCGCCGCCGTGCCCGGAAAAGATTCACCGTCGCTCGCATACAAAATGTATTTGTTCAACGTGAAAACCACCGAAGTCGTCGCCGTCACCTCGCCGGTTTTGAATTTCATGCCCGGCCGGGAAATTCGTTACGCGGTTTCCTTCGACGACGAACCGCCGCAAATCATCACTCTCGTTCCGAAAGATTACAACGCGCAAAATGGAAATCGTGATTGGGAGAATGCCGTGAAGAATAATTCCCGCACTTCCAGATCCACGCATCATATTGATCACCCCGGTTATCACACGCTCAAATTCTGGATGATTGATCCGGGCGTCGTGCTGCAAAAAATCGTGGTCAATACGGGCGGATTGAAGCCCAGCTATCTCGGCCCGCCGGAAAGTTTTCACCGGAACGTCAAGGCGGCCGCGCCCAATTAAAACAGCTTCCCTTGCGCAAAATTTTGGGACAGCATTTTTCTGATGAAACTCGGACTCGGACTTTATCGGCACCAGCTCAACCGCGAGCATTTTCAATTTGCGAAGCAATGCGGCTGCACGCATCTCGTCATTCATCTCGTGGATTATTTTCGTTCATCGCGCAGCAATCAGCCGGGCGACCAGCCGGTCGGCGATGATTCCGGATGGGGCCTGGCGGGCGATTCTGAAAAAATTTGGACGTTTGAGGAATTGGCGGAAATAAAAAAGGAAATTAATTCCGTCGGACTTGAACTGGAAGCGATTGAGAATTTTGACCCCGCGCACTGGCATGATGTTTTGCTCGACGGCCCGAAAAAACTTCAACAGATCGAAAATCTAAAAAAAATAATTCGTAACGTCGGCAAGGCGGGCGTTCCGGTTTTCGGCTACAACTTTTCCATCGCCGGAGTTGCCGGGCGCGTGAAGGGAAAATTCGCGCGCGGCGACGCCGAAGCCGTCGGCATGGACGGCCCGCTCGACAAACCGTTGCCGAACGGAATGGCTTGGAACATGGTTTATGACAAAAATGCCGCGCCGGGAAATGCTGCGTCCGCCACTTCCGAACAACTTTGGTCGCGCCTGAAATTTTTTCTCGATGAATTGATTCCCGTGGCGGAAGAAGCCGGCGTCACGCTCGCCGCGCACCCGGACGATCCGCCGTTGCCGACGGTTCGCGCGCAGCCCCGCTTAGTTTGGCAGCCGCAACTCTGCCAAAAACTGATTGACTTGAAACCGAGTCCGCGTAACGCGCTGGAATTTTGCGTCGGCACAATCGCCGAAATGCGCGACGGCGACGTTTATGAGGCCGTCGAAAATTACAGCCGCCAGAACAACCTGGCTTACGTTCATTTGCGGAACGTGCGGGACAAAGTTCCGCGCTACCGGGAAACTTTTATTGACGATGGCGAGGTGGATGTTTTGCGCGTGCTGAAAATCTTGAAGAAAAATAATTTCACCGGCGTGATCATTCCCGACCACGCGCCGCAGATGAGTTGCGCCGCACCGTGGCACGCGGGCATGGCCTACGCGCTCGGTTTTTTGCGCGCGGGATTAAAAATGCTCGAAGATTGAACCGCCGGCGGCGGCGGTTCATTCGGCGGCCACATTGAACATCTGCAAATCCGGTTTCCGCCCAAACCCGGCAAACAATTCTGGCGGCGGCCCGGCAATGCCATTATTGTTGAAATGAAAAACCCCGCATGAAATGGCGCGAAAAACAAGAAGGCTTTGCCGGGCAACGTCTGGTGGTCGTGCCGCGCCCGGTGCTGGCCACGGCGTTGAAGCAGCCCCTGCTCCGGCATTTGCTGCCGACGGACGCAGGCTATTATCCCCGGGCCAGGAACCACATTTGCGCGCGCAAAAACGGCTCCCCCGAGGTGATTTTTATTTATTGCGCGGAAGGCAATGGTTGGTGCGAGATCGCCGGGCATAAACATGAGATTGCCAAAAATCAATTGCTGGTGATCAACGCCAACGTTCCGCACGTTTACGGGGCCGGCAAAAAATCACCGTGGACCATCCACTGGTTTCACGCCGTCGGTTCAAACGTCCCGTTTTATCTGGAGCGGCTCGGTGTCACGGATCAGAAACCCGTCGTGTCGCTCGGCGGCGACGTGCAGTTGTTCTCGTTGTTTGAGGATGTGCGCGAAGGGCTGCAGCATGGTTTCACATTGACGCACTTGATCTACGCCGCGCATTCGCTGGCGCATTTGATGGGGCTGGTTTTGCGCCACAAGGAGGAGTTCTGGCAGGGCGAAACGAGCATTCGCGAGCGCATTGAAAAAAGCGTCGAGTTCATGAAAGGGCATTTGCGGGAGCCGTTGAGCATCGCCGCGCTGGCCGCGCTCGTGAATCTTTCGCGCTCGCATTACACCAGCCTGTTCCGCCGGGTGACGGGTTATGCGCCGTTGAGCTATTTGAACCATCTGCGGATGCAGCGCGCGGTGGAGCTGCTTAATACAACCGACTGGCCGCTCAAGCACATCAGCGAACATCTTGGATTTTCCGACCAGTTTTATTTTTCGCGCGCCTTCAGCAAGCTGCACAATCATTCCCCGTCGGAACACCGGCGGCGCTACACCGCATAATTCATCGCGGAATCAAACTTTCCTGTTTCTCTTTTGACAAAGGCATCGGTCAATTGTCCATGCACTCTGTTTGAATGTCCATTCCCTTGGCGGCGGCGATGTGGAAAGCTGGCGAACATTCACAAAATCTGATTCGCGCCAAAACACATTTTTAACCTCATCGCCAAAATGAAAACCTTCCCGATCATGAAATTTTCCCCAGCCCGGCTAGCCGGCCAATCGTGTCACGTTCCGTTGTTGCTCGCCTTATGCCTGGCCGCCGGTTCCGCTTCCGCCGCCACCGAACAATGGCTGGGCGTGCCGGGCACCAGCGCCTCCACCAACTGGACCGATACCGCCAACTGGAGTCCTGACGTGCAGCAAACTTATTACAACCAGGTGCAGTTCACCGGCACGGGCGCGAGCGCCAACACGGATTTTTCCGTGAACAATGTTCTGGACGCCACCACGGGCGCGGCGCAGATGCCGATCTGGCAGCTGGATTTCACGCCGCTCAACGGCAACTACACCACGCTGATCAATCCCGGCGTGACACTGACCACCGGCGCGGGCAATGGAACCTTGACCGTGGGCGCGGACATCTTAAACAATTCGTCGCCCGCCGCCGCCGATGCGTTTGAAACCATCACGCTGACCGGCGAAGGCGGCGCATTGAATGTCGGTGGCAACATGTATATCGGGCAGGGTTCCACGGCGCCCGGCGACGCCCATAATGTGACGCTGGATTTGTCGGGCCTGGATAATTTCACGGATACGGGCGGCCTGATTTTTGTGGCGGGCGGCAATCTTCAGCGCGCCAACGGCACGCTTTATCTGGCGAAAAACAATCAGATTTCGCTCGGAAATAATTTTCAAATCTCCAATCAGACTTACAGCAATTCCCTGCCCTGCGCGGTTTATCTCGGACAGGCGAACACGATCACGTTGGGCAATGGCGATCTGACCGTGGCCGGCACCGGCACCAGCACGGCCGGCGCGTGGATGAAATTCAATCCGGCTTTCGTGAGCAGCGATTCGGTGCCCACCGCGTCCTTCAACAGTTCGCGGAGCGACGGCCGCATCGCCAATTTCAACATCTGCAATGCGAACGGCGGATCTTTTATCTCCGGCTACGGCCTCTGTGATTTCACCGGCGGCAACGTAACCATGATGGTGGATTCCATGCAGCTTGGCCAGGCGGGCACCGCCGGCGCGGACGCCCTCGGCGTTCTGACCTTGGACAACGGCACGGTTGACGCCAACAATGCCGTGATCGGCAAACAGTCTTCCACCAGCGGTGGTGCGGGCGCGGGCATCGTCAATCTGAACAGCAACAGTGTCGCCGGTGTGAATGCCACGTTGCGGGTGAACGGCACCCTGACGCTGGCGGCGGTCACGGGAACGCTCACTGCTGGAACCGCCGGAACCATCAACGTCAACGGCGGCGCATTGGTCGCGAACACCATCACCGATGGCGGCGGCGCCGGCACGATCAATTTGGCGGACGGGGCCATGACCTTGACCGGAGTTGCCGGAACCGTGGCCGCGCCGATCAACAGCCTCACGGCGACCAATTCTGTTTTCAATCTTTCACTCATCACCAACAGCATCGTGGCGACGAGTTTGAAAACCGGCGGCACGACCAACATCATCAACATTCTTTCCGCGCCGCCGATTGCCAGTTATCCCGCGCAAATCACCTTGATCAAATACTCGGGCAGCGTGGGCGGCGCCGGGTTTAATTTCGGCCTCGGCACCCTGCCGCCGCTTTATGCCGGCCATCTGGTGAACAACACGGCCAATTCTTCGATTGATATTTTGCTGACCGCCGGTTCCAGCACGCTGACTTGGAGCGGTTCCAGCAGCGGCGACTGGGATTTGACCACGGCGAACTGGACATCGGGCGGGCCGGCGATTTACAGCGACGGCGACTTTGTTCAATTTCTGGATGGCGCGAACAATGACAACGTGAATCTGACCTCCGGAGTTTTGCCGGCGGCCATCATTGTCAGCAACACCACGCCGGCCTTCACTTTCACGGGCGGCGGCTACATTGACGGTTCCGGCAGTTTGTTGAAAGAAGGTTCCGGCACGCTGGTGCTGGATAACAGCGGATACAACATCTTCACCGGCGGCACGACGATCAGCGGCGGCGTATTGCAGGTCGGCAACAATGATGCGAACGGCAATCTTCCGGCCGGCCCGCTGACCGACAACGCCAGCCTGGTTTTTGCCCGTGCGGACGGCCCGACGGTGGACAACAACATTTCCGGCACGGGTTCTTTCACGCAAGCCGGCGCCGGCAGCACTTTGATTTTGAGCGGCAACAACACCTTCACCGGAAATGTTCTGGTGACCAACAACAGTGTTTTGAAGCTCGGCAGTTCTTCCGCGTTGGGCGGCGGCAGCGGGCCGGTCGTCATCGCCGATGGTTCCACGCTGGACATCAACGGCGTTTATGGTTCCCGTCCGATTGTCGTTTCCGGCGACGGCGCGGATGGCAACGGCGCGATCACCGACAATGGCGGCGCGGTTTACGGTTTGACCTCCAGCGTGACGCTGACGGGCGACACGACCTTTGGTTATCCCAACCGCTGGGATTTGAACAATGCCACTTTAAGCACGGGCGGCAATGCCTACAATTTGACGCTGGCTGGCAACGGTTACAGCGGTTCTTATTTGGAATGGAACAATCTGGCCATTGATCCGGCGCTGGCCAACATCAACGTTGCTTCGGTGACTTTGGGGCTGAAAGGCTCCACGTCGCTCGGCAACCCCAACGGCACGCTGACGTTGACGCCGAATGGTGCGCTGACTTTCTACAATCCGAATGTTTCCATCAACAAGCAGGTTGATTTTCAGGCCAACTCCACCATCAATGTCGGCGGCGGCGATCATGTCATGGCCGGGGCGATGACTTTGGAATCCGGCTATTGCTCATTCAACATCAACGGCGGCACTTCGCTGACCTTGAGCAATAACCTGACTGGTGACGGCACCATCTATTTGAACGGCGGCGGCGGCTCGCTGATTCTGGCCGGCAACAGCCCGTCCTATACTGGAGATGTGTCGTTGTATAATGGCACGATAATGCTCAACGGCCTCATCGGCGGCACGTTGACCAGCCAGTCCGCCACGACGGTTGCGGGCAGCGGCACCGCGAACGGCCTCGTGGATGTTTCCGGCGACCTGCAGCCCGGCAAGACCGGCGTGGCGGGAACCTTCACCGCCCAAGGCGGATTGACCTTGGAAGGCGGGGCGACACTCACCTCCGATTTGAGCGCCAGCACTTCGAGCGGAAATGATCTGGTTCAAATCACCGGCGACCTGACTCTAAACGGCAACACTTTCAACATCAACCCGACGGGCGGCGGACTGGCCAACGGCACTTACACGCTCATCACCTACACCGGCAATTTCAACGGTTCGCTAGGCACGGCGATGACCACGTTTGCCACCGCCTATTCTTTGGTGCTGAACAATGTGACCACCACGACGCCGAAGCAAATCCAGCTCGTCGTCACCGGCACCAGCCAGTCCAGCCAGTTGGTCTGGAACAATGCCAGCGGCAGCGGCCAGTGGGACGCCCAAAGCTCGGCTAATTGGTCAAACGTCACCACGCACGCGGCCTCCGACGTGTTTCACTACTTGGATTCCGTGTTGTTCAACGACTCGATCCTCAACGCCGCAATCCCGGAAACCAACGTCGTGATTCCGTCCGGCCAAATCGTGGTGCCCCGGGCGATCACTGATAATTCAATGCTTAATTTCACCATCAGCGGCGCGGGCAAATTAAGCGGTTCCACCAGCCTGACGAAGTTGGGCAGCGGCACCCTGGCCTTGAATGTTCCCGGCGACTTCACCGGGCCGGTGACCATCGGCGGCGGCACCTTGCAAACCACCGGCAACAATCCGCTGGCGTCCGTCTCCTCCATCACTGTTTCCAACAACAGCACGTTTGATTTTGCCGGCAACGCCTACAACAGCACCAATCCGATTATCATTGCCGGAACGGGCGCGAACGGCGCGGGCGCCATCTATAACAGCGCCGGCGGCATTTACGGTGAAACCCTGAACATCGTCATGGCGGATGACGCCTTGATCAGCCAGGACGGACATGGTCGTTATGATTTTGCCACCGGCTCGAAAATTTCCGGCGCGCACAATCTGACCATCAATTGGAACGGTGATTACGGCGAATGGAATTCCGTGAACATCGGCGCCGCCGTGCCGAACATCATTCTGACTAACGGCAACATTGGCATGAAATTCATGGACACGAGTTTTCAAAATCCCGCAACGGTTTTCACGGCCAGCACGAACTGCCAGGTCACTTTCTGGAACGGCGGTTTTAACGGCAGCTTGAATCTGCTGGGCGGTTCTTCGGTCAATGATTACAGCAATCCGTTCGGGACATTCAACGGCAGCACCATCACGTTTGAAGACGGCGTGACATGGCTCACTTACGGCAACACCAACAATCAATCAATCAACAGCGCCATCACGCTGAACGGCATCGCCCACTTCAGGCTCGGCGACCACAACCTGTTTTTGACCAATGTCATCAGCGGCCCCGGCGGTTTCTTGATGGAATACTGGAATCATCAGATGGTTCTTTCAGCCTCCAATACTTATGCCGGGCCGACGATCATCAATCAAGGCGGCAACACCTTGTCCGTGGCTTTGACCGGCGATGGCTCAATCTCTCACAGTTCGCTGATTTTCTTCGGCGGCAGCGACCCGACTTCAGTGCGAATGGATGCCAGCGGGCGCAATGACCAGACTTTCACGCTCGCCAGCGGCCAGACCTTGGCCGGCGTTGGCGCGATCAACGGCAAGCTGGTTGTTTCCGCCGGGGCAACCATTTCGCCGGCGGGAACGAATGTAACGCTCGGCATCACCGCCGGCAGCAATGCCACGGGCAAGTTGTCCGCCAGCGATGACATCACTTTGAACGGCTCCACCGTCATCAAACTGAACGGCTCCGGCGCAAACGACGCCATCCAGACTTCGGGCGGCATCCAGTTTGGCGGCACGTTGACGCTGGCCAGCGCCATTCCGCCGGCGGCGGGCGACAGTTTCCAAATCTTCAACGCCGCCAGTTACAGTGGAACTTTCACCAGCACGAACCTGCCGGCGTTGGGCGCGGGACTGGCGTGGGATTTGTCGCAGTTGAACAGCGGGCTGGTCAAGGTCACCGGCGGCGGCATCGGGCCGGTCATTGGCGGCACGACGGTTGCCAACGGGAAATTGGTGTTCAGCGGCACCGGCGGCACGGCGAACGGAACATATTATGTTCTGACGACCACAAACCTGGCCGCGCCGCTGGCGCAATGGGTGCCGGTGCAGACCAACCTGTTTGATGCGACCGGCGCGTTCAGCGTGACCAACACGCTCGACCCAAACACGCCTCAACTATTCTACCGCCTCCAGCAGCCGTGATGTCGGCGGTTTAGGAATTTAGTGAAACAGCCGCCGGGCGCAGGCAGTTGCCCGGCGGCTGCACTTCAAGCAGCAGAGAAAATGAAAATAAATTTGCGAAAAAAGGACGGGTTCACGTTGATTGAATTGCTGGTGGTGATCGCCATCATCGCGATTCTCGCGGCGATGTTGTTGCCCGCCTTGTCCAAGGCCAAGCTGAAGGCGCAGCAGATTAGTTGCATCAACAATATCAAACAGTTGACGCTGGCGAACATCATGTATGTCGGCGAAAACAAGCGCTGGGTCGGCCCGTTGAATTCTAATCCGGCGTTCAGCGAGGGCGACTGGATGGGCGCGATGCTGTCATTCTATGGCAAAGCAACCAATGTGCTGTTTTGCCCGCTCGCCCCGAACAAAGGAAATCCCAACAATGACGCAAATCCGCCGGGAACCGCCGAAGCCGCCTGGCATTGGACGCTTTCCGATCCGGTTTACACCAGCAGTTACGGTTACAATTCGTGGCTGGCGGGCGGACTGGGCAATGTCAACCTGTATCCAAACGGCCCCTATAAAAATGATTCATCCGTGGAAAACACCGTGCTGACGCCGATGTTCATGGATTCGACCTGGATTAATTTTGATCCCATTGAGAAAGACCCGCCGGCCCGCGATTTATACAATGGCGAACCAAGCAAGGAAGGCATGCAACGCATCACGATCGCCCGGCACGGCGGCCGCCCGCCCGGCAGGGCGCCTAGAAATGTTCCCATCGGCACGCCCATGGTCGGGGCCATCAACATTGGTTTTGCCGACGGCCACGCGGAAAACATCAAACTCGAAAATCTCTGGACTTTGTATTGGCATCGCGGCTGGAAAATTCCGACTCCGCGTCCGCCGTGAAACCAGCGCAATTTGAACCTCAAAACTTTTTGACAGCGACGCAATTCTGTCATGCACTGCCAACCACCAGTCAACATTTCCCGCGCCGCTGCAAGATGAAAAACCATGATTTTCGCAACGCCAACTGAAAATTCTGACCTGAAAGCCAACTATAATCTAGGCTACATCTGGCTCATTTCCATTGTCGCCGCGATGGGCGGATTGTTGTTCGGCTGGGACTGGGTTGTTATTGGCGGCGCAAAGCCATTTTTCCAACGCTACTTTGAACTGACCAGTGAAGCCCAAATCGGCTGGGCGAACAGTTGTGCGCTCATCGGCTGTCTGATCGGCGCGCTCATCGCCGGCGGATTGAGCGACAAGTTTGGCCGCAAAAAATTACTGATCGCCGCCGCGCTGATTTTCGCCGTCACTTCCATCGGCAATGCGCTTGCCGGCAGTTTCGATATTTTTATCGCCTGGCGGATTTGCGGCGGCGTGGCCATCGGCCTCGCGTCGAGCCTTTCGCCAATGTATATCGCCGAAATCGCGCCCGCGCGGATGCGCGGCAAGCTCGTCGCCATCAACCAGCTCACCGTCGTCATCGGCATTTTGTTCGCGCAATACATCAACTGGTTTCTCGTCCGCAATTTGCCGCAAGGCGCGACCGATGAATTCATTCGCAGTTCCTGGTTCGGCCAGCAAGGCTGGCGCTGGATGTTCGGACTCACCGCCGCGCCGGCAATTTTATTTTTTCTTGGCATGTTGTGCGTTCCCGAAAGTCCGCGCTGGCTGGCGAAAAATGGAAAAACAAATTTCGCCCGCAATATCTTGAAAAAGATCGGCGGCGAAAAATACGCCGATACCGCGACGGCGGAAATCCAATCCACTTTGGCGAACGAGGAAATTCAGCGTGTGCGGTTCGCCGATCTGCTGGAACCCAAAATGCGCAAGGTCATCGTTCTCGGTGTCGTGTTGGCCGTGTTCCAGCAATGGTGCGGCATCAATGTCATTTTCAATTATGCCGAAGAAATTTTTCGCGCCGCCGGTTACGACATTTCCACCGTGTTGAAAAACATCGCGTGGACCGGCTCGGTGAATCTGGTTTTCACTTTGCTCGCGCTCGGCATCGTAGATCGCGGCGGTCGTCGTCCGCTGATGCTGTTTGGTTCGGCGGCGCTCGCGGTCATTTATACCGCAATGGGCTTTTGCTATTTCGGCGGCGTCAAAGGCTTGCCGGTGTTGCTCCTCGTGCTGGCGGCCATTGGCTGTTATGCGATGTCGCTCGCGCCGGTGACGTGGGTGATCATCTCCGAAATTTTTCCCAATCGCATTCGCGGCGCAGCGATGGCCGTGGCCGTTTCGTCGCTATGGATCGCGTGTTTTATTTTGACTTACACGTTCCCGATTTTGAACGCGAAACTTGGCTCGGCAGGAACCTTCTGGCTTTACGCCGCAATTTGCGTCGCGGGATTTATTTTTGTTTTTTTCAAATTGCCGGAAACCAAAGACAAATCGCTCGAACAGATCGAGCGCGAACTGGAGAAATAATTTTGAAGATGAATCGAACGGACATTTTGGAGCCAAATAAAAAAGCATTGGAAAGTTTTCCGCGCTCACGCAACGGCGAATTAAAAAACGCCGTCGAAGTGCGCGTGGAAGATTTGGTGATTCCGACTTATCTTCCCGCGCCGCCGGACAAAAATCCGATGTTTCTCGAAAAGCGCGTTTATCAAGGCAGCAGCGGCAAAGTCTATCCCCTGCCCTTCACCGATCGCATCGCCGAAAAATCCATTGATCGAAAATGGAAAGCCATTTGGATTGAAAATGAATTTATCCGCGCGATGGTTTTGCCCGAAATCGGCGGGCGCATCCACATTTTGCAGGACAAGACGAACGGCTACGACGTGATTTACAATCAGCCGGTCATCAAGCCTGCGCTCGTCGGACTCGCCGGGCCGTGGATTTCCGGCGGCATTGAATTCAACTGGCCGCAGCATCATCGTCCCGCGACGTTTTTGCCGGTGGATTTTGAAATCGAAGAGCACGCCGACGGGTCGAAAACAATTTGGTGCAGCGATCACGACCCGATGTGCCGCATGAAAGGAATGCACGGCGTTTGTCTGCATCCCGGCAAAAGTTTTCTCGAACTGAAGGTGCGCGCCTACAATCGCACGCCGTTCGTGCAGACTTTTTTATGGTGGGCGAACGTCGCGACGCGCGTGCATGAAGCGTATCAAAGTTTTTTTCCGCCGGACGTTTTTTACGTCGCCGACCACGCGCGCCGTTCGATGAGCGAGTATCCGCTCGCGCAAGGATTTTACTACGGCGTCAATTACGGCGAACGCGGGCGCAAAGGCGTTCCGCAAAATGAAATTCCAAATCAGTTTGTTCCGCCGCATTGCGACAATTCAAAATTCAAAATTCAAAATTCAAAATTGCCGGATTATTCCCCGAACGATTTGAGTTTTTACGCCAACATTCCCGTGCCGACTTCCTACATGTGCATGGGCAGCCAGGAAGATTTTTTCGGCGGCTACGATCATTTCGCGCGGGCGGGAATTGTCCATATCGCGAACCATCACATTTCGCCCGGCAAAAAACAGTGGACGTGGGGCAACCACGAATTCGGTTACGCGTGGGACAGAAATTTGACGGACGCCGCAGTGGGACAGGCATCCAGCCTGCCT
>Ga0164241_10003362_pt1 | contig 16240 bp, 8 predicted proteins | sample OricomyardsoilBY_FD_108780 | JGI IMG/M metagenome (GOLD analysis project Ga0164241, IMG submission 108780) | Backyard soil microbial communities from Emeryville, California, USA - Original compost - Back yard soil (BY) | ecosystem: Environmental > Terrestrial > Soil > Unclassified | place: USA... | reverse complement strand
CGAAGTCTTTTACAACCGGGAGCGGTTCCACAGCGCGCCCGGCTTCCAATCCCCTGTGGACTTTGAAACCCAACGCAACTAAAACATCCATGTCTCATGCGCTCCGCAGTAGTCCACCAAACCAAGGCAAGACCACATCAAGTTTATGACTGCCCTTACTGTCAAAGCAAACTGGAACATCGCCCGAGGAAAATTGAAACAGCAATTCGTCTGGCTGATGAACGACGACCAGCGATTCAACGAAGGCAAAGAAAATGAATTGATCGGGCGGATCCAAAAGCGAAGTGACCAGAAAGAGCCGGACACAAACGCATGCGGCCACGGCGGCCATGGCCGGCGTTGAAAAAAAAATTTCACCATGAATCTGACTTTTTCAGCCACCTCCATTGAAATTGAGAGCGATGAGACAACCCGAGGAAATTCGGCGCCGGTTGAAGCCAGATCTCGTCCGGTTAACCGGCGGTTGTTTTGCTCTGTTGGAAACATCCGTGCCCGCATCGGTTCCGCTAACAAGAGGGCAATATAAGCCGGCATCCGGCCGGACTTGAAACGGGCGGCAAAGGCGCGTCTTGCTTTAGGCAAAACCATTGGCAATCTTTAAGCATGGAAATCAAATTCGCCCTGGGCCTGCTGGTGCTGGTTGCGGCGGCGGTTTTCAGCCCGCGTCGCATTTCATGATTTTTCAACGCTTTCGTAAAATCGGCGCGGCGTATCAGCAGGCGCAGCGCTACCGCACCATCGTCGGCGTTTTTTTCAAATACGGCTACGATGATGTTGCCCGGCGGTTGCCGCTGCAAGATGCGCTGCGGTGGACTTTGTTTCGCAAGACGCGGCGGGTCGAGCAGGTTGCCATTGCCCAACTTTCGCCGCCTGAAAAATTGCGCCGCGCGTTCGAGGAACTGGGGCCGACATTTGTCAAACTGGGACAACTGCTTTCCGTGCGTTCGCATTTGCTGCCGGCCAGTTTCACGGAAGAACTGAAAAAATTGCACGATGCCGTGCCGCCCATTCCGTTCGCCGAAGTGCGGGCGGTCATCGAATCCGAACTCAAACGTCCGCTCGCTGAATGTTTTGCCTCCGTCGCGGAGATTCCGCTCGGCTCGGCGTCCATCGCCCAGGTGCATCCGGCCACGCTGCTTGATGAACGTCCGGTTGTGCTGAAAGTGCAGCGGCCGGGCATCGAACAAATCGTTCGCACCGACCTGCAAATCATGGCGCAGCTCGCCGGCCTGCTGGAGAATTATGTCGAGGGCTGGAAAATCCACCGGCCCACCGCCATCGTCGCCGAGTTTGCCAAACGGCTGGAACAAGAATTGGATTTCAACGCCGAGGCCGCGCATCTCGAACGCTTCGCGCATCAGTTTGCGGGCGAGCCGACGCTTTACGTGCCCAAGCTCTATCGCGCGACCTGCACCCAGCGCCTGCTCACGATGGAACACATCAAGGCCATCAAGGCGTCGCAACTTGCGGAACTGGACGCCGCCGATCTTGACCGCCGCGAAATCGCCACGCGCATCGCCGACTTGGTGATGCGGCAGATTTTCGTCCACGGTTTTTTTCACGCCGACCCGCATCCGGGCAACCTGCACATCCTGCCCGGCAACGTGATTTGCTTTCTCGACTTCGGCATGATGGGTTTTCTGGACCAGCCGACACGGGAGACGTTTGCCGACCTCGTCATCGGCATTGCCCAACGGCGCGAAGGCGAGGTCGCCGCCGCGCTGCTCAAGCTGGCGGGCGCGGAACTGGACCCGCCGCGACCGGGTTTCGAGGCGGACGTGGCGGAGTTCATGCAGCAGCATTTTTACCGGCCCGTAGGCGACCTGGTTTTCGGCAAGCTGGTGAATCATCTTTTCCAGTTGACCAACCGGCATTCGCTGACGATGCCGCCGGATTTGTTCACCATGCTGAAGGCGTTGAGCCTGATGGAAAATCTTGTGTGCCGGCTAAACCCGCAGCACGATCTCATCAAACAGGCGCGGCCCTTCATGAAGGAAGTCCGCATGGCCCGCGTCAGCCCGCGCCGGATGCTGCGCGAATTGTTCACCTTCGGCGGGGGCGCGCTGGCATTTTTGCGCGAAGTGCCGCTGGACATCCGCCGCGTGCTGGCCCAGATCAAGGGCGGCAAATCAAAAATCACTTTCAATCACGAAGGTCTCGAACCGGCCACGAACGCCTTTGAACGCGCCACCAACCGGCTGTCCTTCGCGCTCGTGGTCGCGGCGCTGATCATCGGTTCATCGCTCATCATCCGCGCCCATGTGCCGCCGCTGTGGGGCGACGTGTCTGTCGTGGGCATCGTCGGCTATTTGCTGGCGGGCCTGATGGGCTTCTGGCTGCTGATCTCCATCCTGCGCCACGGGAAAATGTGAACGCGGAACGCGGAACTCGTCCTCATTCTCGTCCTCGAAATTTTCCAAAGCCGAGGACGAGAACGAGGATGAGAACGGGCCGGCAAGATACAACTTCAATCACCAGCCTCGCCTGCGACGGATTTTTCAGCGGCGGGCTTTGGGCGATACAAGACCGCCACGTTGCCGACGCGCATGATGAGTTCGCTGCCGGTCTTTTCCGCAAGCTGCGGCGCGAGGATTTTCTTCTGATCTTTGAGGTCGGAAAATTTCACCTTGAGCAGTTCGTGATGTTTCAAGGCGTCATCCAGCGCGGCAATAAATTCAGACGACAGCCCGTCATGCCCGACCGTGAGCGCGGGCTTGAGCAGTTGGCCGCGGGCCTTGAGTTCGCGAATTTTGGCGTTCGTCAACGGAAGCATGGCGGCATCATGCCGGAAAGCCGGGGCGAACACAGGTTAAAATGTGGGTGAACCGCAACTGTGACCAAGCCGGGATTTGCATTTGCCGCCCTGCCCGCTTTGGGATAGCTTGCGCGCACTATGGAAATGAACACGCCTTCGCCCGCCGGCACGCCGCCGCTTCCGCCGCCGCCCGTCATTGCGTCATCGCCCCGTCCGCGCAAGAGCCGGGGCTGGATGATCGCCGCGATCATTCTGCTGGTGCTGCTGTTATTGAGCCTGTTTGGCAATCTGACGCAGTTTGTCACCAGCGTGTTTTCCTTTGGCGGCGGAATGCGCGGCGATGCGTTTGGTTCGGCCAAGGACATCGGACCGAGGCTGGAGGAATGCGTCCTGGAAAACAACAAATCATCGGACAAGATCGCCGTCATTTCGGTGAATGGCATCATCACGAGCCATGATTACGACCAGGCCGGCAACAACATGGTGGATGTCATCCAGGCGCAGCTTGACCGCGCCGCCGATGACAAGCGGGTGAAGGCCGTGATTCTCAAGGTGGATTCTCCCGGCGGCGAAGTGATGGCCTCGGATGAAATTTACAAGGCCATCCGCGCCTTTGAAACCGGTGAACCGGGCGAACACGGCCAGCCCGGTCGCAAAGGCAAGCCGGTGATTTGCTCGATGGGCAGCCTCGCGGCGTCCGGCGGATACTACATTTCATCCGGCTGCCGCTGGATCGTCGCGAACGACCTCACGCTCACCGGCAGCATCGGCGTCATCATGCACGGCTACAATTATCGCGGCCTCATGGACAAGGTCGGCGTTTATCCGATGACTTTCAAAAGCGGCCTCTACAAGGACATGTTAAGCCCTGACCGCAGCACAAATGATATTCCACCGGGTGAACACGCGATGGTTCAGGAATTGATCAATGAAACTTACCAGACCTTCACCAACGTGGTGGCCGATGGACGCGGTGCCGCGCATGAATTGAACAAAAAAGAAGGCAAGCCGCTCGCCGACGGCTGGACAGATTATGCCGACGGACGCGTCTTGTCCGGCACGCAGGCGTTGAACCTCGGCTTGGTGGATGAACTCGGTGACTTCGACGACACGGTGGATCGCGCCTTGGAAGTCGCCCACATCAGCAACGCCAACCTCGTGGAATATCGCGAGCGCTACGACCTCTCGAATTTCCTCTCCATGTTTGGCGAAAGCGGCAAATCCCACGACATCAAACTGGATCTCGGCATGGACATTCCGAAGCTACGCGCCGGCCTGCCTTATTTTCTCTACCAGCCTTGAAGCCTTGAAGCACGTCACGGTCATCACGCATCCGTCCAGCTCTGCGCGCCGCGCGAACGCAGCTTCGCTCATGGCAATGAAGCGTTGCCGCGATGGATTGCGTTCTCCGCTGGATGGATTCGGCTACGGCGTGAACCGCAATCCGGGAAGTTGTCGAGCGAGCAAGGGATCCATGCTTTGCGGATCCTGATAAAAGTAACCGAGGCGGTTTGCAGGATCCCAAGAGGTTAAAGAATACATTTGCCTGGCTTTGATCCATTCGGCTGAACCATCGGCATATACTTGGTTGCCGCCATCAGGAATCAAACCGGTGCTTGAGTGGTGAGGCGGCACGTTGGCATAGACAAATTCACGTCCAGGCTCTTGGCCACCCCATTTGCCGTTCACCTTCATCACCATGTCCGCTGCCAGCACATAGCTTGGTTTGGAGGTTGAAAATTTAACGGGGCTGGCCCCCTTGAACGTGCCTAATTTATTCACCCATTTGGTGATGCCGCCAAAATATTGGTAGCCAACCACCCATTGCGGAAAAGATGGCTCATAGACCGGCAGGCCAGGACGGTTGGGGCAGGTCCAAACCGAAACGGCATTAGTTTGAACTTTCAATCCAACGGCCGCCGCCGCGCTCGCTTCCGGCGGGTTCAAACAATTTTGCACCCAGTTTCCCGTATTGCCCGGCGGATTCATGTTGCGGGCGGAAATCAGCTTGTCTTGATAATCTATCGCATAAACGTGCATGCCTACGCCAAGCTGTCGTAAATTGTTCAAGCCTGCAATGCGCTTGGCGCGCTCCTTGGCCTTGGCCAGCGCGGGCAGCAGCATCGCCGCCAGAATCGCGATGATGGCGATCACCACCAGCAATTCAATCAAGGTGAACCCCGTCCGGCGGCCAGTTTTTAGGGAATGATCATTGAGAGTTTTCATATTTAATAATGGGTTGAAATTCCGATTCATCGCTGGAAGGGCATGGAAAAACCGTCGTCAGGTTTCATTTTTTCGGGCGGGATGAAGCCAGCGGCTGGAAAGCTCGAAGGCCCCAAAGCGGCAATAAAATCAACAGCTTTGAGCATGATTCTTGAAGACATCATGGGCTTCATGGTGAACGAAGCCAAGCCTACAGCGTTTCCGTCCGCATTGCAACTCCCGCCAATACGGGCGCTTTCCAGGACGGTTTTAACCTGCAAAATTTCACACTTCATGGCGGTGTCACCAGCCGGTAAAAACGGTTCGTCGAAACTACGGCCGGATCCGCGATGGTTTCCGTCCAGTTCGTGCTGCGGCTGGCCACGTTCGTCAACACCTGCCACGGCGCGGCGGCGAGTGTGCTTTGATAAAGCACGCTGTAAGCATGATTTGAGATTGCCTGAAATTGCAGCGTCACCGCGCCGGGGGCGATGATCGTCGCCTCCAATTTCAATACGCTCAAAGAATCCTGCGGCTCGGTGCCAGCGAGATATTCCTGCCAGTTGCTCATGCCGTCATGATCCGGGTCGGCATTGGCATCAGGAACCAATAGATTCGTGCCGTGCGCGATTTCCCAATCGTCCGGCAATCCGTCGCCGTCGGTATCTACGGGCGGCAGGAAATTCGCCGCATCGGGCGAGGGCGTCGTGGGAAAGCTGACGATGTTCGTTCCGCCATCGGGCAGACGGCCCTGCGAAACCCCGGCGGTTTGCTGGCCGAAATCCACGGCGTCAACCAGCGCCAGATTGGTGTCGTAAATACGGATGGTTTCACCCGCCTGATCCAGGCTGAAATTCACATGGTCGCGGCCCTTCCCTGGATGGCCGTCAGCGTCGAATTCCGCCCAATGTTGCGCGCCGATAAAACTCAACGGCGCAACCGGCGAATTTGTCATGCCCGCAAGCGAAGGATCATCGGTGAGATACAAGCCGCTCAAATCCACCGGCAGCGTGTTGGTGTTGTAAAGTTCAAACCAGTCGTCGCCGGTGAGCGGCGCGGCCATCCACTCGTTGATGCGGAGCGCGGTGACATTACCAAGCGCGGCGGCGGCGGCGTTGACCGCTCCGGGCGTGGGCGCGGCGAGCAGTTGCCAGTTGCCGTCCACGCGGCCGATGGACAAATCTTGAACCTGAATTCCGTAGCTCACCGAATCCACGGGCTGGCCCGACGAGTCGAACAGATAAACATCGCCGCTGCCGCCGGAAAGTGAAAAGCCGGTGTTCGCCGGATCGCCGCTGTTCGTGGACGCGGCGCGCGAGCCGTCGCACCAGACCAGCAGATAGCCGCCCGCGCCGATGCTGGTGCCGGCGGGAAAGTTCCACGCCTGGCTGAAATTCGCCGAATTTCCCAACGCCATGCCCGCAAGGTCAAAATTGCTCGCGCCGGGATTGAATAATTCCACAAAATCGGCGGCGCTGCCCCACGGGCTGACCGTGGCGCTGTGGTTACGCGCCAAAACTTCGTTCAACAACGGCCCGGTCCATGTCGGCAGATAATTTGTCGAGCCAGGGCTGACGCTGCCGTCGAACGTCGCGATGTTCGCCGAACCGTCGGGCAGCCGGCCTTGGGAAACCGCCGTCGTCTGCGCGCCGTAAGCGACCCGTTCCAGTTCAACGCCGGTGGCGTCGGACAGCGCAATCATCCCGCCGGCGGACGGCAGTTTGAATTCCAACCGATCCGCGCCGGCCTGTTCATCCGCGAACATCTGGACATAGCCGCGCGGCGGAATGAACGAGAGCGAGCCGATCTGGAACAGCGCGTTGCTGGTGCTGAGATACAATCCGCGCAACGCGACCGGCGCGTTTGACGAGCGGTTGAAAAGCTCCAGCCAGTCGGGATCGCCCGCCGCCGGATTCGCGAGCCATTCGTTGATGGCGACGTTGGTGGCATCGGCGAGCGCGGCGGCGATATTCGTCGCGCCGGGCGTCGGCACGGCAAGCTGCCAGTCGTTGCCGATGCGACCGACGGTCAAATCGGCCAGTTGCAGGCCGAACGTGATCGCATTCACGCGATTCGTTTCAGCGTCGAACAACGAAACCGTCTCGCCCGATTTGCCGAGCGCGAAGCCGGTGTGCAGACCGGGCGCGTTCGTGGCGCTGTCGCACCAGAGAACGAGAAATCCGCCGGCGTCAATCGTCGTGTCGGCGGGCAGAACAAATTTGCGCGCGTCGCTGCTGTCGCTCAAACTCCAGCCGGCTAGGTTCGTCGTGGTGCCACCGCGATTTTGCAACTCGATCCAGTCCGAGAACAATCCGCCGTTGGTCACGCTGCCGTGGTTTTCGGCGGCGACTTCGTTGATGACAATGCTGCTTTCCGGCGGCGCGACGGACGGCAAGCCGGGTGTGCCGTTGACGGTGGAACTCGCGCGCCAGTTCGCCGGCGCGTTCGGATCGCCGCGCGGATCAATCACTTCAAGCGAATAACCGCCGCCATCCGCCGCCGCCGGCCAGCCGGCTTCGTCGTCATAATGAACCGCCGCGACGGTGTTGCCATTCGCGTCAAGAATGGCGATGCGTTCGCCGCCGTTATCCAAGTTGCCGTCGTAATAACCGAAGACGCTGACGCCCGGATACCGCGCCGCGAATTGCGACGGACTGGTGTTGTTGGCCAGCAGCAGCACCGCGCCGGGCTGAATCAGCGTGCCGCTGGGAAACGCGTAGGTGATGCCTTGAAAACTGAAGCCGCTGACATCCAATGGCAGCGCGCCGATGTTCTGCACTTCAAGAAATTCGTATTGGCTGCCGCCAACCGGGTTATACATGATCTCGGTGATGCGCAGCGGCACGCCCGGTTCGCCGATCGTGAACGTCGCCTCGTTCAACGCGCTCCAAGTCCCGCCGCTTAACGCGCGCGCCTTCATGGTCATGGTCGTGTTCAACGTGAGCGCAGCCGAATATGCCTGCGCCGACGGCGACACCGCGCCGCTGCCGCTCACGCGCGGATCAATTCCGTTCGTCGTGAAATAAATCACGCCGGCGGACGCGGAAATGGCCAGGTTGAAACCCGGAGCCACGCGGCCGCCGTGCTGGTTGAACTCCGGCGCGTCAATCGCGGGATAATAACCTTTGGCACGAAGCTGGCTCAAAACGATTGCGGTGCGGACGGGGAAATAATTCGTCAGCAGCCGGTCCTGTTCGCCCAGCCAGTTTTCCTCGCGCGTGTAAGGTTCGTTCGTGGTGTAGCCCGGATACGGCAACGGACTGATGGTTGTTTTTCCGTTCGGCACGGCATCGCCCCAGCGCGCGGATTCGCCGACGATGGCGCGGTCAATCTGGTTCGCGCGGGCCAGCCAAAGCTGGGCGACGCGGCCGGGCGTCAACGCGCCGTCGTTGAACAAATGCTTGTGAACGCGGTCGGCGAACAGGATTTTGTAATCGGCGTTCAACATGAGGTTCGCCTGCAATCCGTTGGGGCTGGTGCTGACCACGGAATCACTGGTGTTTTCCAAGGTGCGTTCGTCGTCCCAAGTCAGGTATTTGAACTGCGCGCCGGGTTCACGTTTGCGCACGGCGGCCCAATTTTTCGTCGCGCCCCAGTCCTCGTTGGCCTCGTAGATTTGCAGGATCAAATAGTCGGCATATTGCGTCACGTCGAGATACTGCTGGATTTGCGCGTATTGGGCGGCGCTGGCGAGGCCGGAATTATTGAAGCTCAACATCGTGTTGTAGGCGACGTGATCGGGATCGCCGCCATAGGTCGCGCCGTCGCCCCAGCGGACGGAATCATAGTCATCGCCGTCGCCGCCAAAATAAGAAGCGGCAAAATTGTTGTCCGGGGTTTCGCACGGATCATACAAGCCCCAATAAAGGCCGTTGATGTAAAGTTGAACATAGTTGGCGTGCGAGGAAAAATCGCCCATCGCCGCCTGCACGTCCTTGAAAAACGCGTCGCGCACCAGGCTGCCGCGCGCGCGTTGCTTGACCGAGTCGGAGCCATAGGGAGTCAGCGCGTGCGTCCAGCTATTGTTGTAATCCGAACGCAGCACCAGCGAATTGAATTCCGCGACCGGCGAGTCCGGGAAGAATTGATATTTCAATTTTCCGTAGCCGTATTTGCCCCGGAACTTGAGGCCGAATGGATGTTTCATCGGGCTGGTCCGGCTGCCGCCGCCGTGCATTTCAATGCCAGCGTCCAGATGCACGCCCGGGCTGCCATCCGGGTAAATCAATTCCATTGAGCACGGAGCTTCAAGGCCGTCAGTTCCGGCATGAGTGTAAAGCCCGGTGGCCGGGCTGAACATGTCATCCGTGTTCATCACGATGGACAACGTCGGCACCGCCAGCAGATCGCCTTGAATCGTGTCGGCGTGTAACGCGTTGGTGACTACGCGCGGATCCATCGCGTAATCGGGCGGCCAGAACGAATTGTTCGCCGACCAAATGCCGGTGGTCGGAAAACCCGGCGGATTGGCCGGCTGATGGATCACGTCCGCCGGAAAAATATAAGTGTGCGTCTGCACCAGCGTGGGCAGCAAGTCCGGCGCAAACGCCGCCGCGCGGAGCGTCGTGGTGGTGTTGACCGCGATCCTGCCGTTGAAAACCGCGCCGGAAGTTTCGGTCGGCGGACTGCCGTTCGTGGTGTAACGGATCGTCGCGCCCGGCGTCGGCGTGGTGAGCAGCACGTTGAACGGCTGATTGAAGAAACCGCGCCCGACGGTGAAATGCACCGCCGCCACCACGCCGGTGATGGAACTGCCGCCGTTGGCCGCGCCCGGCGTCGGCACGCTGAAATAACGGAGCGCATTGGCGGGATCGCGTCCGTAGGAATAATCGTCGCGCTGCTCTGGATACGTCGGCGCAAATTCGTCCATCGCCACGCGCGGCGATTCCGCGTTGTAAAGCCCCAGATAATCGCCGCCCGTGGACAGCGAAAAACTCGTGTGCAATTTGTTCGTGCCGCCGACCGTTTTCCGGTCCAAGCCCGAAGCGAACACCACGAGATATTGATTCGGAGCCAGCGTGACGGACGGGAAAACCCACTTGCCCGGAACCGAAGCATCGTCGGTCAGCGCGCAGCCGTTCAGGTCAACGGGATTCGCGCCGTAGTTATACAGCTCGATCCAATCGTCCAAATTGCCGAACTCATCGCGCAGCCCGTTCGGGTTCACGTTCGACGCGAGAAATTCATTGATCCGCACCGTCGGCAATCCGTAGGCGGGATCCAAAATGTTTATCCAGCTTCCGCCCGCGAACGCATTGGGAATCGCGGCCAAATCGGTGATGCCATTGCCATCCGCCCAAGTGAATTGCACCGGGCCGGCGGCGGGTTGCGGAAATTGAAACACATACGGCCCCGAACCGGAGCCGGTCACGTTCGTCGCCGACTGGCCGTCCACCAGCAAATCGGCGGCGTCCACGTCTTGAACCGGTTCGTTGAAATTCACCTCCACCTGCGTCAGCCGGCTGACATGCACGCCAGCCCGTGGCGTCGTGTCGCTGACTTGCGGCGGAAGGGTGTCCGCCAAGTTGTAGCTCCACGTCGCGCCCGGCGCGCTGGCGTCAAACGCATGGCCGCTCAAATCGGTGATGCCGTTGAGATCGTCCCAGCCCACCGACACCAATCCGGGCGGCGGCTGCGTGAAGGTGAAGACATAGGTGTTCGTCGGGGCGATGCCGATGACGGCGGCGACGGGAATTCCATTGACCAGAAAATCGCCCGCATCCACGCCGATCACCGGCGTGCTGAAAGTCACGGCGATTTGTGTGAGCGCGGACACGTTGCCGCCGGTGGTTGGGGCAACGGAAGCGATTGCCAATGGCACATTCTTGGTGGCCGTCATCGTCGTTTCAAAGCGCAGATCCGAACTGTTAATCTGGTTGTTGAACAATTGAACGGCGATCACGTTGGTTCCGGCCACGAGATAACTTTGCGGCGAACCGGCGGCCGTAAGCTGCCTCACTGGATCGGCCTCATGCGCGACCTGGGCGAAACTGTTATAGCCCGGCGAACCGGCCGCCATGTTTGGCTGAAGCACCGGCACGCCATTGATCCACGCCACGAAACCGTCGTCGTAAAAAGTGGTGAAATTGACCGATTGGATTTCCGCGACGTTGGTGACCACGAAAGTGCGGCGAAGAAAAATGCAGGAGTAGGTGTGGATCATGCCGCTGACCACCGTTCCGCTCGTGACGCCGTCGTCCCGGCCGGTGCTGTTGGTGCCGTAGCTGAACGGAGTCGTGCCGATGGCCCAGGTCGAATCATTGAAACCATTGGTGCGCCAGGCGGTGACGGGCGTGGACGCCTCGGTCGTGCCCGGACGCCAGCGCCACGCCGAACCATTGGAAATCAGCATCTCATTTTGCGCCTGAACAACCGCCGCCCAGTGAGCCGCCGCCACGGCAAACGTGAACAGGAGCTTGGAAAAAACCGGCCGAAACGGGAAACTCATAGGCGGAAAAATACGCTTGAATGAACCGGCCGCCCGGCTGGAATTCGTGTGGCGGCAGAAGGGGTCATGTGCAGCCCAGAAAATGCAGATTACCGGCGGAGGGCGCAACGCTTTTCTGCAATTAACGCATGAACGGAGCAGCGCGATGAACGACGCCTCATGAGTTCGTCAACTTCGCGCTTTTGTCGAAGAATGAACAAGTGACTTCAAAGCTTGGTTGGCGAATGAATCATCCGGTGTAAAGTCATGCTTGACGAATGCCATTTTAAAGATTAAACAAATTGAATAATAACGGTAAAAGCAGCGGTTTTGACGCAACTTAAACCTCGGTTCCTCACCAATTAGTAGCGTTACAGCCAGAATTGTGCACAACATATAGTGGTTTTCTCTTTACACTAACCGGCAGCTTTGGTTGCCTAGCAGCAATAATTTTATGTATCTCAAGAATCTCACGGTTTTTGGCTTCAAGTCCTTCGCGGACAAGACGGCGTTGAACTTTCAGCCCGGCGTCACCGCCATCGTCGGGCCGAACGGCTGCGGCAAATCCAACGTGTCGGACGCCATTCGCTGGGTGCTCGGCGAGCAGTCGGCGAAGGCGTTGCGCGGCGGCGAAATGGCCGACGTGATTTTCAACGGCACGGACGGACGCAAGCCGATGGGCATGGGCGAAGTTTCGCTGACACTCGGCGGCGTGGGCGAAGAAAGTTTGAAGGCGGCGGGCGTGGAAGTTGCCTACGATGAAGTGACGTTGACGCGCCGGATTTTTCGCGACGGCGGCAGCGAGTATTTTTTGAATCGCACGCCCTGCCGCTTGAAAGACATCCAGCAACTGTTCATGGGCACGGGCGTCGGGCGCACGAGTTACAGCATCTTGGCGCAGGGCCACATCACGCAGATTCTGTCCAGCAAGCCGGAAGACCGCCGGATGATTTTTGAGGAAGCGGCGGGCATCACGAAATTCAAGTCGCAGAAAAAAGAGTCGCTCCGCAAACTGGAATATACCGAGCAAAATCTGCTTCGCATCGCTGACACGATCAAGGAAGTGAAACGCCAGATCGGTTCGCTGCAACGCCAGGCGGGCAAGGCGCGGCGCTATAAACAAATTCAGACCGAGCTTCAGCATCTTGAAACGCAGTTGGCGCGGCATCAATTTGACGTGTTGCAAGGTGAAATTAACGAGCGTCAGGCGACGGTCGAAAATCTCCGCAACGAAATTGAAACCGGCGCCAACGACATTCTTCGTTTTGAAAATGAAATTTCCAAACTGCGCGAACAGTTGTCCGAACTGGAGCACGAAGTTGCCGCCCAGCAGCAACGCGGATTGGAACTGAAGTCGGAGATTGACCGCCACGACAGCCGCATCCAATTCAACCAGGAACGCATCAACGAAATCGAATCGCAGAACATGAAGGCGCTAGAGGAAATCGCCCAGGCCGAGGAACGGCATCGCGCCGCGCAGGAGGAACTCGCGTCCATTACCGAACGGCTTTCGGTCGCTGAAGCCGCGCTGGCGCAGCACAAGGAAGCGTTGCAGACGAAGCAAAATGCGTTGCGCGAAGTCGAGGAAAGTTTGCGCGAACGCCAGGAATCGCTGCGGCAGGCGCAGTCGGCCGCGTTCACCGCCGCGCAGGATTTGTCACGCGTCCGCAATGAACTCACCGCGCTGGATTTGCAGAAGCAGGGCAACATCGTCCGGCTCGAAAAACTTTCCGCCGAGAAGATGCAGTTGGAAGAAGAACGGCTCCGGCTCGAAGCGCGTTTGCAGGAATTCACCGCGAGCGTCGAGGTGGAAAAACTGAACGTCGCTACCACGCGCGGCTCGGTTGAGCAGCGGCAAAATCGGTTGCGTGAATTGCAAGGCGAATTGTCGGCGTCGTCGCAGGAACAGGACAATTTTTTGCAGCAGCAGGCCGAGAAGCGTTCGCGGCTGCATGTGCTGGAGCAACTCGAAGGTTCGCGCGAAGGCTTCGATGCCGGCGCGGTCGCCGCGCTGCGCCAGTCGCGTTCCGTCATTGGTTCGCTCGCGGATCGCATCCGCGTGCCGGATCAATTCGTCACCGCCGTGGAAAATGCGCTCGGCCACAATCTGCAACTGGTGCTGACCGAGCAGCCGTCTTCCGCGCAGGAAATTCTGGCGGATTTGAACGCAAATAAATCCGGCCGCGCCAGCGTCGCCGCGCTCGCCATCCAGCAATATCAGGATGAAAAGCAACTCGCGTTCGCCGGTGAAATGGCTCCGGGTGAAAAAAGCGAAGCCGCGCAAAAAGGGCTGCCAGCCGGTCAGATGGTTCACGCCATGAGCGTGATTCAGGCGGAACCGAGTGTCGAGCCGTTGCTGAAATCACTGCTGGGCCGCACGTTTATCGCAGCCGATTTGGACACTGCCACGGCGCAAATCCAGAACGGCCACGCTGGCTGTGATTTCGTGACGCTCGGCGGCGATTTGCTGAACCGTCACGGCATTTACACCGGCGGCTATCTGAACGCCGGCGGCAATGGCAAGGCGCCGTCGTCCATTCTCGGCCGCAAAAACCAGATCACTGAATTGCAGGCGGAATTGGCCGAACTTCAGGAGCGCGTCGCCGAGGCCAGCCGCAAACGCGGTGCGCTGTTGAGCGAGCAGACGGAATTGCAGGCGAGCTTGCAGCAGGCGCAGACGGAATTGCGCCAGCAGGAAGTCGCCATCGCCACGCGCGAAGGTGAATTCAATGCGCTGAACAATTCCAACCGCCTGCTGCACCAGAAAATTGAAACGGTTATTTATGAAGTTGAAAGCCTCGCGGCGCAGGAGCAGGAAGGTTTGCAAAAACGCGAGGCGCTGGCCGCCCGGCTGAATGAACTCGAAACGCGCGAACGGGCCGCGCAGGAACAGGTGGCGGCGCTGACGGCGCAACTGGAAGAACTGCGCGGGGCGCGTGACAACGCGAACATGGCCTTGACCGAAAGCAAGGTGGCGCTCGCATCCGACGAGCAACTGGCTTCGTCGTTCCGCCAACAAGGCGCGTCGCTCGGCCATCGCATCAGCGAATTGAGCCAGCTTGTGGAAGCGCGACGCAACGAATGCTCCTCGTTCGTTTCGCGCAAGGAACAGGCGGAAACGGAGATTCAAGATTCGCAATCCAAGATCGGGCAGTTGCAGCATGAGCGCGAACAGGTCAACGCGCAGGCGGCGGAATTGACCGGCCAGAAAAATTTGCAGGAAGGTGAAATTTCCCAGCGCGACGAGACGCTGCGTTCGCAACGCAGCCGGTTGACAGAGTTGCAAAACCAGCGCGGCGCGTTGGATGTGGAACTGGCGCAGAAAAACATGAGCGTCCAGAACCTGTGCGAAAAGGTGCAGCAGAAATATCACCTGAACCTCGAAGACATCCGCAGCGAGTGCATCACCATCACGCACGCCGACGAAGGTCCGGCGCAAGTCGAGACGCTCACACCGGAGCAGATGGCCGAGGCGGGCGTGGCGACCGACTGGAATTCCGTGATGCAGCAGGTGGAGTCGTTGCAGCAGAAGATTGACGAGATGGGGCCGGTGAATTTAGTGGCGATTGAGGAATACGAGGAAACGGAACAACGCCATCAATTTCTCACGCAACAACATGACGATTTGGTGAACGCCAAGACGCAGTTGCTGGAAATCATCAACCGCATCAACACGCAGACGCGGCAGATGTTCGTGGAGACGTTCGAGAAGATCCGCGATAATTTCCGGGCGATGTTCTTGGACGTATTTGGCGGCGGCAAGGCAGATTTGATTTTGTCCGATGAAGCCGACGTGCTGGAAAGCGGCATTGAAATAGTCGCCCGTCCGCCGGGAAAACAGTTGCAAAGCATCTCGCTGCTGTCCGGCGGCGAGCAGACGATGGTGGCCGTGTCGCTGCTGTTTTCGATCTATCAGGTCAAGCCCAGCCCGTTCTGCGTGCTGGACGAGTTGGACGCGCCGCTGGACGAATCCAACGTCGTCCGGTTTGTGAAAATTTTGCAGCGGTTCATCTCGCTTTCCCAGTTCGTCATCATCACGCACAACAAGCGCACCATCGGCATGGCGGACGTGCTTTACGGCGTGACGATGCAGGAACACGGCGTGAGCAAAATCGTCAGCGTGAAATTCCACAAGGCGGAGGAGCAGTCCGCGCCGATTGGAAGTTTGGAAGCGGCGGTGGCGAATTGAATTTTTGCCACAGAGACACAGAGTTGAATGTTTCCTCTGTGTTCTCTGTGCCTCTGTGGCTTTTGATTATCCTAAAATCACCACGAATAATGCACCGTGTAAGTCACGGTTTTTTCTTCGTCGGGTTTTACGGGAACACGAAATTCAATCGTCTGCGAATCTTTTTTCACGAAGTCGTCGGATTTGGCGGTGATTTCCCAGTTGCTCCAGCGATAGAGATGTTCGACCACGCAGATTTCCACGGGCGCATCTTTCTTGCGATTGCGGAGCTTGATTTCAAAAGATTCGTCCATCTGCTTGTCGGCGGTGTCCACTTTGAAATTGGTCTGCTTGCGTTCACCGACCAGGTCGAATGAATTTCCCGTCGTCACGCGGATCGTTTCGTTGCGCGGCGTGTGGTCAATCGTATTTTCGCCGACGAATTGCAACTGGCCGTCGTCATCGCGGCGGTAAAAACGCAGCTTGCCCGCAGGCAGCGCGATGCCGAGGTGATTGGTTTCCGCGTTCACAAATTCGCGCTGGACGAGAATTTTTTTATTGCCGGTGTTGGCGCCGTAATCCTGGCTGTAATTCAAGCCGTAAAATTGATAACCCGCCGCGCCATCATAAACATAAATCGTCGGCGCAGAAACGTTTGCGTCGTGAACGAATTCAACCTGCTTCG